>Ga0307479_10000747_pt1 | contig 29487 bp, 29 predicted proteins | sample atmos_gasesECM4C_FD_203743 | JGI IMG/M metagenome (GOLD analysis project Ga0307479, IMG submission 203743) | Hardwood forest soil microbial communities from Morgan-Monroe State Forest, Indiana, United States - atmos_gasesECM4C_515 | ecosystem: Environmental > Terrestrial > Soil > Temperate...
AACAACATCGCGCGCGGTCACAGCCGACGACGCGCTCTCTGCTGCGCTATGCCAAGTTGTGTATCCGCTGGATCAGTTTCCCACTGACAAGCTCTATCACTATACTTTTTTCGGGAATGCCTTTTTTATTAATGAGGACGGTTACCTGATCACCGCCAGCCACGTCTTATCGGCCTTTCGTGAGGGCGGCCAGCCCCACATTATCGTAGGCCCGCCCGAAGGGCCCCGCCGCCTACTCGACGCGCCCTTGGTTGCAGCAGATTGGGAGCACGATGTGGCCGTTTTGCGCGCCACACCCAATCCAGCCGACAACAAGTTTGCCTATCTGCCGCTTTCGGTCGATACGCCTTCTAAAGGAAAGACGGTGCTCTCTGCTTCGCTGATGTCCTCCGACGTTGAAAACGCCTCCAGCCTGGACGTGCCGCGGGAAGATCTTTCGCGCGGCGAGGTGCTCGAGTATCAATTTCACCAGGAGGCCGGCGTCCCGGACACGGAAGTCCTCCTCGTGAGCCAGCAAATCTCGCCCGGCCAAAGCGGTTCGCCGCTCGTCTCGGCAGACTCGCAGGGAGTCGTGGGCATTATCGTTGGCCGGTGGCTGCTTCCCGTGGCCTTGCCGCCGGTAGCCAACCGAAACCGCGTCGCTCTCTCGCCGGGAGCAGCGATCCGCACCCATTACGCAATCAGCCTGCTGCAGAGAAATCACATCGCTTGGCACGCAGCGGCCGTACCTGCCGAGCTAAAGGCGGCTGCCCCTCAGGAAGCCGGATTTTCGCCTCCGGTTCCGGTTTCAGTGGTTGGCGTTAATTATCCGCCCCAGGCGCTTTTTGGCGGCGACGTTTTGCTCGATGCGCTAATCGATTCAAGCGGAAAGCTCGAAGACGTCAAGGTAGTCTCCGGCGATGGCCCCTTCCTCGAACCCGCGCTGAGCGCTGTGCGCACGTGGACCTTCACGCCGGCACACTTGGACGGACGCGCCGTTGAGGCCAGACTCGGGATCGTCTTTCAGTTTCCGCAATCGTTCGTGCGACGGTTGACCGCAGGGGAACGCAAGCATAGTGAGCCTTTGGCAGACTCCGATGATCGCGCCGCGCTCCCGGTATTCACCGTAGAACCGAGCTACCCAACCAACAGCCAGGCTCAAGGCAGCGTCGCGCTGTACAACCTGGTGGACTCAGAGGGCCACGTCACGTCCACGTCCACCTTGCTCGATGTCGGTTCGCTGGCCGCTCCAAGCACCGCCGCCTTACGCCAGTGGCAATTTGTACCAGCCAAGCGCGCTGGCGAAGCGACAGAGTCCGCCGTCGTCGTGGTCGAGACGTTCCGCCGCCCGACGCTCTGACGCGCCAGAAAACTGTTTGACCCCTCCGCGCATCCTCGGCGACAATCCTCGTTCCATCCCGTAGATTTTCGGACAATGGGTGCGACCATGACTCATGACGCGGCCGTTTTGAAGACCCGCGAGATCGCCAATCGGGTGCTGGCGCCATCCGCAGCGCAAAACGACAAGGCGGGACGATTTTCTGCCGATGCTGTCGACTCGCTTGGTGAGTCTGGACTCCTTGGGCTGATGCTACCCGTGGATGCCGCGGGTTCAGGGTTGGGTCCCCGCACGTTTGCGGCTGTGACGACTGCGCTCGCCGAGACAGATGCTTCGGTCGCCATGGTCTATCTTATGCATATCCTCGGCGCCGCGACGATCTCGGCGGCGCGTCCAAGCGCGGCTCAGGCAGTCACACCCATACTGCAGGAGATCGTGGCTGGCCGCCACCTATCCACTCTCGCTTTCAGTGAAGCCGGCTCGCGCAGCCATTTCTGGGCGCCTATATCACGCGCACGTCGGAATGGTAACGGCGTGCGCATTAGCGCCAAGAAATCGTGGGTGACCAGCGCTGGTCATGCGCAGAGCTACGTCGTTTCTTCGCTTGCCCCTGAAGGAACGGGGCCTACCGATTCGACCCTCTATCTTCTCCCAGCGGATACGCGCGGCCTTTCAGTTGCCGGGCCTTGGGACGGTTTGGGACTCCGGGCCAACGCTTCTGCGCCGATTGCGCTGGACGATTGCGAAGTCCCTCTTTACCTTCAACTCACTGACGACGGCGCCGGGTTTCAGGCCATGCTGAACGTGGTACTCCCGTTGTTCTGTTTGGGAACGGCGGCTGTGGCCCTTGGACTGTCTCGAGCCGCAGTCGCGGGAACGGCAGCACACCTTAAAAGCGCGAAATTCGAGCATCTCGGCCAGACGCTCGGCGAGAGCCTGCCTACCCTACGCGCGCAACTCGCGGTGATGCAGATTGATACTGACGGACTGTCGGCACGCATCGACGATTTGATCGAGCATCTTGAGGAGCCCCGCGAGACGACCATGCTGCGCGTGCTTGAGACCAAAGCGGCCGCAGGTGAGGTCGCTATCAGCGTCACCTCGGCAGCAATGCGCATTTGCGGGGGTGCGGCTTTCTCAAGGCACCTAAGCATCGAGCGCCTGTTTCGCGATGCGCACGCGGGCGCTGTCATGGCGCCAACGGGCGACGTTCTGCGCGAGTTCATCGGGAAATCCCTCTTGGGAATCCCGCTCTTTTGAGACTAAGCGCCTGCGAAGACGAAGATCGTTTTATGTAATGCCGCTGACAATGAACTGTGGGTGCCTATGAGCAAAACAATCTGGCTGGGAGCCGTGGCATACAATCCGAAAGTGGTTACGATTTGGGAGGGGATGCGGCGCTATTTTCACGAGGAAGCCCATCTTCCCGTTGAGGTTATTCTATTTCAGAGCTACGAGGCGCAGGTCCTCGCGCTCCTCGCCCAATCGGGCGAGGCCGCGCCGTGTATCGATATTGCCTGGAACACGAACCTGGCTTACCTACAGGCCGATGAGTGGAGCGGCCACGCCTGTCGTGCGATCGCTATGCGCGACACCGATCTCGGCTGGATGACCAAGATCGTCGCGGTCACCGGAGGCCCCATTACTACGCTCACGGATTTAAAAAATCGGACGCTCTCGCTTGGCAGCCGAGACAGCGGACACGCAGCGATTCTGCCCGTCCACTTTTTGGAAGAGAAAGAGCTGCACGAAGGCAGGGACTATCGCACGTTGCGCTTCGACAGTGATCTAGGCAAACACGGCGATACGGGGACTAGCGAAGTTGAAGTGGTGCGTGCCGTCCTCGACGGACGAGCCGACGCAGGCGCAATCGGCAGCCCCTTCTGGAACACTGTGCGCAGCGAGCGCCTGGTGCCCGAGGGTGCGCTTACCGACATATGGTCCTCGCCCCCCTACAATCATTGCATGTTCACAGCTCGGCCCGATCTCCACGTGGACCTGGAGCGTCGCTTCGCTGACGCGCTCTCCGCGATGGATTACCAAAACCCGATCCACCGCCTCATACTCGACGCCGAAGGGCTTCAGCGTTGGCTGCCGCCTCATCTTGGTGGCTACGACGCTTTGCGCGAGGCAGCAACCCAACAGGGATTCTTCAAGCAGCCACTTACCAAGTCAGCCGCGGGATGACCTTGCGACAGCCTAATCGCCCACGTGAATTTCTCAGGGAAGCCAAGAACTGCCTCAAGCGCAGTTGAAGATTCTTGCTAACCTATGCGCGTGTTCGCCTTCGCGCTCGAAGGCGTGTCGGACTGCATCGAACGACTCGGAGAGGGGGAAAATTTCGCGCGTAACAAGCAGATCAGCATCCTCCGCTCCCACCGGATGCCAGTACACACCCTCAGCAGTGATGGTCACTTCCGGCACGAGATCGGCTCGACTAACTGCGACACCTTTGGTTGCAAAGCCACGCAACGCGATCCGGCGTATCACGCGGTCTTCTGCTGCAATTCTTTCCTCGTCGAGGAATCGACGGAACTCCTCAGCCTCCGCATCGGTCGAAACACTCGCCGCCAATCGCACTCGAAAACCTTGCTCGCGAGCGCGCTGGATGCCTTCGCGCGTGCGCGCCCATGTTCCGGGCCCGCGATGGAGGTCGTGCAGCCCTGGCGTGGCGCTGTCCAAGCTGATCTGCAGGACAATTCGATCTCGCGGCAACGCTCGCAAGCTTTCCGCGCGCGACCCGGTAAATAGCATCCCATTGGTGAGCACTGTGGTCGGGGCGGCTGCAGCACAAGAGAGCAGAATCTCCCCGATCTCGTCCAGCAGAAACGGTTCGCCCCCGGTCACGAAGATTTCTTTGACGCCAAGGGTCGCCGCTTCACGGGCGATCCGCCGCACGCGTGCGAGTCCTAGTTCTCGTCGTGGCGCGGAGGGTGACGAACGCACGCAGCAGTAGTCACAACGCAGGTTACAGTCGAAATTCGTGTAGAGCCAGATCCGCGAGCCCAGGGGCCGACTGTCTTCGGCGGGGGCGGGAACAGCCCCGCGCCGGAAGACCCACCGCGCGCGGCCGTTTTCGACCCTGGCTTCCAGCAGTGGATTCCCGGTGAACCGGCACCAGGTTTCCAACTCAGGCCCTAAACTTTCTTCGTCTCCGACCAGCGCGACCAAATCGCCCGAACGGGTGCTGCGCAGAGCAGCGATCAGCTCCGGCAACAGGCCAGACGCAAACGTCTTTCGCCCAATATCCAGATCGATGTCAGCCTTCAATGGAATGCGTGTGTTTCGCAGCTGTCGCAGGACTCGGTGATAGCCTCGTCCTGAGCGCTTCCCAACCCGCAAGCGACAGCATCGCAGAACAGCTTCGTTTGAGTGTCGCACGGGCACGACAGCCATGTTCTACGGCGAATGCTTCCCCGGACCGAACCCTCTGCGCCTTCCTGAGGAACGAGATCAGTCGTCCCACAGGAGCGCCGTCCGCTATGCTATTGGGCGTCCATCCACGCGTCGGACCCCGCGAGCTTGACGGCTACATTCGAGAAGTAAAGGTGGAACGCCCCGCCGTCGGCCGTCCCTCGATGTTCGGTTGAGATGAGGAGAGGGCCGGCTTTCTTGTAGCCCGTCCACGTTGCCATGACGACACTCGGCTTCGCGGATCCGCCGTGATGGAAGAGAAATTCGTCCACCCGGTTGTCAGCTCCAATAAAGAGATCCCAAGTGTCTCCCGGCGTAAAGCCGCCAGCCTCCGGAGGGTATTTCACCTCAAGCTGGTCAGCCGAGCCCTTCCCGAGCGGCAGTTTCTGCTTACCCTTATCCGTCACCGCGGGGGAACTGTCCCAAATGACATGGAAGGGGAAGACAAGCCAGTATTGATCGTTGACGAAAGACGGTTCGACGCTGTTCTTCACGTTGTCAGGTTGGCTGCTCAGCTGAGAGCGAAGGTACGTAGCCTTGACGGGCTTGCCCTCCTTATCTTTTCCTTCGTAGGAGACTTGGCCGGTCTTGGGCTCCCAAACCCATGAACGGGAGATATTCACTCCGGGGAACTGAACGTTGAAGGTATAGCGGATCGCGTCAATTTGCCCAAACGAGTCAAGGCCATAAGTCTTGGCAAGCTGCTCGGCAACGGCTGGGCGCGTCTGTGCCCGGGAAGTTGCCGCAATGAACAGCATCCCAAAAACCAGGAAACGGATCGTGGTTAAACGGCTCAACTTGGCCATGTAGGCTCCTCCTCTGTGAAGTCGGTGCAGAGTGAATGTGTGTAGGATGATGCACAAAGGTCCCTGGGTGCGGAAATTTCACGTGGTGCAGTTCGCTTCACTCTGACTGGTCCGCTGAGCACTGCAGGGCGGCCGATCGTCTGATCCGAAGCAAAGCGATAGCGACAGCAGCTACTGCCACGGATCCGTATTCCAGCAGCATAATCCAGTCAGGAACCAACCACGGCCGTCCAAGGGTGCGCAGATGCCAGACATAATAAGTAGGGATAATACTCAATGTCCAGATGATGATTGGCAGCGTCGAGATCGAGCGCACCAACGGCAGCAGCCACAGCATGTACCAGGGATATACAACCGGTGCACAGAAGAGCGATGCCGCCATTGGCCAAGCAAACGCGTCCGCAGACCATTCCGCGGACCTTCTTCTTATCCAGATCGCGGTAAGAAAGCCGACCAGCACTGCCAGCCCCGCCACAACCTGTGGAGCCATCACTCGCTTGAGCGTAGCGAAAACGGGATCATTAAAACGGAACCTCTGCACGTAGGTGCCGAGCGAGCCGACGGGAATGCGGCCGTGGTCGAGAAATGGTACATACAGAAGCCCGAACACGATTGCCGCCAGCACACCGTCGCGGACGCGAATACGCCTCCAATAGAGTGGTGCCAACACTATCGGTAGAAATTTCACTGAAACAGCCAACCCAAATGCCAGGGCTGCAACGGCACGCCAGCGTCTCAAAAGCGCGGCCGCGGACACCAACAGCAGCAGCACACCGACAATATCGATGTGACCACTTCCTGCCACTTCAGTCGCGAGCAGTGGATGCCAGGCATAAGCCAAAACCCAGTGCTCTCCCTGCCGGGTCCGACGCAACAGATCGATCAACACAAACACAATCGCCAATTCGCAAACGACAAATGCTACTTTCAGCGCAAATGTAGACTCGTGAATCGCGGTTACGGCGCGGAAGAACAGCTGTGCCCCTGGTGGATATGGGCTCGGTACATCCGGATTATTCAGCGCGCGGGTCTCAGATGTGTGCAAGCCGGCGAGGGCAGGTTCGTTCGGAACGAGGATATAAGGGTTATAGCCGAGCCGCTGCACACGGCCATCCCAAACATACCGGTGAATGTCATCATCTGGGCCTGATTGCATCTGTAGAAATTGAAAATGCCACAGAGCAGCCAGCACGAGGCCGATGACGATGACATGCCGCGGAAATCTTGGGTTCGAGAAGAATTCACGGATGGCGAGCAGGTATGCGACGCCAGCTACACCCAGCGGAATGATGAAGGCCGGTCCACCCGTGCCGCTGAAGTTGCGGGAGCAGATCGTCAGCGCCACAAGCAGGACCACGCCGAGTCCGTACAGCCTGTGCGAGGGTGTGAGTTTCAAAGCTCTCCCAAACACTGCCGCAGGTGCGTGACTACTTCTTCCCACTCATCGAACCAGGCCGCGGTTCGCGGCGCCTTCGCGGGAGCGAGCCGCAGTTCCCGAGCCAACCGAATCAAATCGTTTGCGACGTCAATGTCATAGAAGGGTTCCGTGAAGCTAGTTGAGAGTTCAAGGGCTTTCGTGCGCGTCAGCAATCTGTCGAGCGCGCTCATTGTTCCCATACCATCGCCTTCGAAGAGCGACTCGTGAGCGGCCTTGGCGCCAACCAGATAGTAGCCTCCATCGTGGGTTGGCCCGACAACCACGTCATGCGTGGCGAGTATTTCGAACGCTCTCTCCAGAACCGAGGGCGCGAGGTGGGGACTGTCGCTATTGAACGCAATGACCTGCTCTAGGCCGCTGGCAGTGAAGTGTCGAAAAACAGAGGTGAGTCCGGCGGCGAGACCTTCTCCTTTTTGCGGTACGACCCGCACTGTATTACCTAACAGGTCCGCCAATTCGTCCTGATCCGAATCCGGGCACATCACCGCAACCTCCACGCTCGTCAATGACTTTGCCAATGCGAGGGTATCCGCCAAAAGGCAGCGATACAGCGCTGTCACTGCGGAAGAAGGAAGTCTCTCGATCAGACGGGTCTTGACCATGGCCGGCCTTGGGGCTTTCGCCATGATGACCAGGGTGCGATTTTGAGAAGAAAATGGCACGGGGGTCTCGCTAGAGGATTCCTTGAGAGATGGGCGATCACTGCTTACGCCGGTCGCGGTGTGCTCGCTCTTCGACGTCGAAAATAATAGCGTACGATCCGGCTCAGGGTGAACCACGCCGCTCCTATCGTGCCCTTCACCGTCCCGCTAATTTTGGACTTTCCAATGCGCGGGTAGTAGCTCACAGAGACTTCCACGATGCGAAATCCCGCGATGGCCCCTTTCAAGATCATTTCCACCGCCCAACCGTAGGTCGCCTCTTCAAGGGCGAGCGCTCGTAGCACATCGGCGCGACCGGCGCGAAACGGACCGAGGTCACTGACCTTCACGCCATACAAAAGCCTGATCAGGCCGGCGGCGAGGCGATTGCCGAACGATTGGTGCCACGGTAGCGCGCCGGCGTTATTTTTGCCGCTGAATCGCGACCCGAGCGTAATGTCAGCCCGCCCCTCGATGATCGGAGCCAAGATAATCGGCAACTCCGAAGGGCGGTCACTGTAGTCTCCGTCGAGGAAAACGATTACATCAGGATTGCTCGTATTCGCAATCCCCGTCAAACAAGCGCGTCCGTATCCTCGCCGAGGCTCCTGGATTACTTGCGCCCCCATCCTTCGGGCAATCTCGGGCGTCCCGTCATTCGAGTTGCTGTCGACGACGATGACCTCCGTCGTGAGATCGGACGGGAGATCTGCTAAGACGCGCTCGATCGCCTGCGCTTCATTATGCGTGGGAATGATGACGGACACTCGCACGTGAACTTGGCCCGATCACCACCACGGGGACGATGGCCACCGCTGTGACAGCCAGGCGTCAACGCCCCATCTCCGGCCAGCGCGTCCGATCGCTAGCCCCAGCGATGCGAGCACCGGTACCAGCAGTTCCCAGATCCAAGCGGTGCCCCACTCCGACATCCAAAGGCTGCCGAGATACAGAAAAACCACGAAAGCGACGGGACGGGTAAGTAGGCCGATGACGAGCAGGATCCCGAGAGAAAGCTCGGCTGCGGCCTGCATCGGACCTGCCACCGCAGCATGACTTGCTACAAGGCCCATCACAGCCTTCCACGCAGCAGGCGAGTGTCCCGACTTGATGTAGTAGCTGATTACGCCGGCGTAGCCTGCGGGTGTGTAAGCACCTTTCCCAAGATTTTCGAAGAAGACCCACACAAGCTCCGTGCCAACTGTCAGGCGAACCAATGCCAGCCCGTTTGCGGCGTCGAGTGTGCTCCCCGATCTTATCGTCTGGTTTTGCATTGGACTTGCGTTTATTGTCATCGTAAACCTCTTCCAACAAATTCGACTTGCGCCTTGGGAGACCGCAATCTTAAACGTTTATGCTTGTCCAAGCTAGGTGGATGTAACGACGGGCCGCGCTTTTGAGTGGAGGCGGAACTACTTCGTCGAAAACGTTGCGCGGTAGGATAAGGAGCTCCTCGCGGTGAACGCGCGGCCATACCCCGCCGAACGTGATCCTTTGTGCTTTCGCGAAGGGCTAGCACCTACGTCCATAGGCTCGGGTTATCTGGCTCTGGTGGGCTACCTGGCTCTAGCCTTCTCCAGATGAACCAGTCCGCAATCCGTATGGCTCCAATCGCTGCCACAATACCCCCTACGAATCCCAAAAACAGGTCGCCAGGCAAGTCGAATGCGAGAAAAAAAAAGGCCGCTATCAGGGCAAGATACGAAATCCGCAAGAAGGACTTCCGCCAGTTCGGTACTCCGATGGTTTGCAGGCACTTCGGGCATGGAAACGACGACGGACGTGGTCGTCTACGGCCGCGTTCATCATAGGTATCAATCTCGCTCCACCGGAAGGAACCCTTGCAAAGAGGGCATCGCGGCAGATTCGGCAGGAAGTGCGCTAAAAAAAGCCAAACTAGCCATTCGACCACCAGTACAACAAGAATTGGCCGGGCGATGTGTGAAGGCGTTGCGGAGATTGGTGGGATTGTGTACATCCTTTTCCGACGAGGCGACATCGTTGCATGGTAGCCGCCCACGATGCGTACTCTACACCCATAAAGCTCAACGAATCGCGAAAGTGCCCGATAACGGGGCGGTCTCAATGGGTCGTCGCAACACTTGCTCAAAGTCTAGTTGGATGAGTGTACAAGGCTGATTTCGTTCGCGAGCGTTAATCCAACCGGAACACTGCCCTGTTTAGGTTCTGATAGAGTACTCCCGTACAGATCGATTCACGATGGGAAGTATTGTCAGGTCAATTGATGAGATGGCGTTGCATCGACCGGTTGAGCTGGCAGGGATTGTCGGTAACTTGGAACTGAGCCGTGGCCGGTCTCCCCAAACGGGCCTTCTCAGGAGTTGCCCCCAATTCAGAATCACGCGGTTTCCGCAGCGATAGCCGCCGCTGCGATCAGCTTGGTCGCATTTGGTGCATTTGCGATCGGCGCACTAACCATGCGATGGGTGCCTTCGCACTCAATCTCCGCTCGCTGGGGTATACTCGCCGCAGTCGCACACCTCGCAGTCGGTACCAAACAAAGGAGAATCCACTATGAACCGCTTACTTGTTGGACTGGCTGGCATCGCAGGAGTCGCCTTTTGGGTGGTGGCGGGTGCCCGCTCTGCTCCGCAGCAATCCACACCCTCTGTGCACTATATTGAGGGCAGCACATACGAGAAGCAGCGCGCCTACTCCGCAGCGGTGGTGACGCAAGGCGGCAAGATTGTTTGGGTCGCCGGTCACGAAGCCATCGACGAATTGAACGGCAAACTCGCCGGCGATTTCCTGGGTCAAGCTCGGGCGACTTTCGCGAATATAGACGCAACCCTGAAGAGCAGCGGAGGAAGCCTCCAGAACCTGGTCACCATGACCGTCTTCATCAAAGATCCCCGTTATGGCGGCGATTTGTTGAAGTTGCGCCACGAGATGTTCCCGAACGGTAAGTTCCCGGCCAGTACCTTGATTACGATTTCCGACTTCGCGCGGCCGGATATGCTGATTGAGATTCAAGGCGTGGCGGTAATCGCCAAGTGACAATCGAGCGGAGATTCCTAGAGACAATTCTAACCAGATAAGTCCCGAGAAACGCCATTACCGCTAAACAACCACCGTGTGTTAAAACCAGACCGTGCAGGGAACGAGAAGGAGCGGAAATGAATCGTCCATTTACGATGTTGGTGCTCTCCGCAGCGCTCGGATTTGGGGCGCTTCACGTTGTAGCTCAACAATCGGGAAACTCGAGGCAGGAAGGGCAGGCTAACCCAACGGCAGATCCCGATGCCGACCGTGGCAATGCCGGGGCAATGAAGTTCCCGCTGGCCGCGCCTGCGGGCAAGGATTCCGGCGCTATCGCCAAGGCTCCGCCGGGATCCGTCAATCAGGGCGCCGTTGACGAGAAGACTTGGAAGTATGGTCACAGATTCGATCCGCCGCCGAATGCAAAGATCTGGAACCCCGTGAAGCTCAAGCTGATGCGCGGCGAGAAAGTGACCGGTGGAACTGTCTCGGCGGCCTCTGATCCATCAACCTACTGCGCCATGGCGAATGCCGGATATGACTTCATCTGGACGGAAATGCAACACAGCCCGCGCGGGTGGGAGAACGTGGCCAAAATGTGGCAGGCCTGTCCCCACGCGAAGGCGGTGCCGGGAGTTCGTGTCGCCTATGCGAATGAGCGCGAGATTCAACATGCCATGGACGAGGGCGCGCTCGTGGTTGTGATCCCGACCGTCAGAACGTTCGACGAAGGCGTGGCCGGAAGAGACTGGACCTATTTCCCACCGCTTGGCAAGCGCAGCCAGGGCGCCGGGCAGGCTTATTCGCCTGCCTTCTGGGGCAATGTTCCAGGAGGTTATCGCAATACGATCAATGACAACGTCGTTCTGATTGAGATGATTGAGACGGTCGGCGGTGCGGCCCAGGCTCGCGAGATCGCCTCGATTCCCGGCGTGGACGCTTTATTTGCGGCCAGCTCGGACCTCGGTAACTTTTCAGGATACAAACAGGGTGATCCCGATTACGAGCGGCTGATTAACGTTGTGCATGATGCCGCGCTCGCATCTGGAAAGCGTCTGTGCGGTCCGTTGATGTGGCGCGACCGCCCCGACTTCACCTGCTTCCAGGCCGGCAGCGAGACTGCGGCAATCGACAGGGGCGTGGCCGCAGAGCTAGGAGATTTGAAAGACACGCAAGGCAAACCCGAAGTCGGGCCCTACGGCAAGCCGTAGAGAATTGTTTTCACCTCGGGCATCAAAATCGAGATGGGTTATAGGAAGCTCTCCGGGTTGGACGTGGCCTCCCGTGAATGGGTAAATGGCACTCGGCCCTGGTCGCTTACCGGCCAGTTGTTTTCCAAGTCGCTAAAAGCTTAGTTCACGCCTTCAATTGGCGCGCGATAAACGCCTTGACCATCTCCCGCGCCCGGTCGGTTTGCGGTCCCGGATTGGCGACCCACTCGTGCTCGGCGCCTTCGAAGATCTGGAATTGGATATCGCCTCCGGCCGCGCGGTACGTCTCAACGAACTTTTTCTGAAACTCGGGCAGGACGTTGTCGTCGAGCGCGCCCGCCATGATCAGCAGCGGCACGAGGGTAACGGCCTCGTGACGATCCAGGATCTCCTGTGGATTCGATTCATGGATGGTGTCCCACGGATTGAAGAAGAGCTTGTTGTTCTTGACCATCCCGTCGCGCTTCAACTTCTCCGCGTTATTGAATCGTCCGAACGTATCGCTGATTGGCGAGCGCATCGCGGCATACGCCACCGAGGCGTCGAGCTTCGGCGCTGCGGCGAGCAAAATCTCGTTGTAACGCGGATCGTGCGGGCGCATGCACAGGAGTTCGGCGACGTGACCGCCGCTCGAGCTCCCGTAGATGCCGATCTTCGAGGGATCGCCATTCCACGTGGCCGCTTTCGACTTCAGCCAGCGCACGCCGTAGTTCGCATCCTGCACGCAAGCCGGATAAGGCGCTTCCGATGCCCAGGTCGTGTCGATGGCGACCACGAGCACGCCGCTGGATGCGATGGAGCGGTCCATCGGTTCCTCCGCCTTGCGGTCTTTGGCGTTCCAGGCGCCGCCATGCAGATCGAGCACGGTTGGGAATGGTCCCGTGCCCTTCGGCTGATAAATGCGGGCCATCAGCATGCGCCCGGCCGAGTTGCGTCGCATCTCGACTTCGCTCACCGTGAGCTCGAAATTTGCCGCCGGATCGTACGCCGTCTTTGTGGCCCGATCAGCCGCAGAAAGGAGGCGCGATCCAGAAACCGACGCGATGGGTAAGCCGGCTGCGCCGAACGCAGTCAGCGTCTGAAGAAATTGCCGACGTCCGACGGTATGCTCGTTCATACTGACCTCCATGCCCACTGATCACAACCGGGGCTCGCAATTGCACCGGGACAGTTCCGAGGGCCAGCCACTGGAACCCGGACGGATCGCGTCCTGACGACCCGAATTGAGCATTCTTATACATCCGACGCTCTGCCCAGTAAACCACATTGTTCTTCCTGTTATTGCGCCGAATCCCTCGGCGGGCTCAACAAGCGAACGTATGGCATTGCGGGAACGCGGGCTAACTTCTGACAAACGCAATTCTCGGTAAAGTAGAAGTTGAAAGCCCTAAGCGTCCGTTGGAGGTGAGCCACCTCGGCGCCACATCCAGACAGAAGCGAATATCCCCTCAGGTTGCTATTCGTAGTACTCGGGAGACTTCTTCAGTTTGGCGTTGGCCGCGAAGTCGTGCTCGATCCACAATTGCGTGTTCGTTTTCTTGATGTAATCCTCGATCATAGCCCGGCTCGCTAGGGACTGTTCTTTGCTGAACTCGAACGTGGGCACCCTGTTCACCTTCCGCTCCTCAGGATAGTGGTAGAGGTCGCCGGCCAGCATCACGTTCCCGGTTTTGGCCAGTTTCAGGATCAGCACCTGGTGTCCGGGTGTGTGACCCGGAGCTGATTTGATGATTACCTTGCCGTCGCCGAACGCATCAAATTCGTCGGTCGTAAGAATTGTGGTTTTGCTGTTCTTCAGTTCGCTGTAGTTCCTGGGGTCAACCCGCGCCGGGGGTGGGTTCGCAAACATCGCATCGCGTTCCACTTGCCGCACCAGCCACCTGGCACCGGCAAACTCGTTTGCGTTGGCGATGTGATCGACGTGATAGTGCGACAGGCTGAGGCAGGTGATCTCAGCCGGGGCATACCCGATCGCGGCAAGCTGAGACTTCAGCGTTTTCGTGGAGCGGAAGAATCCCTGTGTCGCCGGTGTGCCGTCATCCTTGATGGCTGTGTCTGGAATAGCCCCGACATCCCACATCAGCGTGCCCTTCGGGTGTGCCACCAGATAACACGGAACAGCCATCCTAGTTTCAGCGAGCTCTTCTTTTTTGAAATTGAACAACCCAACGTCGATCCCCTCGATCACGCCACAATCGAAAACGTACAACCTCAAGGTCTTGGGCGGCGTAGCCTTACGCTGCGGCATCGCCAAAGCTGCAACAGCGGCGACTGCCATCACAAGCACGCACAGAGCAGCCCTCATTGTGGAAAGCAATCTCGACTTTGCCATGGCGCACTCCTATGCGAGAGAGTTCCATCTCGCTTGAGTAGCACAGACTTCAGTCTGTGGGTTTCCGCGAAAACTGCGCGCACGCCCCTCGCAGCGAAACCCCGCAAACTAAAGTCTGTGCTACTCGCCTAATCCTTCGGTTTGTTGGCCTCGGCAGCGGCTTTATCCCGTCGTTCCTGATCTTCCTTTGTCAACGGGCCTGCGTAGTTCTGGGAGCCGCCTTGCCGCGAGTACCGCATGACTACAGCTCCATCGGCTCGCTTGATCTGGTCAACGATGGCGTTGGGCACGCCCGACTTCGCCGGACGGATGACCAGGGTAAGCTCGTCGCCGGGCTTGAAAGTATCTTTGGTCCAACCATCATCGGCCATCATGGACTCTGGAGAACCGACTTCCCCTGTCCACTGCACGGATTTGCCGCTATCGTCCTTTGTGGTCCAAGCAAGCAACACGTGGGGATTTCTCCAATGATAGTCCACCAGCGTACCCTTGAGTGTCACTTCGTCTTGTGACCACGCCGCATTCCCGTGATGTGCGAGAACAGGCGAGGTCAACGTGAGAAGTAAAATGGTGGAGGCCAGCATTGCAACGGCGAGCATCGCGCGCGACATCGTTACCCTCCTCTCGATTTCAATTCCTAGCAACAAGCCTTGGGGATCTACCTCAGCGTCTTACTGTTTCGGAAGCGTGGGTACGGTATTCGCTTCGTTAAAGTGAATACTGTCGGACGGCACACAGAAATTTTCCCCGATCTCTGTGTTGGGGACCAGCGTGATCGTGCCGGTTGTCGTCCACGGCGCCGTATAAACTTTTGGATCGTTAATCGTCAACGTTAGTTGAAGCAGTCCGTAGTTGACGCGCTTGTAGCGTTCCTCGACCCGCATTTCGTCGCTGTGCGGATAGCCGCCGGGCCTTCCAGTCCCAGTATTCTGAGCCGCGGCTGCGGCGATCCAGGTTCTGTCGTCATACCCGTTCGACTCGACAACGAACGTATCGCCTTCCCACTTTCCCACCGCATACCCCAAATATCGCCCAATCGGCGGATTCGACGGCAATTTGCGCCCGTCCGTCCAGATGTCGCGCCACGTGTGTCCCCACTCGAAGAATTGCACGACTCGGTCCGGCAGCACAACGAACTCAAAGCCGAAGTTGTACGTCAACCAACGCGGCCACCCGAAGGGATCGCACGTATTCTCAGGATCTTTCGTGTTCCACTGGGGCGAGTCGCTTTGGTACGACTCGAATAACTTCTGCCCGTAAGGAGTAAAGGGCGGAACCGCTTTCACATTCATCGGCATGCCGTTGACTTCCAGATCCCTGGGATTGCCGCTCCAAACTCCAGCGATGTCGTGAACATCAAAGGGGCGTGTGTCCACGTTCGCCTTCTTGCGACCCTCCTTCTTATACGCTTCGTTCTCGCAATGCGCGCATGGTCTCCAGCCCGGCCCTGGAGTAACTAAGGGCACCTCCAACCCCGGCCGTGGAGGCTTTGCATCCGCCGCGTCTCCTGTTTGGCGCGGGGCCTGCTGCTGGGCGAACGCGGCGGGAAGCGGGCTGAGCAAAGTGGCAGAAACCAACATGCCGAGAATCGCAAGGCTTCGCATACTTGTCCTCCTTCGGCAGGTGTGTGCCGCTCAAAACAAAGTAAGACAACCTGCTCAAACGCATAGCCGGATAAGGACACACAAAACAACTACAGCGAAGATTGCACTATGGACGGACCTGAGCCTGCGGGAATCATAACCGAAACTCCTCCCGCTGGACAGCCTTTGCCTATTCTATTGGCTATCGGCTATGGCTGAAATCCGACACTTCGCCAGAGCGCCGCACAGTCATAGACCGCTCCGCCCTGGATCACCGTTTCAACACGGCGGATGTTGCTGATGTTTTCCAGCGGATTGGCGCCCAGGATCGCGAGGTCCGCCCTTTTCCCAACCTCCAGTGTACCGGACTCTTTTTCGAGCCCCATCACACGAGCGGGCACGATGGTGGCCGCCTGCAGCGCCTCCATGGGCGTAAAACCCGCTTCCACATAAAGTTCCATTTCACGATGCACACTGTGTCCAGGCACGGTCTGATCCGTACCGACGACGATGGGCACTCCCGCCCGATGCAGAGCGGCAACAGCCTTCAGGAAAGCAGCGAACCGTGCTTCGCCCAAGTCCGCCCCAGCGGGACCGGGTCCGGTGTTGCGGACCTGAGTGGAAAGTGTGGGAGCGACTTTTGCTACACCGGGCTCGAAACTTTCCAAGGGCTTTCGCCCTGTTCGCTCGACCATCTCGAACACCGCCAGGGTTGGGTCCACGACCGTGCCATGAGATTTGAGGAATTGGATCGCCTTACGGGACGATTCTGAATCTGGATCAAAATTGCGGAGGGCGTTCAAAACTTCGGCCCGATTTGCGGCAGAGATCCGCGCGGGAATTTCCGGAGCCATCATTTCAACGATATAGACGATGTGATTGATTTGATCCATGCCGGCGGTGACGCCATCGAACCCGGTAAGTCCGTCAGGGATATGTCCGGTCACGGTCATACCCAAGCTGTGAGCTTCGGCGGTGACGACAGCAAGATTCTCCCTTTTGACGGAGCTGTAGATTTTCATCTGCTGGAAACCGGCATCGTGGTAGCGATGGACCCATTCGCGAGCCTGCTCAGAGTTGTCCACGCGACTAACGCCGAGCGCAATCGGCGACGAGCCATCCACCATGCCCGCCAGCAGCAAACGCGGCCCGACGCCTCGACCGGACTGAATAGCGTTGCGCACCGCAGTAATGAATTCGAATTCGTTGCCGCAATCTCGGACCGTGGTGACCCCGGCAGCAAGGTATACCGGCCCCCATTCGACCTGTTCGAAGTGCGCGTGCATATCCCAGAGACCAGGTACGATGGTCTTGCCGGTGACATCCAAGATCGTGGCATTTGGCGGCACAGAAATTTCGCGGCGCGGCCCGGCGGACGATATTTTCCCGCCCTGGATCACCACGACGGAATCGCTCAGCGCCGGAGCACCAGTGCCATCGATCAGTGTGCCTCCCACGAGAGCCAGCGTGTCGTGCGCATTGCCCCGACGCAATTTGCTGGAGATTTCTGTTAGAGCGGCCATCTCGTCCTCGGCCGCGCGCTGCACAAAGCTGCCCAGGTTGTCTTCGAGATCAGGCCTGACCGCCTCAAAATGATCTTGTTCGCCGTCGACAGTGACCAGCGCGGCCAACCGGCTCTGCGAGTCCAACCAGAGAGTCTCGCGGCCCCATACGAGGCCGCTAACGCTGAAGCGTTCCAAATGAACTTTTCCATCTCCCGCGGCGAACTCGTCCGGCCCACGGTCTTCGATCGATAGCTCCCCCGCAGAAAAAGTTTGAAACGTCTTCGGACGGCCTGAAATTTGCCACTTGCGAATGAGCATCATCTGAAGCGACGCGGGAGCATATGTGGCGATCGTGAAGAAGCGCGCAGGGCGCTCGGAAGTGTGCCATTCATTCCGGTTGCGCGTCAGAATCCTGCCATTTTCCACGAGTACCGTTTCATCGATGGGCGTGCTTCGGGCTATGGCGCCATGGACTTCCATGGACCGCGGCACAAGATCGCGACCCATGCGCACATACGCGTCCAGCGGGACATCCCTGCCGCGATCGTTGAAATGAAATGTGACGGAGAGCTGTAGTTCGTCACCTTCTTGCTGAAGGGAATACTTTTCCTCGCCGATAGGTTGCTCAAACTTGTGAAGACGGAACCTGCCTTCTTCGACCAATCCAATCGCGCCCGGGTGCTGCTGCGGGGACGAAGGCCATACGGAAATCGCAACCGCGAACGCGCTGCCAATTCCGAGCAAAGCCAGAGCCCGCTTTCGGTGTTTGGTGAGCATCATTCGCTTCTCCAAGGTCTACAGAAGTTCTCCGAATTGTCAGCCGCTCAGCGCTAATCGCGCACATCTCGAGAGACGCCGTTACCGGCAACCGGGATTCGCCGCTTTGCCGGTTCAATAAGTTTGATAGCTCCTTGACGATAACCTACCTTATTAGGTTCTTTGGCATATAATCGGCGTGACCTCGGCCTAGGGGCTGACAGCCGCGATTGTTTGGAGCAGCCATGGGAAACAGAGGACGCTCGATTCAGCGAATAGCGTCAGTGGGAGCCGTCATATGCATGACCTGGGCGCTCCTGTGGCCAAAATCTCCGACCCCCTTAGCCGCAGCGCACGCACCGCAGTCCTCCTCGCAATCGACGCCGGATTGGCAGGCAGCGGCAGGTGGCAGGATGGCGTTCGATAGCGCCACGGTCAGCGAGAATACAACCGCTCCTCCCGCCGCAAGGTTTTTCAATTTTCCGCTGGGACCCGGCGACGTTTACATTCCGAATGGAGGAAATTTTAGAGCGCGCAATCTGCCGTTGGCTGCCTATATAGTTTTCGCATTCAAGATCACTCCCAGTCAGGAGCAATTCCTCACCTCGCAGTTGCCCAAGTGGGCGACTACGGAGCGGTTCGATATCACCGCAAAAAAGGAAGGAAATCCCACCAAGGATCAAATGCGCTTGATGATGCAGGCTCTCCTTGCTGATCGCTTCAGGCTCGCAGCCCACTATGAAACGCGGCAGGTTCCGGTGTTCGCGGTTTTGGTGGATCAGCCGGGAAGCTTGGGCCCGCTGCTTCAGCGACATCCAAAGGAATTAGCTTGCCCAACCACACCAGCGGTCCCCAGCCCGCCGCCTACCGCCCCACCACAAGCATTCGACACCCGGTTCCCGGGCACGTGTGGAGGGATTGTGGGCATGACTCCGAGCGCTCCTGGTCGCACGCGCGTAGGCGCCCGCAATGTGCCTATGGAACTCATCGCCACTTCCATGATGGGAGGAGACACCGGCCTGGACCTTCCCGTTGTCAACAAGACGGACCTCACCGGTAGGTACGATTTCGCGATCGAATTTGAGCCGCAGGAAGCCTCATCTGCTGGAGTGAAGTCGCGGCCCGACGTGACTGGACCAACCTTCGCGGAAGCTCTCAAGGAGCAACTCGGCCTCAAATTGGAATCCCAAACGGGTCCAGTGGATTTCCTCGTGATCGATTCCATCGACCAACTCTTGCCAAATTAAAAGATCAGGGTAGACACGACGATAGCGGGGATTGGGTATCTGAAGTAGAGAGCTATTTTACAGCGGCAATTGAATCAACGTGGATTGTTTTGGTTTTAGTGTCCAGCGTGCCCATGACCTTTACTTTCTGGGCGGCGAATTTCGCGGCTGTTCGCTGGTCGCTCAACGAGTAGGCGTTATTCCCGTCATACAAAATATACGTGGCGCCATGAGCGTCGATACACGCGGCGGCGCACTCGGCATCGGTCGGTCCCATTCGCATTTGAGAATGATCTGCGCGAGCGCACACATCGTCTGTAATGATGCCTGTGAAAGTCTGCTTGCTCTGCGCAGCGCATAGCCCAACAACTGCAAGAAGAGCCAAGCCCAAATTCGTCGTAACTGCTCTTTTCAACTCTCTCACTCGATCCCGACCCTGACGGGGCCTACGCCCCTCCTGCGTTAGCACTATTCACGTCACGCTACGGACCGCAATTTCCGAATCCCTATCCTTGCGAGAAAGCCGCCTAAAGCGTGACTATTCGCCTGGAGTCATGAGGTGCGCCGTTGTCGTACCCGGATTCATGAGCCACACCCCGTTCTGCGAGCGTTTGTCGGACAATCCCGTCGATTGCGACGTGGCGCCTGGCAAGGCAATCGTCATGTGCATTCGCGCGTGTTCTTTGTCGGCTCCCAAGTAGTGGTACCACACCGACCCGTACTCCGGCTTCACGCGGGTTCCGTCCTTTTCCATCGTGTCGAGCGTTGCCTGCGTCTTGGCTTTGTCGCCCAGCGCCTCAGCTTTTAGATTCTGAGCCTCCCTGGGTAGATTGCCTTCGCTGGTGCATTCAATCGAGACCGCCTGCTGCTCCGGCATGCCTGAGCGGTCAAAGCACACCAAACCGTTGGTACCTTTCCTCAGCGTTTCATACGTGAAGTCGGGCTTCCACTTGATCACCGTTGCGTCAGGGCGCAGATTCGGCGGAAGCGCCTGCAGGGCAGTGTTAATGGCGTCATCCTGCGACTGAGCCACGGCCACGGTGGAAACGGCGATTACAGCGACGACAAAAAACGCGATGCGTTTCATTTGGAATCTCCGATGAACCCTTGTTCGAATTTCCCTCTGACGCGCGGAAATATAACACATCAGTTCCTCAACATCCGCAATAACAAGCATTCAAAGTGGACTGTCTTTGGACTTAGGAGTTGACCGGTCTGATTTCGTCACTCCGCGGGCTTACTCGACCAGGAAAGCCCAATGAGAGCTGCCATTACGAGAAGAATCAGGAGGAAAATTACCTGCGTGAATGTTGATGACTCGCCAGCGAGGCCCGCATACGCCCCCAAGGAAACAGTCGCAAAAACAATAACCGCTAGTGCCACGAAGATCGACAAGATTAGGGAACCAACGCCGGGATCTTTCATCCTAACCGTACGTGTGACGTGCACGATTAGCAGCAACAACACGATCAAGTCCAGGATGCTCAGAAGGGTTGCCATAAGCGATGGACTCTACTCCATCAGCAAAACCGAAGCAAGCATCGGAATCCGACTGAGTCATCCAACAAGGAGCAATTTTTTGTAGTCGAACAAGTCGGCCTCTAGGCCTCTAGTGGTACAAGAATTGGAATCTTAACCGGTGCAATCTCCCCAATTGGTCCGGTTTAACTGTCGACTCTTAACTCTCGACTCTCAACTTGTTCTACAATCGCCGCCTTCATGCGCATCGCTTTTGACACCGGCGGCACCTTCACTGACTGCGTCTTCGTTCGAAATGGACGCCTGGAAATTCTGAAGGTGCCGTCCACACCGGGCAAGCCGTCCGAGGCGATTGCCAACGCCCTCGACGATATCCTGCGCAGAGTATTCCGCACAGATTATTCTGCACAGAGTATCCCCGGTCTGGAACTCATCTGTGGCACCACGGTCGGGACGAACGCACTCCTGCAGCGGAAGGGCGGGCGCGTCACCCTAGTGACGACGGCGGGGTTCGAAGACGTGCTCGAAATTGGGCGGCAGGCGCGCGCCCAACTCTACAATCTGCTGTTCGAAAAGGCGGAGCCTCTTGTTCCACGAGAGCGGCGTCTCGGTTTGCGCGAAAGGGTGGATTCAACTGGCAAGGCGCTGGCAGCTCCATTCGCTGCTGAAATCGCTCGAATCGTGCGCGCGGTGGTCCGTGGCAAAGCGGAGTCTGTTGCGGTTTGTTTCCTCTTTTCGTTTGTAAATCCGGCTCACGAGAAAATGGCTGCACGCGCCCTAGCTGCGACGGGGCTTCCGGTTTCCGTTTCGCATGAAATTTTGCCCGAATATCGCGAGTTCGAACGAACATCCACCACAGTCGTCAACGCCTACCTCGTGCCCGTCATGAGCGCGTATCTGTCGGAAATTGAGCGAATTGCCGAAGCGCACTCGCGAAGTAGCGCTGTTCGAACCAAAAGAGCGGTGCGCGTGGGCAGCGCTTCCCGGGTGCGCATTATGCAGTCGAGTGGCGGCGTTCTGTCAGCTGACGCGGCATCGCATGCGCCGGTTCGAACGATTCTCTCAGGCCCGGCGGGCGGCATTCTTGGCGCGCAGTATGTCGCAGAACTCGCAGGCTTTGACCGAATCATCACTTTGGACATGGGCGGAACGTCCACCGATGTAGCTCTCATGGACGGCGGAAACGAAAGCTCGCTCGCCACAACGAGTGAAAGCGTCGTCTCGGGGATGCCGGTCGCTGTGCCCATGCTGGATATTCACACTGTGGGCGCGGGAGGCGGGTCAATGGCGCGATTCGATCGGGCTGGGGCGCTGCGCGTCGGTCCGGAAAGCGCCGGAGCCGATCCGGGTCCGATTTGTTACGGGCGCGGCGAGAAGCCGACGGTGACGGACGCTAATCTCGTCCTGGGGAGAATACCTGCGTCCGGATTGCTTGGCGGCGCCTTCGAACTGGACCTTCCGCGCGCGCGGCGAGTCATGAGCAGAAAGCGGGGCCCGATGGCGTCGGTCGAGGCGTTCGCTCAAGGCATCGTGGACGTTGTCAACGCAGTTATGGAGAAGGCTGTGCGCGTCATTTCCGTCGAGCGGGGACACGACCCGCGCGACTACACGCTGGTGGCATTCGGCGGCGCAGGCGGGCTGCATGCCTGTGACTTGGCCGCGGCGCTCGAGATTCCGGGCGTGCTGGTGCCGTGCTTTCCCGGGGCGCTCTCGGCGCTGGGCATCCTGCGCGCCGACGTGACCAAGGATTTTTCGCGCACCGTCCGCCTGGAAATTCGAACCGTCGCGGAAGCGCGATCGAAACTCTTGCGCGTGTTCGAATCGCTCGAAAGGGAAGGGCGCAAGCAGATGCGCGCCGAAGGTTTTCCGAAACCGAGTTCCGTTCGAACGTACCGCTCGCTGGACATGCGCTACGCCGGACAATCGTACGAACTGAACGTGCCGTTCGCGGGCGATATCGTCGCGGCGTTTCATCGCGCCCACGAAGGCCGCTACGGCTATTTTGACCGCTCGCGGAGGTGCGAAGTGGTGAACGTTCGTGCGCGTTTCACGGGGCGAACGTCAAAACCTGAATTGCCAAAATTGGCGGGGGCGGGTCCGAATGCTGCGAAGGCACTCGTCTCAAAGGGGCCAGTGTATTTTCATGGCCGGCGGCTGACTACGGCTCTGTACGATCGCTCCAGGCTGCAGGCTGGGAATCGCATTCCCGGGCCCGCTGTTGTGACGGAATACAGCGCTACGACCCTCATTCCGCCGGATTGGGCCGGGCGCGTCGATCGAATCGGCAATCTCATCCTGGAGCCGCGCCGATGAGCGTGGACCCGATTCGGCTGGAGATCTTCAAGAATCTCTTCCACTCCGTGGCGGAGGAAATGGGGGCGGCCCTCCGGCGGTCTGCTTTTTCGCCGAATATCAAGGAGCGGCGCGACTATTCCTGCGCGGTTTTTGACGCTGCGGGCGACGTCCTGGCGATGGGCGACCATATGCCGGTGCATCTTGGCTCGATGCCAATGTCCGTCGCAGCCGCCTTGAACGCCCTCACGCTCGGCCCTGGCGATATCGCCGTCCTCAACGATCCCTACGCTGGCGGAACCCACCTCCCAGACCTGACGATGGTGATGCCCGTCTTCGCGGCGCGCTTGTCGCGGCCCCTCTTCTATATAGCCAATCGTGCGCATCACGCGGACATTGGCGGAGCGCACGCGGGTTCGATGGGGCTTTCGCGCGAAATTTACGAGGAGGGGCTGCGCATTCCCAGCGTGCACATCATGGAAAAAGGCCAAATCGCGCGCGACGTCATGGCGATCCTTCTTGCCAACGTTCGAACGCCGCGCGAGCGCGAAGGCGACCTCACCTCCCAGATCGCCGCATGCCGCATCGGCGAACGCCGCCTGATGGCTCTCGTCGACAAATATGGCAGCAGGGAAGTGCTCGCCTACGGCCGCCATTTGCTGGATTACTCGGGCAGGATGATGGCCGCCACGATCTCAGCGATCCCCAACGGAACGTACCGCGCCGAGGATTTCCTCGACGACGACGGCGTCACGGACGCGCCGCAGCGAATCGCCGTCACGATCCAGATCCGAAGGAAAAACGCCGAAATCGACTTCACGGGCAGCGCCCCGCAATGCGCGGGCAGTGTCAACGCGGTCGCAGCTATCACTCAATCTGCGGTCTTTTACGTCTTTCGGTGCCTGCTCGACGAGCAAGTCCCGGCTACGTCTGGCCTGATGCGGCCTATTCGCGTGATCGCGCCGCCTGGGACGATTGTGAATGCGCTGCCACCGGCTGCCGTGGCTGGCGGGAACGTCGAAACGTCCCAACGCATCGTTGATACGCTGCTGAAGGTGTTGGCTCGGGCGATTCCCCAGCGGATTCCAGCAGCGAGCCAAGGCACGATGAACAACCTGACCTTCGGCGGAATCGATCCGCGGGGTACCGGAGAACATTTCGCCTATTACGAAACTATCGCGGGAGGAACGGGAGGAACTCCGGGCCACCCGGGGAACAACGCTTCGCACACCCACATGACGAACACTCTCAATACGCCCGTCGAAGTGCTGGAGCACGTTTATCCCCTGCGCGTCCGCCGATACGGTTTGCGAACCGGTTCGGGGGGTGGCGCGAAGTTCCCCGGCGGGGAGGGGATCGTACGCGAAATTGAAGTGCTGACGGAAGTTCAGGCCGGCATTCTCTCAGACCGAAGAAAAATCCCTCCTTACGGCCTGTCAGGAGGATCGCCAGGGCGGCCGGGGAAGAATGAGATCATCGTCGTCGGTCAAGCGCGACAGCTTCCTTCGAAATGCACGTTTCGCGCCCCGGCAGGCGCAATCATACGGATCGAGACTCCAGGCGGAGGAGGGTGGGGCAAGAAGCAAGGAGGCAGGAGGTAACGCTGGGAGGAGGCTGGAAGCGAGGGAAATCTCCCCGGACGCGGAGAAAAGAAAAAAGCCTCAAAGCACGGAGGCCTTGAGGCTTTACTCGAACTTCAGCGTTGGGTTTAGAACTCGACGAGTTCAGACTTTTCGAGTGGAGCAGGCATTTGCAGCCGCGCCTTCGCAAGCGACTTGATCAGCGCACCTTCCATGTTTTCGGCGGAAGTGTTTCTTGCAGTGGCGAGTTCGCTGACGAGGAGGAACTTAGCTCGTTCCAGCATTTTCTTTTCGCGGAACGATAACGGTTTGGTGCGGCTAAGCGATACCAGACTCTTGAGTACGGCGGCGACTTCGATCAACTCTCCCGTCCGCATCCTTTCCGAATTTTCCTTGAATCGGTGTTTCCAGTCGTGGTGTGAGTTCGGCTTGCCCTTCTCCAAGAAAGTTAGAACTTTGAGCGTCTCGCCGTTTCGAATTACGTGCCTGAGACCTACGGAATCCGCGTTGGTAGAAGGAACCATTACCTTTAGCCCGCTCGAAATGATCTTCACCATGTAATACTTTTCGGTGCGTCCATTCAAAAGTCCGAAATTGATTTGTTCGATGCTTCCAACTCCGTGATTTGGATAGACGACCTTGTCCCCAATCTTGTAATCCATGGCCAGAATCCCCCTAGAGGTGAGCTAAGAAATTGTGTATCATTACGTTGCTCTAAGTCAAGATATTTCTTCTAGAATCAGCGAGTTATACGGCATTTTGCTGCAAGATTGGTCATCGAATTGCACATGAATTTTTACTGCATTTTTACAATGTGACTGGGCTCTTGAGTCGGCTGTGAATATGGGTTCGGGAGCCAAAAAGTCCACACTTCTCCCGGGTCGCTACCTTTTGCATTAGAATAGCTAAATGCTGATTTTAGCCGTAGATACGAGCACGCGCGCGGGTAGCGTTGCGGTGTTGCAAGACGCAGAGGTTTTGGCGGAGGTTTCAGGACTGGAGGAGACTCCGTACTCAACGCGCCTTTTTCGCGACGTCGCGGCCCTTCGGTCGAAGGCGCAATTCACCCTAGATCAGGTCGACCTCTTTGCTGTTGCGGCGGGCCCCGGCTCTTTTACCGGCCTGCGCGTGGGTTTAACGGCGGTGAAGGCCTGGGCAGAAGTGCATCGCAAGCCGATAGCGGCGATTAGCGGCCTTGAGGCAATCGCCTCGCAATTTCTGCACCTAACGCCTACGAACTTCTCAAAAGGCCTCATCGCGCCATTTCTCGACGCCCGACGAGGGTATGTTTTTGGCGCTGTCTATCGAAAGGCGATTCAAGAAACGGGTCATCTCGAACTCATCAGCGAAGAAGCAATTCTTCCGGTACAGGAATTCCTGGAGATGGTACGCGGGAGCTCCAACCAGCAAGCGGTCCTTGTCTCGCCGACTCCGGCGGCTGTTCCCATCGAGGAGGCCAGGATTATTCTCCCAAGCGTCCGGATCGAGCAAGTTCCGGCGGCGCTTGCACCATCCGTCGGAAAACTAGGGTATGAGCGGGCGCAGCGTGGTGCTTTGGTCGATCCAGTTCAGTTGGATGCCAACTACGTCCGGCGATCCGATGCAGAAGCGGCAACGAAGGAGCGGTGATGCGCACGCTGGCCGGGGATGGGGCGAAGGATCAACCCATGATTGCGCGCCGCATGCTCCCTTCAGACGTCGCTGCGGTTCTCGCCATTCTGCATGAGAGCCCCGAAGCGTCGTTGTGGACGGAGGCGAGTCTCAAGGAAGTAGCTTCGAAGGAGGGTGCCTGGGTGGCTGCGCTCGATGAGCGCGTTGTGGGATTCCTCGCGGGGCGCGCGGCTTCGGATGAATTTGAGATTCTGAACCTGGCAGTCGCGCCAAGCTATCGGCAGCGGGGAGCGGGAACGGGGCTCGTCAACGCTGCTCTCGCCTGGTTCCACACGGCGGGCGCCACAACAGCATTTCTCGAGGTAAGGGCGTCCAATAGCGCGGCAATTGCGTTTTATAAGCGGCTCGGTTTCAAGTTCTCCGGGCGCCGACCGAAGTATTACCAATTCCCTGAAGAGGACGCCGTACTGATGCGCAGGGACAAATTTTAGGCGGGCTCCCTTCGACGCTCAGGGCAAGCAAGTGGAGCCCGCGCCCGCTCCAGGCTCAAATGAGTTGGGGGCTTAAAAGCCGCGGCATCGTGCGGAGTGGCTGGTGAAAATTGCGAGCCGGATAGGGTTGGGGTGAACGCTCAAACCTACTCCACAGGGGCGCCCTTTTATGTTGTGTCCTTTTTTCGGAAAGTGACTTCTTGCCCGCAGGGAGCGGTTGGGGCACATTCCGACAATCCCTGCCGGCTCAACCGGTCGATGCAACACCCCCTAGCCAGTTGATCCAGCAATGCTCCCATCGAGAAATCGATCTGCACGGCGTGCTCAATCAAAACCTAAACAGGGCTTTTGTTTTGTTTGAATTGACGCAGGCGAACGAAATCAGCCTCGTAGACGCCTCCCAGAAGACTTTGAGCAAGTGTTGCATCGACCCATTGAGACCACTCCGTTTAGCAGGACTTGACGAGCCAACGTCCAACTTCTCCGACTGTTGTCTAACCCGGGTTAGCGATAAACTCGACCATCTTCGGCAGTTCCGAAACAAAGTCCAAGCGCCGAGCACATTTGTATGGCGCGATCCTTGGGGCGGGAGGAAACAGTTCTCATGCAATTTCACCTCAACGGATTCCAGCCCGGCGACCCGGAAATCTTTGACCCGGCGGAGCGATACCCTGCCTCGGGCGGAACCGCATCCCTTCCGCCGGAAGTCGACATCCTCATCGTTGGCTGCGGACCGGCTGGTTTGACGTTGGCGGCTCAACTCTCCAGCTTTTCTGACATTAAGACGTGCATCGTCGACCAAAAGCCGGGCAGACTGCTTCTCGGTCAAGCCGACGGCATCCATTGCCGCACGATGGAAATGTTCCATGCGTTTGGTTTTAGCGAACGCGTGTTGAAGGAAGGCTATTGGGTCAGCGAGACGACCTTCTGGAAACCTCATGACCAGAGGCGGGAGAATATCGTCCGCAGCGACCGCATCCAGGACGTCGAGGATGATCTGTCGGAGTTCCCACATATGATCCTCAATCAGGCGCGAGTACATGATTTCTTCCTCGATGTCATGCGCAAGTCACCCGCCAAGATTGAGCCCTACTACGCACGGCGTGTGCTCGATCTTCAGATCACTGCTGCTCGCCAAGGCGTGACGGTCCGGCTAGAGCGGCTCGATCCTCCGAACGAAGGACAGATCGAGACTGTGAGAGCCCGCTATGTGGTCGGCTGCGACGGGGCTCGCAGTACCGTGCGTAAGTCCATCGGACGCACTTTGCACGGCGACTCTGCCAATCATGCCTGGGGGGTCATGGACGTCCTGGCGGTCACCGACTTCCCCGACATTCGCGTCAAGTCGGTGATACAGTCCGCCAATGACGGCAGTGTGCTCGTCATCCCGCGGGAAGGCGGTTATCTTGTTCGGCTGTACGTCGAGCTCGATAAGCTCGACGTCGGAGAGAGAGTCTCAAATCGCAAGATTACGCCCGAAGATATAATTGCCAAAGCGCGGCGAGTTTTCAACCCTTACACTCTAGAGGTCAAAGAGGTTGCATGGTGGTCCGTCTACGAGATAGGCCAGCGCCTGACCGACAAATTCGATGACGTGCCCCAAGAAGAGATCAAAAACCGATTGCCATGCGTGTTTATCGCCGGTGATGCCTGCCACACGCACAGTCCGAAGGCGGGCCAAGGCATGAATGTCTCGATGCAAGACACCTTCAATCTCGGATGGAAGCTGGTTTCCGTCCTCCGTAATCAATGCCCACCCCATCTCTTGCACACCTACTCGATGGAACGGCGTGCCGTCGCCCAGGAGCTAATCGGCTTCGATCGCGAATGGGCCACCATTCTCGCATCCTCGAAATCATCAAGGAACGGAGAAGGTAAGGGATTTGATCCGGACGAAACCCAGAAATACTTCGTCCGGCATGGACGCTACACGGCGGGAACGGCGACACACTACGGTCCGTCGATGATCACCGCCGAATCGACCTACCAGCACCTGGCAAGAGGCCTAGTGATCGGCATGCGCTTTCATTCCGCACCGGTCATCCGTCTGGCCGACGCCATGCCGCTCCACCTTGGCCACGCATCGAAGGCGGACGGCCGCTGGCGGATATTCGCCTTCGCCGATACGGAGGCTCCCGCCGCGTCCGACTCCGGAATTCGGGCTCTGTGTGACTTCCTCGTAGAGGCACCGGATTCGCCAATCAAAAAATACACGCCGAAGGGCGCGGAAATCGACTCAGTGGTCGACGTTCGTGCGGTCTTCCAGCAGCATCATCGCGATCTCGCGCTTGGGGCTATGCCCTCCTTTCTTCTGCCCCGGAAAGGACGTTACAGACTTCTCGACTACGAAAAGATGTTCTGTCCAGACCTCAAAAACGGCCTTGACATCTTCGCCATGCGCGGCATAGATCGAGACCGAGGTTGCATGGTTGTCGTGCGACCGGACCAATATGTCGCGCACGTTCTCCCGCTAGATGGCTATAAGAAACTCGCGGCATTCTTTGGAGGCTTCATGTTGCAAAAGGATTAGTCCGCAAAGACGCTTTCCGAGATTCTGCGAGTTGCCCCCGGGGCCTAAGGCACCGAATTAGCCGCTGCGTGGAGCACCCGCCAAATCCCGATAAGTCTCGGAATGTGGCTTTTCGGCGGATTCCCAGTTGCCGAGAATCCCGTTTCACAGGACGCAATATAAAAGGGCGCCCCTTTTGGAGTAGGGTTTGGGTGCTAGCTCAATCCCTACAAGAAAGGAACGCCCTCAATGGATAGCACAAAGTATATCGGCATGGATGTGCATAAGGAAAGTA
>Ga0307479_10000749_pt1 | contig 29478 bp, 23 predicted proteins | sample atmos_gasesECM4C_FD_203743 | JGI IMG/M metagenome (GOLD analysis project Ga0307479, IMG submission 203743) | Hardwood forest soil microbial communities from Morgan-Monroe State Forest, Indiana, United States - atmos_gasesECM4C_515 | ecosystem: Environmental > Terrestrial > Soil > Temperate...
TAAGGATGCGCCACCCGCCATTCCGCTACAGAGGCCCGACCTCGACCACCTGGCCGGGCTGGATAGAAAGAAGCGCCTGGGCGCAGGCTGGCATGAGTGGCAACAGATCCTTCAAGCGATTCGATTACACGCAGAGGATCAGGATCGAGACATTCCGCCCAGTCATGCTTTGTTGGTATTTGATATTCCGATCACTGGTGAGCAGTACATCCCAGCGGCCCTCGGCAAGCGTGAGCAGCTCGCCGTTCTTCTTGGACCCAAAACCTGCGTACCGTACGGTCTGGCACTCGTGGCCAATCGCGGTGAGGTTCCCCTTCAGTGCCACAGGAAGGCACTCATCGATCAGAATTTTCATTTCCCGAAGCGTGCCAGAACGAGCGCCTTGGCCTCTTCCAGTGCGGCGATGGCGGTCTCCCGGCTGACTCCAGGGTATTGATCTAGGAACTCATCCAGGGTGTCTCCACCTTCCAGGTAATCAAGCAGCGTCTGGAAAGGGACGCGCGTGCCGCGGAAAACGGGTTCTCCGCTGTGGATTTCCGGATCTTGGACAATTACACTCTCTGAGACAGTAGCCATTGCGGCCCTCCTGCGAGTATCCCGATTATCTCATCCCTCTGCACGGAGTGCTCTGAAAAATGTAATCGGCCGGCAATGAAGTTGACTCTGCGCCCGCACACGCCCCGACCCGGTCGGGGTAAACGCCACCGGCGTATGCGCCACCCAAATTCGTCCTAGCGCTTTACGTTCTGCGCCAGCCGCCATCCGTGGACGTTAATTCCACCTGGTGGGCGTCCGTTTCACCTTCAAGAGAAGAGCGGCCCACGCTTCGCAAACGGCGCAAAGCATAGGCCACCCAAGAGGTTTCTACTGCTTTAAGGATGCGCCACCGGCCTGTACTTGAGTTTGTAGAGAGCCGGACGGATCAGAAAGTTCATCCCCCCGGGTCAAAAAGGCGGCCACTCGCCCGACTTCATTCCCTGCGTTTGAAATCTCCATCTGGGGTTAGGAACGAAAAGTCTGGGGACGATGGCGCAAGACGCACTTCAGCCATATAATCTCCTGGTCTCCAGCCGCGGCCCTGTAGTTCGTACGATCCCCAGATATTTTGAAATTCTTCGATGTGGGCGATGTCGTAGTGGACTTCGAGAAGATGGTTCTGCTTCCAAACCAGTTTCTCACCCCTAAGAACAGACGCGTAAAGGAGGGAATTCTTGTCGTCCTTCGGAGCCGCGGCACCTTTAGGAAGGATAAAAACGGACCAATACACACCTCCTCCCAAAACCCCGCCGACCGTCTCTACGGACATTACAGCATCGAACCGGCCGTCGGGAGAAGTGGCGCGGGCTTCTTCAACCCAGGTGCTGTGGGTTCGTCCTACGCACGCTGCCAACAGACAAAGAATAATTGCCGCGCAGAGAGTTATCGCAATCGTTCTGGGACCAATCTTTCCAACGCGTGGTCTTCTCATTGATGAAAAATGCCTCTTTGTCGCGGGTGGCGCATACTTTGTCTTCGATGTTCAGTGGCGGGTGGCCGTGGTCTTGAGTTTGTTTTCATGCCGGCTTCGCACGGAGGGAGTATAGCATTCCTGGAAGTGCCCTTGGAGTACGCAAGGGTGCCCCATGTTCGGCCCGCGCGGGCGAACGTGGGGAACTTCGTCTTGGTGACCCTGCCAAAAGCGTCGTAGGCGAACGCGGTCTGGTGATTGTTCGCGTCCGTAATGCTGGTCAGGTTGTATTCCGCGTCGTAACTCGAAATTCTCCTTCTTGTAAACCCTCAAAGTGCTACAAGCGCTCCCAGCGGGCGTATACTTGGGTGTGAGAGGGGGATCCATGCAAGAACTGAAGATCCTCCAAAAAACAGAGGCGCTGCACGAAGCCCGCTGGTGGGAGCCGGAGGCTGACGGCCGCGTTCACTGCTTCCTCTGTCCCCGTCATTGCCATATTCGTCCTGGCCAAACCGGGTTTTGCTTCATCCGCGTGAATGAGGGCGGAAAGCTGTACAACCTTGGCTACGGCTCACCCGCGGCACTGCAGATCGACCCCATCGAGAAAAAACCGCTGAGCCATTTTCTTCCCGGCACGCGCGTGTTCAGCATGGGAACGGCGGGCTGCAACATGGGATGTTTTTTCTGCCAAAACTGGGACATCTCAAAATCACGCAGCGACCAGGTACATTCGCAACACGTCGCGCCGGAAGATGTTCCGTTGCTCGCCCTTCGCTATGGCTGCGATTCGATCGCGTTCACCTACAACGAACCCACCATTTGGGGCGAGTACGTCATCGACATTTGCCGGGCGGCGAAGAAATACGGGCTGAAGACGGTGATGGTGACGAACGGCTACATCACTTATGAGGCGTTTCACGATATTTACGATCACATTGACGCCGCCAACGTGGACCTCAAAGCCTTCACGGAGAATTTCTACGGAAAAATAACGCTGACCCATTTGCAGCCGGTGCTCGATACGCTCGGGTGGCTGAAGAACGAAACCCACGTCTGGTTCGAAATGACGAATTTGATGATTCCCACGCTCAACGACGATCCCACCGAGACGCGCAAACTCGCGGAGTGGGTCTTGACGCATCTCGGCCCGGATGTGCCTTTACACTTCACCGCTTTTCACCCGGATTTCAAGCTGCAGGACAAGCCTCGCACGCCGCCGGAGACGCTGCACCGGGCGCGGGCGATTGCGCGCGAGGTGGGCCTTCGCTACGTTTATGAAGGAAATATCTACAGCGACGGAGCGAATACCCACTGCCCAAAGTGCGCGACGCTGCTGATTCGACGTTCCTGGCACGACGTGCTGGAAAACCATTTGCGCGACGGAGCTTGCGCGTCCTGCGGGACGCAGATTCCCGGTGTGTGGGCGAATTCCACGAAGATCCCGCCAAGGGACATTCGCAAAGTCATAGAGAATTACGACCACATCAATTTATAGCCACAGGCCGAAGTGTGAGATGTGTGAAGGGTGAGGCCCCCGACAAGATTCGAGCGATCTTTCAGTGCGTGGGTAGTTGAAACGAGTAGTAGCCGGGACCCACGCGCATCCCATGGTGCAACGCCACAGGAATCGCCCACCACACAATTGAGCCCAGAATTGCCTGGCCGATGGCCAGAGGAATGATGTTTCTCTCGCGGGCAAAAAGCCAGCACAGTGTAGTGCCCCCAATGAAAGTGAACGGCATAAGGACGGGATTCGGCCAATGGGTCATGGAAAAAAGTGCTCCAGCAAAAAGCGCGGCGGGAAGAGGTTTTCCCAACGCTGCAAGGAGCCGATTCATCAGAAAAGATTGCAGGCCCACTTCCTGGAGCACGCAGAAAGCGAAGTAGCCGATGAGCCGTCGAGGCTCAATAAAATGGCTGGGCACACGATGGAGCGCACCCAGGAAAAGGCCGATGACGGATATCGCCGCGATGAGAACAGCGAATGGCAAGAGAGCCTGGCGCGTGGCACGCCAAAGATTATCTGCACGCCAACCGAGAGTTCCGGGCGTGTCGCGGTGAAAGACGAAGCTAAGAATAAGCCATACCGGAAATACCGCCCACCAGTGGAATTCCTTCGACTGCAGCCTCCAGATATAGGCCATTACGAAAGCGCAGAAGAGAAGTGCTTCAGAAAGTGCGACGCGTTGGCGAATCCAGGAGACTTTTGTCCCGCTGTTCACGCGCGCGGTGGTGATGGCCGGGCCATTGTTGATCATGAGAAAGCGCAGACTCCAACGGGCTAGTCAAGAATGACAAAATCCCACTGTGTGGGATGATAGATGCGCAGGCCGGGTTGCGCCATTGGAGATACTAGCGTGGGGCAGACGCACCGTGTAGTGATCTTGGGCGGCGGATTTGGCGGATTGAATGCCGCGCAAAAGCTCAAGCGCGCGCCCGTTGAAGTTACCCTGATCGACCGGCGCAATTTCCATCTTTTCCAGCCGCTGCTTTATCAGGTCGCAACCGGCTCACTTTCGCCGGGGGAAATCGCAGCGCCGCTGCGCGGCGTGCTCGCCAGGCAGAAAAATACGCGCGTGCTGCTTGGCGAAGCAGCGGACATTGATCCCCAGGCCAAGAAAGTCATTCTGCTCGACGGCGCCGCGTTCGAATACGATTCGCTCATCGTGGCCACGGGTTCGCAGAGCTCTTATTACGGGCACGATGGCTGGCGAGTGTGGGCCCCACGCCTGAAAAGTGTGGAAGAAGCGACCGCGATTCGCCACAAAATTCTCTATGCGTTCGAACGCGCGGAACGCGCTGGCAGCGAAGAGGAAGCGCGAGCCTGGCTGACGTTCGTTATCGTCGGCGCCGGCGCGACCGGAATGGAGCTCGCCGGGGCGCTCGCTGAAATTGCGAACGAGACGCTGAAAAACGATTTTCGGAAAATCAATCCGCAGGAAGCAAAAATCCTGCTACTCGAAGGCGGTCCGCGTGTGCTGACCAGTTTTCCGGAGGATTTCTCCTCCAAGGCCGAGCGCTTGGTGGAAAAGCTTGGCGTTCTGGTTCTGAAGGGCGTCATGGTGACGGAGATCGATCGAGACGGCGTCACCTATGATACGGCTCACGGTTCCGAGAGGCTCGCGGCAAAAACAGTTCTGTGGGCGGGCGGCGTCATGGCCAACGAATTCGGCCGGAAGCTTGCGGAGCGCACCAAAGCAACAACCGACCGCAGCGGAAGAATTAAAGTCAATCCCGATTTGACGGTACCGGAATATCCAGGTGTTTTTCTCATCGGCGATCTGGCACTCTCGCACGGGCAAAACGGGAAGCCGCTCCCCGGCGTCGCCCAGGTTGCGATTCAAGGCGGCGCGTACGCCGCCAGGGCCATCCGCGCGCGCCTGCAAGGGAAACCAGAATTGCCGCCATTTCGCTACTTTAACAAAGGAGACATGGCGGTGATTGGCCGCGCCGCGGCAATCGCGGATATTTTTGGTTTTCACTTATCCGGCCTGTTGGCATGGCTAACCTGGCTCTTTGTCCACCTGATGTACATCGTTGAGTTTCAAAGTCGCGTGCTCGTCTTCGTGCAATGGGGTTTCGAGTTTTTGACATTCAGCCGCGGCGCGCGATTGATTACCGGCCAAGCGGCGACGGATTCGCTGGCGCAGCCGGAGTCGATGAGGGACACCGGCGATGGCAGGTAGAAGTTCGAGGGCGGATGCGATGGGGAAAATGAGCTCACGAAGGTCCAGGCATTCCGGAAAAGCAAAGCGGCCCCAGGCAACGCGTCCGGTGAGCTTCGTGAAGCTGGCGGAAGAGCTGGCGGGAATTGGAAGAAACTTTTACGAGAGAGGATGGGTTCTTGGAACGAGTGGAAATTTTAGCGCAGTGGTTTCTCGCAAGCCGCTGCGGCTGGCGATTTCCTCCACGGGGCTGGACAAAGGAAGTCTTGCACCGGCGCACTTCCTCGAGATGGATTCGGATTTGAAAATTATCCGCGGGAAGGGCAGGCCCTCGGCGGAAGCGCTGCTGCATCTTGCTATCGTCCATGGCCGGGAAGCGGGAGCTGTGCTGCACACGCACTCCGTTTGGAGTACGGTGCTTTCGAGCGCTCACGCAGCCAAAGGCGGAGTCGCGCTCGAAGGGTACGAAATGCTGAAAGGACTCGAGGGCGTGCGGACGCATGAGCATCGCGAGTGGCTGCCGATTTTGGAGAATTCACAGGATATGACGGAGCTCGCGCGGGTGGTTTCCAAGACTCTGGGCGAGCATTCCGCAATTCATGGGTTTCTTCTGCGCGGGCATGGGCTATATACTTGGGGTACCAGCCCACAGGAAGCCAAACGCCACGTTGAGATTTTGGAATTTCTGATGGAAACTGTCGTGCGGTCGCACACGTTGGCGAGAATTTCCTGAAACGCCTGGCGTGGCGACGAAAAAGGAGAGAACCGTGGCTGTTGTTCGGATACCGGAAGAAAATCGCACCCTCCACGAACCGGATCAGATCCGGGATTTTCTGGCCGGCATCGCGATTGATTACGAACAATGGGAGCCGGCTGCGGAAACACCGCGAGACGCCTCCGCGGAAGAAATCCTGCGTGCTTTTGCGGGGCAAATTGATCAACTCAAGGCCCGGGGCGGATACGTGACGGCGGACGTGATTGACGTGGGCCCGGAAACTCCGGGGCTGGATGCCATGCTGGCGCGGTTCAACACGGAGCACTGGCACGACGAAGACGAGGTTCGCTACATCGTCGCGGGCCGCGGGCTGTTTCACGTACATGCGCAGAAGGGTCCGGTTGTGGCGATCGAAGTGGAAGCCGGTGATTTGATCCGCGTGCCGCGCGGAACGCATCACTGGTTTGATCTTTGTGGAGACAAGCGCATCCGAGCGATCCGGTTGTTTCAGGATACCGCAGGGTGGACCCCGCACTACACAAATAGCGGCACCGACCGAAATTACGAACCTGTCTGCCTGGGGCCCAGATACATTCCAGCGCAGCCAGTGGCAAAATAACCGGCTTCACTCTGTTCGACGAGCCACACGTCCGAATCATCCTCCTCGATATCGAGGGCACGACCACGCCTGTCGAGTTTGTCACACAAGTTCTCTTTCCTTATGCCAGCCGCAAGCTGGAAGCTTTCTTGCACGAAAATTTTCATGACCCGCAAATCCAATCTTTCATCAGAGGCCTGCGCGCTCAGCACCACGAAGATGAGCGTCTAGGACTGCAGCCACCGGCGTGGGCTGAAAAAAGCGCGTCGGCAGAGCTGGAAAACACAATTGGTTATTGCCGATGGCTGATGCGGAAAGACAGCAAATGCACAGCGCTCAAGTCGCTGCAAGGGAAGATCTGGCAAAAAGGGTACGCCGGCGGGGAATTGCGCGGGCAGTTGTATCCCGATGTGCCGCCAGCGCTAGAGCGCTGGCAGAAGCAGAAAAGAGAAATTTGCATCTATTCCTCGGGAAGCGTGCTGGCTCAGAGACTGCTATTCCAGACGACGACTTTTGGCGATCTCACGGGCTACATCAGGGACTTTTTCGACACGCGCATTGGTGAGAAGGCAGAGAGCGAGAGCTACAAGAGAATTTCAGCCTTGCTGGACCGCGCTCCACGCGAAGTGCTGTTTCTGTCGGACGCCGCGAAAGAAATCGAAGCCGCAAATGCGGCGGGTTTTTCAACAGCGCTCTGCGATCGTTCAGGGAAATTGGGTGCTGGGAAGCTGGGCTCGAGAGTGATCCGCTCGTTCGACGAGGTGTTCCCCTTTTAGCGGTAAATAGCGAAACAGACCGCAGTTATCAGACTTTGGAGTATGCTTGCCGGCGGACAAACTGTCCGGCGCCGGGGCGGCCGACGAATTTGCCGGCGTCGATGACGGCGCGGCCGCGGGAGAAGACGGATTTGGGCGCGCCCTTTATCTTGATGCCCTCGAACATGGAATAGTCCACGCGCATGTGATGGGTCTTGGCGCTGATGACTTCTTCGTGGTTGGGGTCGAAGATCACCAAGTCGGCGTCGGAACCAACGGCGATCGTGCCTTTGCGCGGATAGAGGCCAAAAAGTTTTGCCGGGGCGGTAGACACCAGTTCGACGAATCGATTGGCCGAGAACCGCTTGCCGTGGACGCCGCCAGTGTAAATGAGGCTCAGGCGGTGCTCGATGCCGGGGCCGCCATTGGGGATTTTGGTGAAGTCGTCCTTGCCCAGTTCCTTCTGTTCCTTGAAACAAAACGGGCAGTGATCGGTCGAGACGACTTGCAGAGTGTCGTTGGCGAGGCCCTGCCAGAGTTTTTCCTGGTGCCATTTCTCGCGCAGCGGCGGAGTGAAGACGTACTTTGCGCCCTCGAAACCGGGAACATCGAAATTTTCCAGCGAGAGATAGAGATATTGCGGACAGGTCTCCGCGTAGGCCGGCAGGCCGCGGTCGCGCGCTTCGCGCACTTTTTCGAGAGCTTCGTTGCAAGAGAGATGGACGATGTAGACGGGCGCGCCGGCCATTTCCGCAAGCGCAATGGCGCGTGAGGTAGCTTCGGCTTCGGCGGTCGTGGGCCGGGTCAGCGCGTGGTATTTCGGCGCGCGTTTGCCCTCAGCAAGAGCTTTCTGGACGATTACATCAATGGCGCCCCCATTTTCCGCGTGCATGCAGATCAGGCCGGAATGCTTCGCCGCCTGCGACATGGCGCGAAAGATGGTGGCGTCATCGAGCATGAACACGCCGGGGTAGGCCATGAACAGCTTGAAGCTGGTGACGCCTTCGCGGATGAGCTGGCCCATTTCCTCGAGCTGCGCGGCGCCGAGATCGGTGATGATGCAGTGGAAGGCGTAGTCCGATACGGCTTTGTCGTGTGCCTTCTTCATCCAAGTGTCAAACGCCTGGCGCAACGTTTGCCCTTTGTATTGGATCGCGAAATCAATCAGCGTGGTGGTACCGCCAAAGGCCGCAGCGATGGTGCCGGTCTCAAAATCGTCGGCGCTCGTGGTTCCGCCAAAGGGCATGTCGAGATGGGTGTGAACATCAATCCCGCCGGGCAGCACCAGGTGGCCGGCGGAATCGACTAAGCGGCCTGCGTTTTCGATGGGAAGCTGCGCGGCAATCGCGGAGATCTTGCCGTCGTTGATTCCGACATCGGCGACGTAAGTGTCTGTAGCGGTGACGATGGTGCCGTTGCGGATCAGGGCGTCAAAACGCATGTCAGGTCCTCGGGTCGGTTAGAGTCGCTGTGATGGCAGCGTTCCAGAGTTTCACATCAAGTGTCGCAAGTACATTTGGTTGAAATCCTTCAGGCATCCTCATCCCTCGGCTTCGCTCGGGATAATTCGGATGCCTTCAGGATGACAAGTCTCTCGTGCGTCTGCATACAGCATAAACTTGTGGCTTCAACTTGGACCGCAATAATAAGGACGCGACCGGAGTACCCCCCTCCCCCTGTTTTTCATAAGTGTTCATTCTAAAGGCAGTTAAAGTTCTTTGTTTTGATACACTTTTACAAGTGTTGATTCTAAAGGGACTTATATTGCACAAAAATTGTGCAATTTCGGAAGCATTTTTTGTGATGAGTGAGGGCCGCGGCACAGGGATGGCGGCGGCCATGGATTTGTACAGAAGATAGGGTATCAGAGAAACAACAGTTTGGCAAGGGAAATTTGTAAGACCGGCGGGGACGCGCGTTATGCCGGTGGCATCTGGGTCCATTGGGCGGCTGGTTGAGGATTTCCTTGTCGGATGCATTGGGCGGCTTGGCTCCGGAAAAGCCTCACCCCTGAAGGGGTGAGCTGCAGCTATTTTGTGTAGTGTGGGAGGATTTTGTCCCCGTAGACATCGAGAGTTTTTTCCTCCTCGCCGCACATCAGGTAGATATTGAATTGCGTGACGCCCACTTTGCACAAGCGATCCAGCTTCTTGCGGTGCTCCTCCATCGGGCCGATGATGCAGAAGCGGTCTACGACTTCGTCGGTGACGAAATCGGCGTTGTCGCTGCCGACTTCGCAGTGGTGGAGATAGTCGTACTTGCCGCGGTCCTTGACAAAAGAAGTGAGCGCGGGCGGAAGCTCTTCCGGCTTGTATTTGGAGATGAGGTCCATCACATGGTTGGAGACGAGTGCAGGAAACCAGCGGACGTGTTCGCGCGCGGTCTTCAGATCGTCTGAGGCCCAGACAGGCGCGGCGGCCATGACTTTAAATTTAGTGAAATCGCGACCAGCTTCCTTAGCGCCCTGGCGCACGAACCCGAGGCACCAGTCGATCAGGTCCGGGTCGGCAAACTGAAGAATCACACCGTCGCCGATGCGGCCGGCCGTGCGCAATGCTTTCGGGCCGTAGCCAGCCACCCAGACCGGCGGAACTCCCGCGCTCGCCCAGGGGAAGCGCGTGTTGACTCCGTCGTAGTCGATAGCGGCGCCGGAATTCAGCTTGCGGAATATATTGACGAATTCTTCCAGGTTTTCGAGCGTTGTGGGTTTCTTGCCGAGAACGCGACGCGAACTATCACCTCTGCCGATGCCCATCTGCATGCGTCCGTGCGAGGCGAGATTTAACGTCGCGAAGAGGCTCGAAGCGACAGTGACGTCGCGAACCGCGGGATTTGTTACACACGTGCCGAGGCGCATTTTCTTCGTGTTTGCTGCCATCAGAGTCAGGAGCGGAAAAGGCTCCATCCAGATGACGTGCGAATCAAAAATCCAGCCATGAGAAAAGCCTCCCGCTTCCGCCTGGCGGGTCAGACTCAGGATTCGATCGATGGTCATGTCCGGTTTAATGGTGATTCCGAAATCCATGAATGCTCCTTTTTAGACCGCAGGCTGGGTGACCGGCTCGGCGGTGCTAGCGAACGCGAAATAGGCCAGGAAACTGACCGCGAAGCCGACGAACCAGGCGTAGTTGTACAAGACGTGCAGCGGCGGAACAAGCAGCCCGATGAAAGCGACGGCCGCGCCAGCGGCCAGCGCGCCAATCGCCTGCCAGTGGAATCCGTGCGAATACTCATACTGGCCGCCGCGCCGGTAGAGATCCTCGGGCAACAGGTTTTTCTTGCGAACCAAGAAATAGTCGCAGATCAATACGCCGGCAATGGGGCCGAGGAAGCCCGAGTAGCCGACCAGCCAGCCGAAGATGTAGCTGCCGTAGTTGGCCATAAGTTTCCACGGCTGCATCAAAATTCCGACGAAGCAGGTGATCAAGCCGCCGGTACGGAAGCTGATTCGGCGCGGAGATATGTTAGAGAAATCGTTTGCCGGGGAGACCACGTTCGCGGCGACGTTGACGTTGAGAGTGGCCATTAATAGGGCGATCATGGCGACGACGACCGCCCAGGGATTGCCGAGCCGCGACAACACCGCGACCGGATCCCACAGCGCCTGGCCAAAAATAATGAGCGTCGCGGATGTCACCGCGATTCCGATAAACGAATAGAAAGTCATCGTTGCGGGAAGTCCCAGGGCCTGGCCGAGCATCTGATCGCGCTGGCTGCGGGCGTAACGCGTGAAGTCAGGAATGTTCAGGGAAACCGTGGCCCAGAATCCCACTACGCCCGTGAGCGAGGGCACGAAGAACCGAAAGAAGTCGCCAAAATTTTGGAACTTGGAAGGCGTTGAGAGCATGGGGCCAAAGCCGCGGGCTTTGCTTCGCGCCCAGAGAAGAAGGGCGAGGCCAATCAAGAGTAGAAACGGCGCGGAAACGCCCTGGAGAAAGCGGATCGTTTCGATGCCGCGCAGAATCACGAGGACATTGAGCAGCCAGAAGAAGGCGAAGCAAAAAGCGGAGCCGTAGGCAAAGTGGCCCCAGCCCGGCGCGAGCGCCGTGATCATAGCGTTGATGGCCTCTCCACCAATCCATGTTTGGATGCCGAACCAGCCGCAAGCTACCAGCGCGCGGAGGATGGCCGGCACGTTTGCGCCGAGAACGCCGAACGATGCCCGCGCAAAAACAGGGAAGGGAATGCCGTAGCGCGCGCCGGCATGAGCGTTCAAAAGCATGGGAATCAGGACGAGGACGTTGCCGAGGAAAACGGTGAAGAGCGCTTGCTTCCAGTTCATCCCGCCGGCGATCATGCCGCTCGCGAGCATGTAGGTGGGGATGTTCACGCTCATGGAAATCCACAGAGCCGCGTAATTGTACGTACGCCAGACGCGGCGCTCGGGCGGAACAGGCGCGAGATCCTTATTATAGAGCCCGCTGCTGCGGATCGTTTCAGCGGCGAGAGACTCCCTGCGCGAATTATTCATCGCGGCGATCCATTGTTATCCTTTGCCCGGCAAACCCAGGCGAGAGTCTACCCCGGCCTTAACAAGCCCACAAGATTAGAAGCTCCTGTCGATTACTATCCACGGGAATAGGTGCTCCAGTGATTTCTGTACCACAGGCTTCCGGTTGGGATGTAGACTCTGCTTCGCAAGGGCGCGAATGATCGGCCACCTGCGGAATTTCTGAAAAGGGAAGCGATGAGATGAATACTTCGAAGGAGTATCGCGCGCTGGGGATGGGGCGAGCGATTCCCCGGCGAGATTTCTTGAACGGAGTCGCCATTGGAATTACCGGCGCCTATGCAGCGGTGAATGGGCTCACTGCCTGTGCGGGCCAGCAAACGTCAATGGCCGCGGGTGCGGACGATTACCCTCCGCTGCGCAGCGGACTTCGCGGGCAATACCCTGGCGCGGTGGAAGAGTTCGAACGCATACGGCAGGGAAAGTATGCGCAATTTCCTGTCGCTGACGCGGACATTCACGAAGAGTATGACCTGGTGATCGTTGGCGGAGGAATCTCCGGCTTGTCGGCAGCCTATTTTTACCGGACGGCGCTCGTACCTGCGCAGCGAATCTTGGTTCTCGACAATCATGACGATTTTGGCGGGCATGCAAAGCGAAACGAATTCCATTACCAGGGGCGCAGCTTCATCGGATTTGGCGGGACGATGGGCATCGCCACGCCGTTTCCGTACAGCTACTGCGCAAAGGCGCTTATCAAGGATCTCGGCGTGGAAGTCGAGCGCGGCCCGGAATTTTATAACCGCGAGATCGAAGAGAAATACAACCTCGGCGCCGGAGTATTCTTCGACAAAGAGCACTTCGGCGAGGATCGCCTGGTGGCGGGGCTGGGACGCCTCCCCTGGAAAACGTTTTTCGAGAAGGCGCCGCTGTCCGACGAAGCGCGCAATGACCTCATTCGATTGCACGGAAAAAATCCGGATTACCTGGCGGGCCTCAGCGAAGAGGAAAAAAGAGCCAAGCTCGCAAGGATGAGTTATCAGGATTTTCTGCTGAACGTCGCGAAGATGACTCCCGACGCATTGCCGTTTTTCCTCGGAGAGGGCGGCCGGAACAACAAGAGAGTGGACACCATGCCCGCGCTCGAAGCAGCGCACCACGGCGCCATCGGCTTCAACGGCATGGGATTGAAGTTCGAAGAACATTTTAACGAAGGGTCGTACCTGTTTCACTTTCCGGATGGCAATGCGTCCATCGCACGGCTTCTGGTCGGCAAGTTGATTCCCGGGGCGCTGCCCGGCAAACAGTCCATGGACACGATTGTGCAGGCGCCGCTCGCGTATGCGCAGCTGGACGACGCGAACGCAAATATTCGCATCCGGTTGAGCAGCCCGGTCGTAAGAGTTCAGCACGACGCGCCGCCGGAAAACGCGCGCTCCGTGCGCGTCGCTTATCTGCGCGGCGGAAAGATGTATGCCGTTCGGGCGCGCAACTGCATCCTGGCTTGCTACAACGGCTTCATCCCCTCGCTGATGCCAGAGCTTCCCGAGCGGCAGCGCGAGGCGCTGGCGTACCCGGTCAAGGTGCCAATGATGTACACCAACGTCCTGATCCGCAAATGGGCGGCGTTTCAGAAGCTTGGGGTTGCGTCGATCAACGCTCCGGGGATGTATTACCCAGAATGCCGGCTCGATCCCGGAACGACCGTGGGAGGCTATCGCGGTTTGACCACACCCGAGGAAGCCATTCTCGTTTACCTGATACGAAATCCGAACAAACCCGGCCTGCCGCGGAAAGCGCAAAACCGCGCCGGTCAGCAAGAACTTTTGTCCACGACGTTCGAGCAATTCGAGCTGGAGATTCGGCGTCAATTCGGGCGTATGTTGGGCCCGGCGGGTTTTGATCCGGCCGAAGATATTGTTGCTATCACGGCGAACCGCTGGCCTTATGGCTACGCATACACTTATGACACGCTGGCTGATCCCGATGTCCCGCCGGAGCAGCGGCCGCACGTGATTGGCCGGCAGCGTTTCGGGCGCGTGACCATCGCGAACGCAGACGCCGGCGCCGCTGCGTTCACGAATCAAGCCATTGATGAAGCGCACCGCGCGGTGCAGGAGCTTCTCGTACATCAGGGGCTGACCTAAGAAGGCAGGGGACGGCAGTCTTCCCAGGCCCGAAATATCCATGTTTTCCGGTGTGCGCATGAAGCAGAAATCTACAATGGTTTTCTCGGTGGCCGCCCTTTCAGCCCTTTGCGTTCTCTTTCTGGCGCGGTTGCAAGTTGTGGCCCAAGAGACCCCGCCACCCGAAGCAACTAAGCAAGATAAACCCAAGCCGCTAGCGGAGCCTGCGCCTCCGGAGCAACCCATTCCGTACAGCCACAAAACGCATTTGGCCCTCGGCCTCCAGTGCCAGGAGTGTCACCCGAATCCGGAACCGGGCGATCGAATGACGCTCCCGGCGCCGGAAAAGTGCATGACGTGCCACAACATCGTTGCGAAAGATAAGCCGGCCATACAGAAGCTCGCCGAGTTTGCGAAGTCCAAAAAAGCAATCCCGTGGGCGCGCGTCTACGTCGTCTCCGGATGGGTGTATTGGAATCATCGCGCGCATTTGGAGGCCGGGATGAAGTGCGAAATGTGCCACGGCCAGGTCAGCGAGATGGACGTCATGGCAAAAGTCACCAAGGTAACCACGATGGAAGGCTGCGTCGAATGCCATCGCAAGAATGATGCCAGCACAGGCTGCCAGTATTGCCACACTGACAAGTAAAGAAGGCATAACCCTCCGCCGCACTAACTTGTCAGCTCCATATTCTTGTTGACAGATTCGATTGGGTATGTGATATCCAATACCAAATATTGGAAAAAACCGCTTATTCCGGATCAGGTCGTTGGAATAGGAAATGCCGATGTCCCGAGGGGGCAGGCAGCGGAAAGATACGTTTCTTCGTTCATCCAATAGGAATTTCCCCGCCAGCGCTCCCTGTTCACGGAGTTAGTGCGTCAACATGCCACTAGGCCGCGGTTCGAATTGCGAGTGAAGGAGACAAGACCATGGCAACCCGTCTGAGAGAAGCTATGCAGCCGGCGTACACGAGAATTCTCCGAGCATTGGCGATGCTGTTTTTTGCGTTTCTCGTCAGCGGCAGAATCGTTCACGCGCAGGCTACGACATCGGTTCGCGGCACGGTGACCGACCCGAGCGGGAGCGCCGTGGTCGGGGCGAACGTGGTACTCACAAACGCGGAAGCGAAAACCGAACGCGCAGCGACCACGGGAACACAGGGCGAATACCAATTCTTGTTCCTCGCTCCCGGGACCTACGCGCTAAGGGTCAGGGCCATGGGCTTTGCGGGCTATGAGCAAAAGGGATTGCAATTGCTCGTAAATACGCCGGCCACGGAAAATGTGCAGCTCAAGCTAGGGCAGACAACAGAGAGTGTGACGGTAACCAGCGAAGCGCCGCCCTTGAATATGGTCGATGCATCGCTCGGCAACTCCTTTGATGAGACGCAGGTGAAGCAAATCCCAATCGAAGCTCGCAACGTGCCGGAGTTGCTCAGCCTGCAGCCGGGAGTCGCCTACACGGGGAACCGCCCGGATATTGACAGAGACAACGACACGCGCAACGGGTCGGTTAATGGCGCTCGCAGCGATCAGAGCAATGTCTCTTTGGACGGCGTGGACGTGAACGACCAGTCGAATGGCTATGCGTTTACATCCGTTCTGCCCGTCACGGTGGATTCGGTCGAAGAGTTCCGCGTGACTACCACGAACTACGGCGCCGACCAGGGCCAGGGCTCGGGTGCTCAGGTCACTCTGGTTACAAAGAGCGGTACGAACACCTACCACGGTTCGGCTTACGAATACCTGCGCAACACCATCACCAGCGCCAACGATTTTTTCATCAAGCAGGCCGAGCTGACCGACGGGCAGCCGAATAAGCCGCTCAAGCTGATCCGCAATATTTTCGGCGGTTCGTTAGGCGGACCCATCAAGAAGGATCGCCTGTTTTTCTTTGGCAATTATGAGGGTACACGGGAGCGCGAAGAACAAAGCGCGGTGCGCGCCATCCCCAGTGCCACCCTGCGCGACGGCATCATTGAGTACCCGTGCCAGAATCCGGCGCTGTGTCCGGGCGGGAATGTCACCGGCATAAGCAATACCGTGTATCCCGTTCAGCCCGGGAATTTTGCGCTAAACCATACGCAAATCACCAATCTCGACCCCATTGCGAACCGCGCCCAGGCGGGCCCGAACCCAGTCATGCTCAAATATTTCAATACTACTTACGGCGCTTTCCTGCCGAATGACAGTTCCGTGGGGGATGGTCTGAACTATTCGGGATTTCGGTTCCGCGCCCCGGTCAGTTTGAATAACAACGTGTTTATCGCACGCGTTGATTATCACCTCACAGCCAACGGCAAGCACCTCCTGTTCTGGCGCGGAGCCCTTCAAAACTTGAATAACCCGCAAGCTCCCTTCTTGCCGGGAGCGCTGCCCGAGCAAACCGTCGCGGATCACAGCAAGGGATTCGTGGTCGGATATACGGCGGTAATCAGCAGTACCATCGCCAACACGTTCCATTGGGGCTACACCCGCCAGAGCACGGGTTTCGTGGGGGATACAAACCGGCAGTGGAACACCTTCACCGGCCTGGATCAGGGTCTCGCCTACAGCCACAACCTCCAGCTGCCAGTGCACAATTTGAACGATGATTTCTCGTGGACCAAGGGGAATCACACTCTGCAGTTCGGCACCAACATAGGTTTGGCCCGCAATCCCCGCCTTAGCTCTCTTCACTCCTGGAATCAGGGATTGGGCTTTACTAGCTGGATGAGCCCCACAGGTTTTGCCAACGCGGGCAGCCCGCTCGATCCGGTGAACGGTAACTATCCGCAGGTAAGAGTAGGTTCAGAACTCTCCTACGACTCGCCCATGCTGGGATTGCTTGGCATGGTTTCGGACGTAAGAGCAAACTACAATTTCGACAAGAGCGGCAACTTGATCCCCGAAGGGACTCCCATTAAGCGCGATTACGGATTGAACTGGTATGAATTCTACGGGCAGGATTCCTGGCGAATAAAACCGAATTTGACTCTGACTTACGGTTTGCGCTGGTCGCTCTTCCCGCCGCCGTGGGAGGTGAACGGGTTTCAGGCTGGCCCGACAGTAAACACAGGGAAGTTTTTTGACCAAAATGTCAGGAATATGCGGCAAGGCATAGGATATGACGCCGTGCCGCCACTCGCCTTCGGCCTCAGCGGTGCTGCAAATAATGGGCCGGGATTCTACAATTTTGAGAAAACAGACTTTTCCCCGCGTGTCTCGATCGCCTACTCGCCGCGGTTCTCGAGCAGCTTCCTGAAACGAATGTTCGGCAGCGGAGACAAGACCGTTATCCGGGCAGGATTCAGCAAGGTCTATGACCGCGCGGGTCTCGCCATTATCAATACGTTCGACCAAAACGCGCCTGCAGGGCTTTCTACGACGTTGCAAAACCCTTGTTGCGTCGATGGGGCCAGTCATGTCGCCCGCATAACGGGGCTGAACACAGTCCCGACTCATAATGCCATTGGGACCCTTTATCTCCTGCCGCCTTCCACCGGAGGATTCCCAGTCACGCCCGCTTCGGGCTACCCCTCCGGCGAGGCAATCGCCTGGGGCGTCGACGGCAGCATCAAGACGCCATATTCCTACGCCGCCGATTTTTCCATCGGCCGCGAACTACCCAAGCGGTTCTCTTTGCAATTGTCCTACGTGGGCCGCTACTCCCACCGGCTGCTGACGCAGCGCGATCTGATGCAGCCGTTGAATATTGTGGATCCCAAGTCCGGAATTGATTACAACACCGCCGCCACAGTCCTGTCGAAGTTGTACCGCGCTGGGACTCCGGTCAGCCAAGTGACAGCGCAGACAGTTGGGCCGACGGCCGCTTACTGGCAGAACATGATTCCAAAATCCAACTCGGGTTATTCGAATTTCGTTCCGAACTGCCAACCAACAGCCGCAACGCCTGACGTGGTACAAGAGGTCTACACTATTTACAATTGTTTCCCGTTCGTCGAAGTGCTGGCGCTCGGCTGGATCGATTACTATGGAGGCCTTGCTGACGGCAACCAAGCCTCCTCCATCTACTTCGGCAATAGCGGATCCAATGCGGTGCCCGGCGGAGTGTTTTTGAATAATCAGTTTTCTTCGCTCTATGCCTGGAGTTCGGTAGGCAACGCCGGTTACAACGCCTTCCAAGCCAGCTTGAGAAAACAAATCAGCTCGGGGCTTCAATTTGACTTCAACTATACCTTCTCCAAATCGATCGATATCACTTCCGCGGCAACCCGTGTTGGATATAACGGCGGACTAATCGGCAGTTCTCTCCCCAACGCCTTCGCACCGGGTCAGTACCGCGGCGTCTCTGATTTCGATACCACCCATCAGATCAACGCCAACTGGATTGCCGACTTGCCGTTCGGCAAAGGCCGACGCTTCGGCCGCAACTCCAGCAGCGTTCTCGATGCCATCATCGGTGGTTGGCAGGTCGCCGGCCTGACCCGCTGGACTACCGGCTTTCCCGTCAGCGTGGACAATGGCCAATCCTGGCCTACCGACTGGAACTACCAGGGGCTCGCCCAGTTGCTTGCCAAGCCCGCGACGGGTGTCTTCACTCAACCAAACGGGGCGATCAATATGTTCTCCAATCCAGCTTCCGTCCGGGCTAACGATTTCACTCACCCCTTCCCGGGCCAGAGCGGTTCGCGAAACATTATGCGCGGCCCAGGCTTTGCCAGTTGGGACATGAGCCTGAGCAAGCGGTGGAAAATGCCCTTTGAGAACAACACGCTGCAGTTCCGCTGGGAGGTCTATAACGTGGCCAACCTGAAGAGGTTCAACATTCAATCCAATGCCCCTTCTCTGACGCAAACACAATCCTTCGGCGACTACACTGGGCTGCTTACGCAGCCTCGCGTCATGGAGTTCGCCCTGCGCTACGACTTCTGATTGGGTGGCTCAACCTGACCCCGAACGATCGCGAATTAGGGATGCACCGGCGCATCACGCGCCGTGATTTCCTGAACGGCACGGCACTTACAATCGGTGCGTCACTCCTGCCCGCGGACGGTTTCAGCGCAGAATTGCTGGACGCTACCCTCTCTGCTGGGGAGCAGTCTTCGAGCGGCACTCCAGAGCAAGACCCGCAGTACTACCCGCCCGCGCTGACCGGGATGCGCGGAAGCCACCCCGGCTCTTTTGAAGTAGCGCACCAACTTCGCGACAAAAAGAGTTGGGCCGACGCAGGGACAGAGACCGACACAGGTGAGAAGTACGATCTGGTGGTAGTCGGCGGTGGAATCTGCGGCCTGGCAGCCGCCTATTTTTTCCGCAAGGCGCACGGGCCGAAGGCCCGCATACTCATTCTCGATAACCACGACGATTTCGGTGGCCACGCGAAACGCAATGAATTCACCTATGGCAAGCGATTGTTCGTCGGCTATGGGGGAACGGAACAGATTTATCCCGGGCCTTCGAACTACGGCCCCGACGCCACCGCGTTGGTGAAAGAGATCGGGATCGACACCGATCAATTTTACAAAGCTTTCGATCAGAAACTTTATTCGTCCCTCGGACTCCAGCAGGGAATTTTCTTCGACAAAGAGACTTTTGGGGCGGATCGGCTGGTTACCGGTGAAGGGAAGCTGCCCTGGGCGGAGTATTTGGCGACGACTCCGCTCTCCGAACCCGTGCGAAAGGACCTCCTGAGGCTCTATGAAGACAAGCGGGATTACCTGGCGGGGATGAGCGCCGAGGAAAAGCGCGCCAAGCTTCTGAAGATGAGCTATCAAGATTATCTGGTGAACTTCGCCAAGGTCACGCCGGATGTGGTCCCATTCTTCTCAGGAAGATTTCATCGCCTGGCGACAGTGGGCGCGGATGCGCTGCCGGCGTTTGAGGCCTGGAGCTATTTTGAAATGCCCGGGTTCCAGGGGCTGGGGATGCAGCGTCCTGAGGAAGGGCATCGGTTCAAGCACAACCCGAAAGAGCCTCACGATATCTTCCACTTTCCGGATGGCAACGCTTCGATTGCAAGACTCCTGGTGCGGGCCATGATTCCGGAAGCGGTGCCTGGCAAAGATATGGAGGACGTGGTTACGAGTCGGGTTGACTATGCGCAGCTCGATAAATCCGGGGCGACGATTCGCATCCGCCTGAACAGCACGGCCGTCAATGTCCGGCACCAGGGCGATCCCGCGACGGCGAAACAGGTGGATGTAACCTACGTGAAATCCGGAAAAACTCAGCTGGTGCAGGCGGCGCTTTGCGTCATGGCCTGCTACAACATGATGATTCCGTACCTTTGCCCAGAGCTTCCCGAAGCGCAGCGGAAAGCTCTGGTTTTTGGCGTCAAAGCACCGCTCGTTTACACCAACGTTTTGATTTCCAACTGGCACTCGTGGCAGAAGCTGGGAGTTCACCACATTCTCGCGCTGAATAGTTTTCATACGGAAGCAAAACTGGATTTTCCGGTCAGCCTCGGAAAATATTCTTGCTCAAAGACTCCGGATGATCCCATCGTGCTGCATCTCGAGAAGACGCCGCTGAAGCCGGGATTGCCCCGGCGCGAGCAGCACAGGATGGGACGGTACGAATTGCTGAGCACGACATTTGACTCGTTCGAGCGCAACATCCGCGATCAGCTTGGCAGGATGTTGGGTCCGGGAGGATTCGATCCCGCGCGAGACATCAAGGCAATCACGGTGAATCGCTGGCCGCACGGTTACGCTATGGGCCGGGACCCGCTTACCGACCCTCCCTGGTCCGAACAGGAAAGCCCCTGGGTAATCGGCAGGAAACCTTTTGGACGCATCACCATCGCGAATTCGGATTCGGATGCTGTCGCTCTCACACAGGTCGCGATCGATCAGGCCCTGCGCGCCGTCAGAGAGCTTGACGCCGCACACGATGCCTGATCCGGGTTAGGATCTTTGCTTTTCCTTCAGTGCTTTGCGAGGAACTCTGCAAGCGGCGCGTCCAGCGGGCGTGGCCGACCGTTTTCTGCGGCTTCGTCGATCCGCAACAGGGCCCTCTGCGCGTAGCGGACGGCGAGCCATCGCAGGGGTTCCGGTTCCCAATTGGGGGACTCTCGCTGGGCGATGGGAAGCGTCTCGAGTTCACTCCACTTGCCCAAAATCAAATTGGCGAGCACCCTTCCGCAAAGATTTGTCGTAGAAACTCCCTGGCCTGTGTAACCCCGCGCGGTGCCGATGCGGGTGTCCGAATTAAAGGAAGCAGCCGGCATCCAGTCTCTCGGCACGCCCACTGGTCCGCCCCACTCGTGAGTAAACTTGATTCCCGCGAGCATTGGGAACCATTCCACCACCGCGCGGTGGATATTGGCATGCGTCGGGGCGTGACGGTCTTGCGCGTCGGTGATCTTCGATCCAAAAAGATACGGCGCGCCGCGGCTTCCGAAGAGAATTCTTCCGTCGGCGGTCTTGGTCAGATAGTCGACCGTGTAGCGGTTCGAAGAAATGCTTTCGCCGTTTTGCCAACCGATCTGGGACCATTGCTCTGGTGTCAACCGTTCCGTGATCGCGATCAATGAATACATGGGCGTGAGTGCCCGGTGCAATTTCCGCAGCCGGGTGAGATACGCTTCTCCGGCGAGTACGAGCGCGGTTTTCGCGCGCAGCTCTCCGCCCGGCGTGACCAGCCGCGGAATTTCGCCTCCTTCGAATGAGGTCACTTCTGTTTGTTCGTAGATGACCCCGCCGCGGCGCTCCACCGCGCGCGCCAGGCCGCGAACGAGCCGGCCCGGGTGCAGGCTGGCATTGTGGGGCGTGTACAAGGCACCGTGAACATTGGTCACCCTGATTCGTTCGCTCACCTCTTCGGCGTTCAACAGACGGCAGTGATCTTCTAGCCCTAGCTGCTCGTATCCCTCTGCCGACGCGCGAATCATAGGGAGCTGGTGCGCCCCGCGCGCAAGTCCCAGCATGCCGCCCTTGCGGAAATGCGCGTCGATTCCTTCCTCTTCGCATATACGAGCGACTTCATCGACCGAATCACGCATCGCCAGCATCAGCGAACGCCCTGCTTCCCGGCCGAAGCGCCCCGCCAGCTCCCCCGGCGTCACGGGAAATTTTGAGGAGCACCAGCCACCGTTGCGTCCGGAAGCGCCGAAACCCGCAATTTCCTTCTCGACGACCGCCACGCGCAGCCCGGGATTTCCGCGCAACAAGTAATAGGCCGTCCAAAGGCCCGAATAGCCAGCGCCAAGAATCGCGACGTCAACTTCAACGGAACGCATGAGCGGGGCGCGCGGGGTGAGCGCTTCCCCCGCGGTCTCGAGCCAGAAGCTGTACTTGCTGTAATCTTTCATGGGCAAACCACTCAAGATTGCGTTGCTCCTTCGTCATGCCGCCGTGACCACAACACATAACCCAGAAGAGCATAGATACCCATCGCGATCCATTCGGGGCGGGTGAAATGACCGGGGACTACCGGAACCACTTTCGCCAGGATCATCGCGGAAGTGAGCAGCAGGCCGAAAATCGCGGCAGAACGCCCGAGAAAAGAAGGCTTCATGCAGAAATACGAAGCGCACGCCGACAGCCAACCGATCGCGCAGCCTACCGCGCCGACCTCCAGAACGGGGACGAGTAGCGCCTCACCCATCAGGAGCGCGATTGCCGTGGCCACCCCCACGCTGATCACCGCCACTGACGGTGTCTGATTGATGGCGTGAATCCGTCCCAACCGGTGGTCCAAAAGATTGCGGCGACCCATAGCGAACAACATACGAGACGAAGCCACTACGTTTCCGCTAAAAGCCTTCAGCAGGGCAATGAACGCTGACGCCATAATCAGGTTGACGATCCAACGTGCGTGCAAGGCGCGTTCGAAAGCCACCGCGGTCGAAAACTTTTCGTTGGCGAGCGATTGCCAGGGCGCTGCATAGGCAACTGCCGCGATAATCACCCAAAAAAACAAAAGTCCAACAACGATCGTCATCAGAATGGCCACCGAGAAATTCTTCCCTTGGAAATCGGGACTGGCTTCCTCGGCTCCCTTGCCCACCGATTCGAAACCCGAAAGAAGCCAGGGAGTCACTTGCCATACCAGAAAGATGGACATCAAGGGCCCATGCGCCAACAACGGACGAAAATTGGAGGGCGACCCGTGGCCAAACCCCGCCGCTGCGAAAATGACGACGCAACCGAGGAAAGCAAATGTGGTCCACTTCAAAAATCTCGCGCCGGCCTGTATGCCGCGATAGTTCAGCCAGGTCAGAAGAACAGTGATGGTCATGCCGAGAATGAGGTGCCCCAAATAGATCGGCCGCCCCCCCAACCGGTACAGCTCTATGGAATCCATGGAAGGGAAGACGTAGGCAGCAATCTTGCCGGCGGCGACAGCTTCGAATGGGCACGTGAGGTAATAGCCCAGCAGCATCATCCAGCCAGTCAAGAAGCTGACGCCCTTGGGGAAGAATTGGGCAGTATAGGCAATCTCTCCTCCCGCATCGGGAATCGCCTTCACCAACTGCCCGTAAACATATCCGACAGGGAGCAACGTCAGGGCGCCAACGGTAAAACCGAGGATGGCTCCCAACGGGCCGCCGCGCGCAAACAAATCGTCCATGATGACCAGCCACGCGGTCCCGACCATCACGCCGAACCCGAGGGCGAAGTAATCGATCAGATGCAGCTTGCGAGCGAGCGTAGTCATTCTAAGAATCCCCGGCGGCGAGGTGATTCTCGCAATCCGTCAGGTGGTTGCGCAAACGGCGATTCAAGAGCGTTAGTCTTTCTATCCGGAAAAAGGGCCACGGTTGCGCGGATTATAGTCAGGATTGCTTGCCTACACCAGCCATCGCTGTGCGTTCCACAATGCAACTCATGTCCCCGTTTGAAACGCCTCCTCACAGGAAGAGCATTTTGATTTTAGGAAATAAGCTTTAATTGACTGAAATCGTTCAGCTTCCAGCTTACCGGCCCCTGTAAACGTGGCTCCGGGCGTGCAGAGAAATGCTGTGGCGCACTCGGTGTGTGGGAGATGTCGCGGTGGAGCTATCCCAAATCGATCTCTCGGTTGATTCCCGGCGAACTGGGCAATCACTCAAAATGCCCGCAAACCGGCTCGGTTCTAGCCAGTCGATTGGCAGGTGCGAAGACTGGACGAGCTGTAACGTCCTTGAAAGGACTAGCGAAAAGGAATCGCCAAGTGTGCGCGCACCATGCTGTAACCGGCCATATAAAAGGGCGCGCGCAGTGAGGTAACTCATGTCGGCCGAAACAACCCGCATAAATTTTCAACGGATGGAGAGACGCGAGTGGTGGTTGTGGGCCGCCGCGGTTACCGTCACGCTCTTGCTGACCGCTGGTTTGACGTCGTTTCTATTCCCCACTATGCAGGGGGATGAAGAAATCTTCTCGACCGACCTTCTGCACCAGGCCATCCGTGGACTGCTTGGCCTGGTACTTATTTTTGACATTTACACTTTATATCAGCAGTTAAAGATTCAACGGATGCGCCGCAAGCTGCTCGAAGGGGAAGAGCTGTTCCACCTGATTAGCGAAAATGCCGCGGACTTGATTGCCGTCGTGGACATGGAAGGCCGGCGAATCTACAACAGCCTTTCCTACTGCAAGGTTCTGGGCTACTCCATGGAAGAATTGAAGAACTCAACTTCCCTGACACAGATTCATCCCGACGACCGCGAGGCCGTGAAGCAGGCTGCCGAGGAAGCCCGTCGCACGGGCATCGGCCGGCCGCTGGAGTACCGCATCCGCCACAAGGATGGATCGTGGCGCGTGCTCGAGTCCACTGCCAGCGTTATCCGGAATTCCAATGGGGAACCCGAAAAAATGGTCATCGTCAATCGTGATGTTTCCGACCGAAAGCTTGCCGCAGAGGCTCTCCGCCGGTCGGAGGCGAGTTTCCGGTCCGTGGTTGAAGACGCCCCGTATGGAATCTACCGAGCCAACGTGTCAGGCCAGCTCCTGATGGTCAATTTCACCCTTGTAAAAATGTTAGGTTATGAATCACAAGCGGAACTCCTCAAAGCGAACCTTGCCGATGATATCCATCGTGACTCCCGCGAACACCAGAGGTTGAGCGAGATGTTTCCTCGGGACCAGGGTTTCAAGGACATGGAAGTGGAGTGGAAGAGGAAGGACGGAAGCGCCATTACGGTGCGGTGCAGCGGCCGGCCGGTACTCAACGAAGCAGGCGCCCTGGCCTACATCGAAGTTTTTGCCGAAGACATCACCGAGCGACGTGTCCTCGAAAAACAGTTGCGCATGGCGCAGAAAATGGAAGCCATCGGCAGGCTCTCCGGGGGCATTGCCCACGACTTCAATAACCTTCTTGGCGTAATCATCGGCTACAGCCAGGTCATGAAGCGAAGCCTCGGACCGTCCCATTCTTCCTACGAGCACGCCGAAGAAATTGAAAAAGCCAGCCAACGGGCTGTGTCTCTGACCAGGCAGCTTCTCGCCTTCAGCCGCCAGCAGGTTTTGGAGCCTGCCATCCTGACCTTGAACGTTCTCGTCTCCGACATGGAAAAAATGCTGCCGCGCTTGCTCGGGGAAGACATCAAGGTAGATCTGAGTCTGGATCCTGCGCTCGGCCAGGTGAAGGCCGACCAAAGCCAACTCGAGCAGGTCCTCATGAATCTGGCCGTCAACGCGCGCGACGCCATGCCCGATGGCGGGAAACTAACCGTTCGAACCGCCAACGAAGACCTCGATCTGGCCTACACGCGCCAGCATCCGGGCTCCAAGCCCGGGCGTTACGTGGTGCTGGCCGTAACGGATACCGGCACCGGAATGGACCCGGAAACTCAGGCGCACATTTTCGAACCCTTCTTTACCACCAAGGAGCGCGACAAAGGGACGGGGCTCGGCCTGTCGACCGTCTACGGTGTCGTGAAACAGAGCGGCGGCTACATCGCCGTCGATTCCGAGAAGGGAAAGGGCTCGTCGTTTTCTATTTTTCTCCCGCGCGTCGAACAAGCCGTCGAAGCCCCCGAGGCAGTCTCCCTCAAAACTCTTTCCGTCAAAGGGTCGGAGACCATCCTTCTGGTGGAAGACTCCGAACCTCTGCGAAAACTCGCGCACATGTTTCTGAAGGACAACGGATACAGAGTCTTGACCGCGGCCGACGGGGAAGACGCCTTACAGGTCGCCAGGCAGCACGCCGCGCCGATCCAGTTGCTGCTCACCGACGTAGTGATGCCAGGAATCAACGGGCGCGTGCTGGCCGAGCGCCTGGGACCCTGGCAGCCCGGGATGAAGGTGCTCTATATGTCGGGCTACACCGACAGTTTTATTGCCGGGCATGGCGTGCTTGAACAGGGCATCCACTTGCTCCACAAGCCTTTCACTGAGGAGACCCTCACACGCAAGGTGCGTGAGGTGCTCGAGACACCCGAACAGATAAAGAGAACAGATGCCACGATTTTGACGGCAGTACCGGTTCTCGCCGGGAGCCAAGTGAAAACGGACCGCTAGGAGGCTCCGCAAAATGGAAAAACTTTTGATTGTTGATGACGAAGAAGCCATGCGCCGGCTGCTGCGGCTGAATCTGGCCGATAGCTACGAGATTGTTGACACGGGAGACCCGGAGCAAGCGCTTGCTCTCGCCATGCAGAACAAGCCCAGTGCGATTTTGCTGGATTTGAGGATGCCGCGGTGTTCCGGCTTTGAGCTTTGCCGGACGTTTACCTCCATGACTTCGACGCAGTTAATCCCCGTCTTCGTCGTCAGCGGAGAAGCCGGAGCGACCACGAAAGCCCTCTGCAAGGAACTTGGCGCCACGGGTTACTTTGAGAAGCCCATTGATTTTGACCGCCTCAGGACAAGCCTGTCCAAGGCTCTTCAGGCCAGGCGGCCAGAACGGCGCCGCGAAGTGCGCGTTCGCTTGCGAGTGATGCTCAAGCTCAAGGGAACCGATCTGAGTGGGAAACCCTTCGAGGAGCGCACTGCCACGGAAAATGTGAGTCCCAGCGGGTTTCTGTGCGGCTGCATCGCAAAATTGAAAATAGATTCCCTCGTTGACGTATACCTGCTTACGGGAGGCGAACAGTTTGTCGGCAAGGCCGGTGTGGTTCGCTCCGAGGCGGAGGACACGCCTTATCCACGATACGGATTTCGCATCGTCGAAAAAGCTGGCGACTGGGTTCTCCAGTAGAGTTTTCTACCTGATCTTCCCCGCAGCTCTTTCGTGGCGTTGGTGGGTCTCAGCGCGCGTCAGCCGACTGAAATCCCTTGCGCGTTTGCGGCCTCCAAACGACGTCCCCCCGCAGATACTGCCAAATCCCTTGCAGCCGCCAAAGCATGTGCAGTTGCCGGTAGGGAAAGTGTTCGAGGAAACAGTAGGTCACCAGTCGGGCCACGTCTCCCCAGTCGTTGTATCGCTTGTAGGTCAGTTCCTCCTGAAGGACCGCGCCGATGGAGATGACCGTCGCAAACGCGTAGCCGAAGAGCAAGAATTGGACAAAGTATTCGTGGCTGAGCACGCCCATGCACGCCGCGAGAACAATCGTGAGAATTCCTCCCAATTCAATCACCGGGGCCAGCAGTTCAAAGAGCCAGTAGTAAGGCAGCGCCACCCAGCCGATCGTGCCGTAACGGGAACGGAAAAGCATGTCTCGGTTGGCCCACAGCACGTCAAGCAGACCCTTTTGCCAGCGCGCTCGCTGCCGCGCAAGAGAACGTATGTCCGACGGCGCTTCGGTCCAACACACGGGATCTGGCACGAAGCCAATCCAGTAGTCCTGCCCTTTTTCCAGCAGATACCGGTGCACTCGCGTCACCAGGTCGCAATCCTCGCCGATTGCGCTGCCTCGGTAGCCTTCCACTGCCCGCAGCACGTCGGTTCGAAATACTCCAAACGCTCCAGAGATGATCAGCAGAAGATTGAATTGAGCCCAGGCTTCGCGTCCGATCAGGAACGCGCGCAAATACTCCACGACTTGGATAATTTCGATGCTTTTTTTTGGGAGCCGTACACGGGTCATCCGTCCATTCTCGAATTCGGACCCGTTCAGCACGCGAACGATTCCTCCCGCGGCCACCATGCGCTGCGCGTCGGCCAGCATGGTCCGCATGATCCGCAGCAAAGCATCGGGCTCGAGGATGGAATCAGCGTCCAGAACACAAACATAAGGCGAAGTTGCCGCATTGAGCCCTGCATTGTTTGCGTCTGCTTTGCTTCCCCCCGCCTCTTTGTCCACTACCACCAGACGCGGGTCCCGAGTGCTTCGGTACAGCGCCCGCACGGGCGCCGACTTCACTTGTGCCACGTAGATGGCGTTCACCGGCCGCAGTCCGAACTCCTCGTTTAGCTCCCTGAGCGTCCCATCCTTTGAACCGTCGTTGATGACGATGACTTCCAGTTCCGGATAGTCCAGCGAGAGGAAGGATCGGATCGAAGTACGGATAGATTTTTCCTCGTTATGCGCGGGGATCAGCAGCGTTATGGGAGGCGCCAGCGGGGAACTCTTGATCCATTCGGGCGGCTGGCTCTTCAGCTCGCGGTGGTGCCTCGCGCTGGTGCGCAGCGCGATGATGAGAAGCGCCAGATAGATCAGATTGCTGCAGAGGTAGTAAAGGAAGAGCCCATCGTTGGCGAGCACGAGGAAGCGCAACATTATTGCGCCACCGTTTGCGCGGGCAGGTCTTCCGGCCTCTTTTCTCCACCGAATCCGATGCGGTGGCTCGCCGCGGCTAGCAACCGCTCGCGGCGCTCCGCATCCATGTTCGGCGACTGACGCAAGGCCTCGAGGAGGCTCCCGTACTCGCCTGCATTTTCCGCAGCGGTAATGTAAGCGTCAGTCGCGTAAGCATCGCCCAATTCCACGACGCGCTCGAAGATCGCGGGCTGCAGGATTTCCTCCTGCTCGACCAGCGCTTGCGCCGAACGGAAACGCACGAACCGGTGCGCGTCCGTCAACGCGCGGATAAGCGCGGGGATGGCTTTTGAGGTTCGCAGCTCTCCGAGCGCCACCGCCGCGCGCAGCCGCACGAACCAAACCTCATCCTCCGTCATCTTTTCGAGCACGGGGAGAGCAATCCTGGGTTTCCCGTGTCCCAGAGCGCGCGCTGCCGAAGCGCGGAGTTCCGGATGGGGATCGTCCGCGATTTGAATCAAGTCCGTTTCCAGCGCCGCGGTTCCCACTTCTCCCAGCACGCGCGCCAGCACTTCTCGCATGGGGGCGTCTTTAGCCTCGAGGTAGGGCAGTAGCATCTGCGGCCGTTCGCGGCAGCAATTGATTAGCGCGTTTTCGATCGGCAATGCCGGTACGGTGAATCTCCCCTCGCCGAGCCATTGCAAGATTTCCTTGCCCGCCTCCGGACTGCCCGTGTACCCCAGTCCGCGCAACGCCGCCAGCCGAGTTTCGATGTTGGAATCGCGCAGACCCTCCGCGAGTGCCGGCACCCCTTCGGGCGCACGCATGCGTCCCAGGGCGATAAACGCCTGGCGCTGGCGCCAGCCGCGGGTTTTTTCCGCTTCGTGAATCGTTCTCTGCAGCAGGCCAGAGCCCCGCAGAAAGCTGTGTACCCGCGCGGCCTCCGCTGGCTTCGCTGTTTCCAGGGCGCCCAGCGCCAGGGATTTTACGATGTCCCGGTCGAGGGTGTTGCGGCACCACCGGTCATCCGTATTGACTCCGGAAACAAGATCGCCCCAGGATTTTTGAAAGTGGCTCGCACGTGCGTTGTAACGGGTGAAGTAGCGCTTCCGGTAAGTCCGGCGAAGGAGGATGAATCCGAGCAGTAGGGCGTCCACCAGGAACGCGCCCAGAATCGCCTTGAAAACGAAGTGGGCCGGCCCTATCCGCC
>Ga0307479_10000750_pt1 | contig 29467 bp, 19 predicted proteins | sample atmos_gasesECM4C_FD_203743 | JGI IMG/M metagenome (GOLD analysis project Ga0307479, IMG submission 203743) | Hardwood forest soil microbial communities from Morgan-Monroe State Forest, Indiana, United States - atmos_gasesECM4C_515 | ecosystem: Environmental > Terrestrial > Soil > Temperate...
TCACGGGCTACTACGGTCTGTTCGATCTCGGCATCCGTTCCTCCATTGTTCGCTATGTCTCGAAGTTCACTGCCACTGGAGACCACGAAGAGTTAGCCAAACTCATCAACACCAGCCTCTTCACCTACAGCTGCATTGGCGTGCTGAGCATGTTGGTGACGCTCGTGGTGTCGTCTCAAGTCGACCGGATATTTCGCATTCCACCCGAGTTCCTGTCGACCGCTCACCGGCTGCTGCTGATGGTTGGTGCTTCCGTAGCAATCGGGTTTCCAGCCGGCATCTTCGGCGGGTTTCTCGAAGGCTTGCAGAACTTCTACGTTTTCAATTGGACCAATGTGGTTTCTACCGTACTCAGAGCCGCATTGATCGTAATCGCTCTCAACCGCGGATACGGATTGCTCACCATCGCCTTGATCACGATCATCTTGCCCCTGTTGGCGTCCGTGTTGCGTGGCTTCCTCGCTCTCCGGTTATGCCCAGTCCCTTTCGGACTGAAGTATGTTGACCGCGCCACGTTTCGCCAGATGGCGAACTACAGCGGAGTTACGTTCATGATCCTGGTCGCCGGCCGGCTTAAGTTCAAGACCGATGAAATCGTGATTGGCACGTTCATGTCGGCCGCGGCGATTACGTATTTCAACATTGGCGCACGCATCGTGGATTATGCGGGCCAGGTGGTTACGGCCCTTTCCCAGATCTTCGTTCCCATGTCCAGTCAATCCGATGCGCGGGGTGACATGAACCGCTTGCGCAAAATATTTCTCCTGGGTAACCGCGTCTGTGGACTCACGATTTTTCCCGTCTGCATCATCTTGCTTATTCTTGGCAAGTCGGTGATCGAGGTATGGGTGGGGAAAAAATATGTCGCTGCCAGCTATCCCGTACTGGTCATCATGATTCTTTGCAGTACCCTGTGGTGGGCACAGGGAGCGTCCGGACGAATCCTGTTCGGCATGTCAAAACACGGAACCTGGGCGATCGTAACGCTGATCGAGGGGGTCTCCAACCTGATCCTAAGCATCATCCTTGTCCGTCCCTATGGGATCATCGGAGACGCCTTGGGAACCGCGATTCCGCTAACCTGCAGCATGCTGTTTTTCATGCCTCATCATCTGTGCAAGAAGCTTGACATTCGCCTCCGGACGTTTCTTCGCGAATCTTACACGTTGCCATTCCTTCTGTGCGTGCCGCTGGCGGCCGTCCTTTTGCTGATGCGACGTTGGTACATTCCTCATAATTACCGGCAGTTGGGGCTTCAACTCTTCATCGGACTCGCCGTGTATGGATCTGGCCTGCTCTGGGCGGTCTTGACCAAGGAAGCGCTTCGCGTGGGAGCGTTGTCCCTGAAAGGCAACTCCGCCCAGGCCGAGAACCTCGTCGTTTCCCCTCCCGCAGAAATCTACCAACAAGACGTATAGCAGGCCTGTGACACAATTCATTCATTGTCCGGAGGCATCGCTGGCGACACCCGGCCATGGCTGGATTGCTGTCGGTAGGTGACGAGGCAGGAACCGTGCCTGCACGCGATCACTTCGCGGTTCAGCGAGCCGATCTGTCCAAAACTAAATTGCTGAAGGACTAATGTACACGCTGGGGGCGGTCACGCGGATCGCTTTTACTACGCTCTCTGCGAAGCCTCTTCGAGCGACGGGCGGCGGGCAGCGGTGTCGGCAAACAAACTCGTTCCTTTCATGTAGTCCGGTTTGTCGATGCCGAGCATCTCGAGAATGGTTGGTGCGATCGAGACCAGACCCACTTTTTCCGAATGGATGGCGTGGGCTCGCCGGAAATCACGGATCCAGAGAATGCCATCGGGATGGTGCATACCGCTCTTCCCTCCCCCCAGCGAGTAGAACATTTCGAAAAACGGGACAGTACGATCGGAGTTTGCCACGCTCAATACTGCGTCCTTCGGGAGCAGTTGGTTGATGGCACAACTGGCGAAGACGGACAAGCCGTCACGCCGGGTGTTCACGGCCTTTCTCTGGCCCACACGCAGGGCGGCCAACTTGGTTTCGACCTCAGTGGCGTCGGAATCCCGTTCCAGATGAACCCAGAATTGTTCTGCCATTACGGGAGCCACGCGGCGGGCACAGGTGATGCCAGCGAACGTGAGCAGTTCTGCCGGATCATGGGGACGATAGCCGTGCTTGGTGCCTTCTTCTTCATACTTCAGGCAGGGCTGCTGACCAAGAGCCGTCGCCAATATGACAACCGCCTGATCGCCGACCAGCGACAACATCCGGCCTACGATCTGATCCATGGCCTGATATCCGAGCAAGATGGCCGACTCGTACTGGTCTTCACCCTGGCGGCGAACTTTGAATAGTTCCGGCTCCATGTGCCGCCAATACTTATGCTGCATGTGCGCGGTGCTGTTCAAGAAGAAAGTCGAGAAGCGCGGCTTGAGGCGCTGATAGATGGCGCTGAATAGATCGAACTGGAGCTTCTCCATGATGAAAGCGCGCCGCCAGCGGCCCTGGCCGGTCTTCTTCTCTGCCGCCAGTTGCTTAATCGTGGAGGCGATGCTGTCCGCGGATAAACCGTGCCGCACCATGAAGGTTAGAAACTTCATATAATCGGACCCGGTCAGAGGAACGCGATCGTTGGTGTACTCCAGAACATTCTGCTGGATGAAACGAAAATAAGGCTGCAGAGTTTTGGGATGCGGCGCGACGTCTGTGGCCCAGGGATCGGGAAGAACATGCCCGCGAATCGAGGAATCATAACGGACATTCATGCTGCCGCAAACCCAGACCGGCAAGCCGGCTTCGGAGGCCAGATCCCACACGTTCTTGTAGCGCAGTTTGTGCCCCTCGGAAAGGTTATAAATCCCATGCTCGGCGTAGGGCACACCGGTATGGACGTTCACCCACTGAATCCACGGCTCCAGATCCGGAGCTTGTTCTTCGGCCTGGCTGATGTACACCTGGGAACGGTCGTGTAGTTTCTTCAGATTCGGCAGTTCGCCGCCCGCGATGAAGCGGTCCATCAAGTCAGGCGTGAGCTCGTTAAATTCCAGAAGAACGGTGGGAGGTGGCAATTGCATGGCTTCTCCAAAATCGGCCTCGGTCGCGCAATCTGCGGAAGCCTCGATTCCATTTCTCGAGGCTCATTTTACACCAGGTTGCCCTGGGGATGGAGGCGCGCGCTTGACGGGCATTTCGGGCCACTTGCGTAGGAACAGGAACCCTCATTGTCACTCATGGTTTGACCAGGATAGTTGTCGAGGGGTGAAAACCAGGTTCGACTCGGAGATCGACCGATGGCGCTTCCAGCACCTGCCCCTAGCCTGACGTTACGCGACTTGCGTGGTTGCGAAACTGCGATTGACGATAGAATCTTTATCGCGCCTATTTCACCAAGCGCCGCGCCGGATGCACCACTCGGCGTGCTACGAACCAAGACGAATGGCAAGAAATCGACTGAAAGTCGCGATCTTTACCTCCGTCCCGCCGCGGCAGGTGGCACGAGTGATGGCACGCATTCGCCGGGACGCTCCCGAAGCGCAAGTGTGTGGCGTGCTTTATGAACGACGTCCTCCCAAGACTCTGCAACAGCGGATGAGGAGGTGGGGCAAAAAGATGGCGCGTTTGGTGTACTGGCGCTATCTGTTGCATCGCATTTTCGTAAGCGTGCAGGGCACGCTGACTCACCTCTTTGACGGCGTCATCCGTTTCATTCACGCAGCTCCAAAGCAGCCGAATGGCAACCTGCGCTACGGGCTCGATGATTTGGAACGGAACTGCAAGGCCAATGGATCCGAAATTTTCATCACCCACGACATTCACTCTGAACAGGCGCTCGACTTTGTGCGGCACATCAATGCCGATCTCGGTCTGGTGTTCGGCACGCGCATCCTGAAGCCTGCGCTCTTCGAGATTCCGCAGCAGGGTTCGATCAACATTCACAAACGCAAGGTGCCGGACTACCGCGGAGGCGGTCCGATCGGGCTCTGGGAGTTACTGGACGATCAACAGGAAATCGGAGTCACTGTTCACCGCGTCGAGGCGAAGGTCGATGTGGGAAGTGTAATTCGTTCGGCGTTGATTCCGATCGAGCCATTGGACGATCTGGAGAGCCTGGCGCTGAAGGCCGATGTAGTGGGTGAGGATCTCATCGTGGCTGCGATTCGCGATTTCTCGAATGGAGCAGTGACGGAAACTCCGCAGAGTGGTTCCAGCAAACTGTTTCGCAATCCGGCAGCCGAGGACTTGCTCCAAATGAAAAAGAAGCTGGCGTCACGGCGCAACGGTAACGGCAATCCATTTCGGCTGCCGGGATGGAAACTGCTGATTAAATCACTTCTGTACGTTGCGCCAGTTACGCTGCGCAACTGGCAGCACCGCCTAAGAAGAGATTATCCGGTGATGATCCTCTATCACCATCTGGTTTCTGACCGCCCACATCACTGCGGAGTTTCAACCGCATGCTTCCGGCGGCAGGTGAACTACTTGTTGCGGCACTATCGCCTGGTGAGCCTGAGCGAGGCGGTCGAACTGGTGCGGAAAGGCGGGGTGAAAGTGCCCACCGTTGCCGTCACTTTCGACGACGGATACGCCGACAATTTTGTGAACCTCCGCGCCATCACTGAAGAAACTGGCGTGCCGATCGGATATTTCATCTCGACCGAACACATCTCAAGCGGCCGCGAATTTGCCCACGACCAGTTGTTCAACGAACGCGGGTTCCGGCCCAACACCTGGGAGCAGATCGAGTTCCTAAAACGCTGCGGCTATGAAATCGGCAGCCACACGCGCAATCACGCCGATTGCGGCTCGACCGATGAGGAGTTTTTGCGCCACGAGATCCTTGGTTCAGGCGTGGATATTCAGCAGAAACTCGGGCCGAGTGCGCACTTTTCTTTTCCGTTCGGGCTGCCCCAGAACATATCAGCTCCGGCAGCGTCGATCGCCTGCGCTGCCTACAGAAACGTATTCTCCGCATACAGAGGCGGTAACTTCCACGCAGAAGCCAGGCGGATTCTGAAGCGCGCCGGTTTTCCCAACACACTGTGGGAGCTTGAGCTGCAGTTGCAGTCCGTGCTGGCTGGGGAGCAAAAGGAGCCTCCGCACTTAAAGCTTCGTGTCGACCAGCACCAGCAGGACTTATAAGAGCACCGTGACCACGCCCCATTCATTGTCCGGTGGCGTTGGCTTGCCATTCAGGAAAAAATAATCCGGATTCACCGACATCGCGATCGGCTGGTGAAAAATCGCGCCTTGTCACTTGTCGGCGGTGTCCAGCGCGTTTGAGCCGCGCATATTTTAACCTTTTGTTAACAATTGGTTACAGGTAGTCAGCGGAACCAACCGTTGGCAGAGCAGTGACATCTACGGAATTCGGTGGTCTTGACATCCGCTCCGAGCACGGTATCCTTAAGAGAAGTCGTCGGTTCCCCCCACCTCGAGGCTCAAGGCGGATCCAGTCAGGCTCCGCGGAATAGGACCCCCAAAAGTATTTGCCAGTGACAAACCGTCTTAAGGCAGCAAAGACTACGCGAAAGCGAGCACAGAGATCTTTATGAAAATCGGTAGAATCCTGATTGTCCTGTTGCTGGGGACCGCGTATAGCATGGGCACGACGGCGACGACGACCACGCTCTCGTCATCGCTAAATCCCTCCACTTACGGGCAGCCGGTGACCTTTACCGCAGTGGTCACTTCCAACCTCGGCGCGCCGCCGAATGGAGAGATCGTTACGTTCATGCAAGGACCGAACGTACGGGGAACGGGGACGCTGAAAGGTGGCTCGGTCACTTTCACGACTTCGACGCTGGCGACGGGTGGTACAGACTCAATGAAAGCGGTGTACGGCGGTGACTCGAACTTTGCCGGCAGCACGTCAAACGTAGTGAGCCAGGTGGTAAACAAAGCGGCTACAACGACCGCTTTGACTTCCTCGGAGAATCCGTCGAATGCCGGGCAGTCCGTGACCTTTACGGCGAGCGTGGCGCCACAGTTCAGCGGTAAGGTCACCGGCAGCGTGGCGTTTTACAATGGAAGCACGAAGCTCGGCTCTGCATCGCTTTCCGGAGGTGTGGCTCGCTACACGAACACAAAGTTAGCCGTCGGCACCGACTCGATTACAGCAGCCTATAACGGCAGCAGCTCATTCACGACCAGCACCTCAAGCGTACTGAGCCAAACGGTGGGTAGCGGAACATTCGTTCATTCCACGTTGACCTGGGATGGCCTCACGCGTCATTACGAGGTTTTTCTGCCAACGGTTCTCCCTGCGAATCCGCCCATGGTCCTCATGCTGCACGGAACAAACTTCGATGTTCCACCGGCAAACCCCAGTACGCTGGAGTGGGGCTGGGAAACGGTTGCCAACCAGTACGGTTTTATCCTGGTTCAACCAGCCTCTACCTACGACCCAGTGTCGGGTCAGTGGAACTGGAACGCGTATTTCATGGACGGAGCATTCCCTGCGCCCGCGCCCGACGACTCTGGCTTCTTGCGGCAGTTGATCGTCAATCTGAAAGCTCAGTACAGCGTGGATCCCAAGCGCGTTTACGTTGCCGGATTCTCCTCGGGTGCGCAAATGGCGGAGCGTGTCGGCGTTGAAATTTCAGATCTGGTAGCCGCCATAGCTCCCACCTCGGGCCAGCTCGTGGGTCAGCATGTTCCTCCGCCGACCTTGCCGGGCCCAGCGCTCGATCCTATTTCCGTGCAGGAGTGGCACGGGACGCTGGATGCAGGTCTGCCTCCCTGCAACTACGGCACTACTAAGTATTCTGGTTATATTTTCACGCTGGACACGGTCGATGACACATTCAACTATTGGGTGCAACAGAATTCCTGCGCGAAGCTTCAAACAACGCAGCCTCTCTGCGTAAATGACGCGCCCAATCCGAGCTCGACAGGTAATGATGCCACCAGCTGCGTGGCGAGCAATATCGAAATACAATTCATTTGGGAACCCAATATCGGGCACTCCTACGTGGAAAAGAACAACACCACCCGCTGGCTGTTCTTTGCCGCTCATCCGAAGCAATGACGTGGTCGGGGTAGAGAGAGGTCGATTTCAAGTTTTGCGGAGATCATAGAGGTCGAAAGGGAAACAGAACCCTGGGGACAATCAATCATGGGAGTCGAGCAGCCGTCAGTCAGCAGCGAAATGATGAAGGAATTGACCGGCTATATTGCGGAAAAGGTCATTAAGGGTAAGAGTAAAATCACCGAGGACACGCCGCTGGTCTCTTCCGGTCTAATCGATTCTTTCGCGCTGATCGACATCTTCTTGGAGCTCCAAAGGATCGCCGGCCGCAAGGTTCCGGCCAGCAAGGTACAAGCGAAAGATATGGACACCGTGCGCCTGATGTTCGCCACCGCGCAGAGGTTTGGTAAGCCAGTCAAGAACTGAAATCGCGGTGGTTAGAAAGCAAATTGCAGTAAGAACCTCGGCCTCTAGCAGGCATCCCTTGGGCCGAGTGGGCTAACTTCTGCGGCCTGACTTCTGCATGCCGTCATTGCTCTCGGTTGGCCAACATCTCGGTAATCTTCCCACGATCAATTTTGCCGTTCACATTTAAGGGAATCTGTGGGAAGTGATAAATCCGGCTGGGAACCATGTAGCGTGGCAGTTTGGTTTCACAAGCGGCGATGATTTGCTCGTTGCGGGCGGGGTCAGATCCAGACAGCACCCCGACGATCCCGGAAGCTGAACCCTCCGACAGCGGCCACGGAATCGCAACCGCCAATTCGGTGCGGGCCGCTTCCCGCAATACCAGGTCAATCTCCTGCAACTCCACGCGATATCCGTTTACCTTCACCTGAAAATCGCGGCGGCCGAGGTAGAACAGGCATCCCCGTTCATCTTGCCGGACCAAGTCCCCAGTGCGGTACCACACTTGATCACCAGTGTGCTTCAGGCGAACGAAACTCCTCGCCGTCTTTTCAGAATCGTTGAGGTACCCGCGGGTTACCTGCGATCCACCCAGGCATAACTCGCCGCTTTCGCCGGGCGGCACCAGCTCGAGATCCTCGTTCACAGCGCATACTTGTTGCCCGTCAAACGGCCAGCCGATAGGCACCAACCCGCGCACGCACTCCGCCGGCGAAGTTGCCGAATCCCAGCGGTAGTACGTGATGGCGATGGTCGCCTCGGTAGGCCCGTACAGGTTCTCCAGGAGGGAGTTGTTCGCCGCCTGTTGCCACGCCATGGCCAGGCTCGAAGAAAGCGCTTCCCCACAAAAGAGGCTCCAACGCAAAGTGGGAAATGCGCCCGGCTCCAACAATCCCAGCTTCGAAGCAAACATGGCCACCGAGGGAACCGAGAACCAGACCGTCAGCTCCTTCTCGTCCACAAGAGTCGCTGGAGTGAGGGTCTGCTCGGCATAAGGACAAAGCGTTGCCCCGGCATCCCAACAGGTAAACAGATCATGTACGCTGAGATCGAAGGTAAGGTCGAAGTTCTGCGAACAACGATCTCCGCCATGAATGCCAAAACGCTTCGCGGCATACTCCATGTATGCGACGGCATTCGATTGGCTGACAGCCACTCCTTTTGGCTCCCCCGTGCTGCCAGAAGTAAACAGCAGATAGGCGGTATCGCTCCCGTCGACAATGGGGTCGCACGGATCCGCGATCTTTGATAGCTGTCCTGCCGGCATGACACGATGCAGTGCCAGAGGTTGGTTTCCTGGTTCCCACCCGGAGTCGGGGATGATCAGCGTCAGCGGTTTGTCCAGACGCTTAAGCAACGACTCCAGCGCGGCCGCGCACTCCTCTCCCACCACCAGGGTTTGGCACCCGGATGCTCGCAGCATGACAAGCGTCCTCTCCGGAGGGAACTTGGGATTGAGAGGCACATAGCCTCGGCCGCTGCCCAAAACCCCTAAAATCCCGCCGTACGCCCCAACACTTCGGTTGGCCAATACCGCAACTACCTTCTCGGAGGGGTCGAGAATGTCTTTGAGGCAAGCCGTGATCCTCCCGGCGAAACTCCAGAGTTGCTCATAGCTCAGCGTTCGTCCACCAATTTCGATCGCTGGCCTGCTGGGATTCGTCAGCAGAGAACGAAAAAAACCGCTGATCAAGCTTCTCGATTGTTGTGGCGGAGCCATCAGTTCCCTGAGGTTTGTTTGAACAGATTCGGTTGCATCGAATCGCTACTTACCCCGAATACCCAAAGCCGGACCAGAAGTATTTGCCGCTGTCGAGCTGGCCGGATGCTCCAGGATGTCGAAGAGTCGGTCGGCGACAATCTGGTTACCCTCTGGCTTTAAGTGCGATATGCCCACATAGAGCGAACTCTTCTGCTCATCCAGAAGATCCCCAAGGTAATGGAAATCCGGGTGGTTCAATTTCAGCCCTCTCTTGTAAACATCCTGGTACATCGACCCCAGGTTCGGAAACTTCTGATATTCCATTCGCAAGACCTGTTGCTCATAAGGCGTCAATTCCTTATGCCCGACCGCCATATTCGGATACCAGGCGAAGATTGCGCGGAAGCCATACTGCTTTGCCAGCAGGTCCACGATGTCCATGTTTTGTTCGTAGTTTTCGACCACCGCGGCAGAAAGCGTATCCGTGTCCCGCGCAGCCACAGCTACGTCGTCTTTCTTATTGTGGAAGGGCTCTCGGATGGCAATCTTCTCGAGCAAACGATAGGTGTTGGTCTGGCGAAAGTAGGAAAATCCGGCTTTCTGCGAAGCGCCCCACTTGTCCAGAAAATTCTTGAATGAGTTGTAGTTGCTGTGCAAATCCGCTCGTCCGCTCTGATAAGCGGCGAATGCCTCGGTCCCCCCGTCGTAAAAGAGCACGACATCCGGCTTCCGAGTGGTGTGTTTGAGTTGCTCAATTAGTCCGATCATTTCCTGTGAGTTGGCCCAGCCCTTTTCGGCGTAGTTCACAATGCAGACCGGCCTGCCGGCTTTCTCATAGTCTCGCGCCACGAATGAGGGGATGGTTTCATCGTCTGGCGCACCCGCTCCCCACATCACGGAATCGCCGAACATCCAGATGGTGAAGGTCTTGTCATCGCACTGCGTGTGCAATGTTCGGCGGACGCCGTCCTGATTGATGGAAAGCACTTCGCCCTGATAAGGAGCACGGCGCCAAAGTACGTACTGGTGGTAGCTGACTTTGTTGGCTTGCTCGAATTCCTTCCAATACCTGCGCTCCGCAGCACTTCCGCCCTCAGCCAACTCCAACTTGACAGCTGGCTCCATCACGTCTCGCGCAGCGGGGAGGTAACGCCGATAAGAATAAAATTCGACAGCGCCCAGCAGAACCACGCCCAGGGTCACGGCGACGCAAAGGCGGACGGCAAAATATTTGAGAAGGGATTTGTAGTGCGTCGTGGGCGTTTGACGACTGTCCACTGTCCGCTCACTTTCCGTTAATGTCACAAACGGCTGAACCTCACTCATCCGCTCCAAACCTGACAAAATGCTAGCACACGCTGTTTGCTTCCTGAACCTCACGGGTGATCGCTGAGCTAATTCTCCTTCCGCACCCTAGAACAGCGCGTACATGACGGGGCTGGTCTCGGCCTGTCCCGGCTGAAAAATCACGCTCAAGTAGAGAGCCAGAACAACGACCACCGGCGTAATCCACACCCAGCGTTCGTTGGCCAAGGTCCCGAGTAGAGTTCGCGGAGCGCCCGGTGCGCTTTCTGCACGGCGGAGTGCGGATTCTCCCAAGCGATCGAGTAGTTCTCCGCTACCGATGACCGCGAAGTACCCGCCCGCCGCCAACAACGTCATCAGGTAAAAGCTGTGGTCCAGAGTCAGTTGCCGGTAAGTATGCAGCGAAGCCAGAGCCTTCAGCATAGCCAATGCCTGCCTGACGTTCTCTGCGCGAAAGAAAATGTAGCCGATGCATACTGCCGAAAATGTCAGCCACCACGAGATTCCCGTCGCCAGGGCTCCGGACCAATCGAATCCCATGTGATTGCGGAATTCCTGCCACTGCCGGTGCAGCACCAGCAAAAGCCCGTGGTAGGTACCCCACATCATGAGCAGAAAGCCTCCTTTTTCCCCCGCAGTAACGTGCCACACTCCGAAGACAAACATTGCTATCACCAGCGATAGGTTGCGCCACCACACCTCCCGCCGCATGGTTGCGAGGGGCAGAAAAATAAAATCGCGAATCCAGAATGACAGCGACATATGCCACCGCGTCCAGAAGACGGCTGGCGTAGTCGACAGATAGGGCCGGTTGAAGTTCTCGTGCAACTGGATCCCAAACAAGCGCGCCATCCCAATCACAATATGAGAGAACCCGCAGAAGCTGAAGTATAGCTGGAACGCGTAAGCGATAATCATGCTCCAGACATCGATACCGCTCAATCGTCCCGCCGCATTCCCGAAAGCCGAGTGGTCAAAAACCGCGTCAACGCCCGCTCCCGAGTACAGTCCGCCGCTCATGACCCCTGCGAGAATCGCCATGAAGATACCAATCGAAACGCGGCGCACCCCGGTCTTCAAGTCGTCATCGGTTACGGACCAATCCTGGCGGAATTGCGGCAGCATGCTCGACATCCGGCAGATCGGCCCCTGCAAGACCGTTGGCCAAAACGACATGTACAGGCAAAACTCCAGCAGGGTCGGATTTAACTCTTCTTCGCGATAAAGCTCCAGCAGATAACTCATCGCTTGGAACGTCCAGAAGGAGATCCCCGCCGGGAACAAAATTCGTTTGAGCAGCAAAAGCGGTGAACCGGGCGGCGCGAAAGTAGCCATCAAGGGCAGGTATTTAAAAACGCTCAGCAGCGCCAGATTGAGAATGATTCCAGTCCACAGCCGCGCGGCGGTGATGTGCTTCTTGAGCCACTCGCCTAAGGCATAGTTCATCAACGAGCTGAACAGCAGCACGACGATCAACCACGATCCCCAGCTCAAATAGAAGAGCCAGCTGGCCACGAGATAAAGCGATTCGCGGGCGGTGACCGAACGGAGTCGCATCGCCACCAACCACACCACCACCACACCAATCCCATACGCGAGGAGTTCTATTGTCATCGGTGGCTGTCGAAGCCTTGAAATTCAAGTGTTAATGCTGGGGAACTTCCAGTAATTTTCATGCTCTCGCGGGAAACACAGGTTGTCAACCCATCCGATAGTCTGATTCCACGCACTCGACGGCACGAGCTAGCTACCAGAGCCGCATGGTTAGCTGATTCCTGAGGAGGTAATCACTTAGGTGATTCGTAACTAGGTAACTTAGGCAGCCATTCCGACGGTTCGGTGGCTACCTCGTTCCCCACATATTTTCTCTCCTTGCAAGCACGCCTGGGTGGTCCCTTTCTGTCTTCACTTCGTTGTGTGTCCTTCTGAGTAGAAGAGCACTTACTTCCTGTCTACCTTAAGGACACGACCTACGGTTATCTACTTAGGATGACTGAGCCTCGCTACAGTTCGGTATGAACGCCGGACCCAAATGACCAGGGTCCTCTAGATCCAGATCGAGGTTCAGTTCATGTTTCTGCAAGGAGCATCCCCAAGCTTCTCGCCCTCGCGACGTTGGCTCCCTTCAGGCCCCCAGCGCATCGTTGTACTCGTGCTCGCGTGTTCGGTGTTGACCATGACGGTCGGCTGCGGCACGAATAGTTGGACCCAGACCACTCAGGGCACTCAGAGTGCATCGCAGATTCAAGTCGTGGTTTGGCCTCGCACCGTGATGTTGGGTCCAGCCGTGCAGCAGCGATTCATTGCCACCGTGCGAGGAACCAGCAACTCTGCCGTGATCTGGTCGGCGTCGGCCGGTTCGATCTCCACCGACGGCACCTTCACCGCGCCCCACGCAAGCAACGGAACCCGCATCGCCATTGCGGCAACGAGCGCCATCGACCCGACTCAACGTGCAACCAGCTTGGTAACTATCCAGAGAGCATCTCGACTCGCGGTCGCGACATCATCACTGGGCGGAGCAGTGGTCAATACCGCCTACGACGCGAATCTGTCTGCGAGCGGCGGAACTCCGCCTTACCGATGGACAATTTCCGGAGGGTCCCTTGCGCCCGGTATCCAGCTGCGGGCCACGACTGGGGCACTCGCGGGTACGACCACCCAACCGGGTGCGTATTCTTTCACGGCAAAGGTCACAGATGTCGCGTCTAACTCCGCGACGCAGAGCTTCACTCTGGCCGTGTCGGCCGCCACAACTGGCAATTTTGACGGGCCTGCCGAGCTACCCCGCGTGTACCTGCAGACCACGCTGGCTGACACTCCTGCCCCTGGTTCCACGATCACCGTGAATGCAGGTGGCGACCTGCAAGCTGCGTTGGACAAGGCAAACTGCGGAGACACCATCGAGTTGCAGGCAGGCGCGACCTTTACTGGGGGCCACTACACGCTGCCGGCGAAGGCGTGTGATGACCAGCACTGGATCATCGTCCGCACCAGCGCTCCCGATGCCAGCCTGCCGCCCGAGGGCACGCGCATGACTCCATGCTACGCGGGAGTCGCGTCCCTGCCCGGCCGGCCTGCGTTTGTCTGCACCTCGACGCAGAAAGTTCTGGCGACGATTGTTTACTTGGGCACCGGGGACGGTCCCGTCATTTTTGGTGACGGCGCCAACCACTACCGCCTGCTCGGGCTGGAAATTACGCGTCCCGTCGGTGGCATGCCCGTGGGCGCTCTTATTTCCCCAAACGGCTCCATGGACCGGATCGTCCTTGATCGCCTCTACATTCACGGCACGCCAACGGATGAGACCCGGCGCGGGGTCAGGTTGAGTGGCGCAACGAACATGGCGATCCAGGATTCTTATATTTCCGACTTTCACTGCAACTCGCATGGCACTTGCGTCGATTCGCAGGCGATCTCCGGCGGACTAGGCTCATTGCCAATGGGGCCATACAGAATCGTCAACAACTTTCTGGAAGCGGCAGGCGAAAACATAATCTTTGGTGGAGGCAAGGCAACCCTAGCCCCAACTGACATTGAGGTTCGCCGCAATCACATGTTCAAGCCGATGATCTGGAAGCAGGGTCAGCCTGGCTTCATCGGCGTCACCGTAATCGTAAAAAATCACTTCGAACTGAAGAATGCGCAGCGTGTTCTATTCGAGGGCAATATCCTGGAAAATAGCTGGGGCGGCTTTACCCAGTTTGGCTATTCCATACTACTCACGCCTAAAAACCAAGACATCAACGGTGAGAACGTTTGTCCGCTCTGTAGGGTCACGGACGTGACCGTGCGCTATGTCACGATCAGTCACGTCGGCGGAGTCTTCGAGATCTCGAATGGGCTTTCGGATGCTGGGGGCCCCCCGCTCGAAGGCCAGCGGTACAGTATCCATGATGTAATCGCAGACGATATCGACGGACCAGCGTACAACGGTCACGGCACCTTCGCCCAGGTTTCCACGATCGCCCGGCCGCTGCTCCAGAGCGTAGCGATCAACCACGTCACGGCTTTCCCGACCCGCACGATGCTTAACATCGGGGGGCCGAACAGCGAGAAGATACCCGGCTTCGTGTTCACCAATAACATTATCACCAGCGGTCAGTACCCGGTCTGGTCCACCGGTCACGATGGACGCTCCAACTGTGCCTACTCTGACATACCCGTGCAAACCGTGCAGCGGTGCTTCTCTGGATACGTCTTTTCAAACAATGCTATCCTCGGATCTCCGTCCAATTACCCGCCGTCCTCGTGGCCAAGCGGTAATATTTTTTCTTCCACCGAAGCAATTGGCTTCGTGAACTTCAATGGCGGCAACGGCGGCGACTACCACCTTTTGTCGTCTAGCCAAGCGAAGGGCCAGACCACCGACGGTGGAGACCTCGGCGCCGACGTGGACGCCGTCCTCAGTACTATCGACGGAGTGCAGTAAGCTCTCCGCCATCGTAGAGAGGTGGACGTCACGGCTGGAAATTGCGGTTGAGCTAAGGCCTGCGATCCGCGCCAGCGTGCAGCCCCTGGTAGACCCTATGCGAGCTGCTTCGAGAACAGGCTTTGACCCGTATTGACCTGCTCAAGATGGACATCGAAGGCAGCGAAGCGCTTCTCTCCACCTCACCCGATGTGCTTCGAATAATTCGGAGAATCGCCCTTGAATACCACCGTGATTGCGCAACTCATACGAAACTGCAAAGCTTTGATCGACTCCGCCACGCGGGATTCGAAGTGATTCGGGACATCCAAGGCCATTTGGGACACGGTGTCGCGGAAGCGGTGATGTCACCGGCTCTGGCGTCTGCCGATTAGTCCTGTCCCGGTCAGCTATCCAGTGCGTTAAATTTGCCAAAGGGGCTATCATCACTCGCACCCCCATGGTCGCCTGCCAGCCTCCAGCAGTGATGCGGACATGAAGCGATTGTGAACCTGTCCTGATTGCGAATCCCGGGATGAGCTCCTCCTTGCAGTGATTCTCTGAAGCCTTTCGCGGGCGCCATTCTGTCCAACAGGAACTCCGCAAGAAACTTGCACAGTCGCAGCTCGCACAGCAAAATGGTAGCGGACCAACGCGACCATCCCGTGACCGCCGGTACTCACCGAAGTTGCGCTCCTGTATTCGTAGTGGGCAGCCCTCGTTCGGGCACGACGCTTCTCTACGACATGCTGCTCTCGGCCGGGGGCTTTGCTCTCTACCTGGGCGAGTCCAGCATTTTCAACGTTGTGGCTCCGCGCTTTGGTGATCTTCGTGCCCGCCGCAATCGCGAGAAGATGCTGGAAGTCTGGCTGGGGAGCCGGCTCTTCCGCGTTTCCGGGCTAGGGCGGGAGGAAGTCGAAAACAAGATTCTTTCCGAGTGCCGCAATCCCGGCGACTTTCTCCGAATCGTAATGGACGCGTTGGCGCGGAAGCAGAACGCCCAGCGCTGGGCCGGCAATACTCCTGAGGAAATCCTGTATCTCCCGTTTATCAAGCAAACCATCCCTAATGCTCTTTTCATCCATGTCTTGCGCGACGGCCGGGATGTTGCGCTGTCACTGTCGCGCAGGCGCTACATCCGCCCCTTCCCCTGGAAAGAACGTGAGACCACTGTAGGGGCTGCGATCTATTGGGCTTGGATCGTTGAAAGAGGAAGGCGATTGGGCCAGGAGTTGGGAGCGGATTATACAGAGATCCATTTTGAACAACTCGTGGCCGAGCCGCAGATTGCGCTCGCCAGATTGAGTTCCTTTCTCGACCATGCGTTGGACTACGAGCGCATTCAGCGCGTTGCTCTGGGCTCCGTCGCCAAACCCAACACTTCCTTCAAAACGGTGCCAGAAGCCGAGTTCAATCCGGTCGGACGGTGGAAAGAACAGTTGACGCCAAGGCAGCTCACGCGGATTGAAGGACTAATCGGCGCCACCTTGACGGACCTGGGATATCCCCTGGTCACTCCTGGGAAAGAAGCTGGGAACCGGCTCGAACTGGCGGGCAGGCTCTTTCTCTACCGGCGGTTCTTTGACCTCAAACTCCGATGGAAAAACAGTGCAATCGTTCGTCTTTTTCGCCCCGAACTAACATCCCACGAAGTGGACGAGATCGTCATCGCCGACGAAATGGCAGCCGCCAAACTAGGCTCCACGTCCGTGCAGGTTCCTTAGTCGCTCAGTGGGAGGTTGCGTGGGATCGCGGTTCGGTGCATCACGAGCAAATCCCCAACACCCGTGAGCCAACTCTCAAACTCCAGCAGACTCCGGCGTGTAGTATCCACCAGTCTGGGAAGGAGTAGAGCGTTGCTCTTTGAGCTGGCCAGCCCCGGGTCACACGTGGTCGCTGAAACCACGCCCTCGCTGAGGAGCCAGGGAAGAAACTTTGGGTCGTGCGCGCCGCTGGGATAGCAGAAGTGTACAAACTGATGGAGGCCAGAACGGCGCAAACTCTCCCGGTTGTCCCGGATCTCTCTTCGAAACAAAGCCTCGTCCTTGGGCATGCGGTGACGATGAGTGTGCAATTGGAAGTCCACTCCTTGTTGCGCCAATAGTGCGACCTCCTGAGGAGACATGACCTGCAAGATGCGCTTTGCCACAAGCGCCTCGTAATCAATCTCCAACAATGCCGCCAAGCGGCTGGCCAGTTCGTTCTTCTGTGAACCGGTCCAGTTCTCTCGTTCCGAAATCTCCTCCAAACTTCGCACAATGGCCTGCCTTCTGGCTTCGGTTCTCAGGTCCATGATCGGGCTCAACCCGAGAGCCTGTCCCTTGTCCAGGAGCGCTCCTCGGCGCTTCCAAAGCATGTAGGAACAGATCAGGTTGAACACGGGCCGAGGATTTTCGCTGTAGTACGTGGTTTGATAAACCGTGAAGGGAAATCCAGAGCGCTTCAGCAGAGGATACGCCAGTTTGTAGAAATCATAGGTGCCGTCGTCGAAGGTGATGGCCACACTGCGTGGCGGCAGAGCACCGGCATAAAGCTGCCGAAGGCCCTCGCCGAGCGGAAGCACGTTGTATCTACCATTTCGCAGAAGCTCAAGCCGCTGCTCCAAACGCGCGGGCTCGAGGTAGAGCGCCGGGCGCCATTGGTGCTCATCTTCAAGGGCGATCCCGTGATAGCAAAGGATCAAAAGCCGTGCGCGCCGCCAGCGGCTGTCGCCCACCAGCCGGAAAACGCCAGCGCTTTTCAACAAGTGTAGCGCCGCACGCCGAATGGAGTTTCGCATCTAACTCAGACTTGGGGTACGGGCTGTGTGATCTATCTCGGGCCCGCTTGCGCTTCAGAGCGAATCGCTGGAGCCGGAGCGGGCCGTCGCGGCCGCAACACCTTCATGAATGTCCCCCTGACCGACAGGCACTTCGCCATCCAGGAATACCCGCGTCCATATCTCCAGATTGAGCAACCGCCAAATGCGGCTGCCGTGATCGACTCGCTTGGTACGGTGTTCCACAAACAGACGCTTTACTATCTCCGGCTCAAACAGACCGCGTTCCACCGAGCGGGGACTGAGGAGCAGGCGCTCAAGATCATCCAACTGCGGACCGGCGAGCCAAAACGCCCACGGCGTGGGAAAGCCCATTTTCTGCCGGTACACGATGTCATGGGGCAACAAGTCTTCCACGGCCGACTTAAGGATGAATTTGCCCGCCAATCCTTTGATCGCGAATCGAGCTGGAATGCCCGCCGTGAATTCCACGAGCTCATGGTCGAGAAACGGCACGCGGCTCTCGATCGAGGCCGCCATGCTCATCTGGTCCTGCTTCATCAGTAGCTCCACCAGATAAGTCTTGATGTCGGTATACAACAACCGATGCAGAAAATCGCCAGAAGAGCCCTCCCACGCACGCATCGAGCCCGCATAAGCATTGTCCGCAGCAGCGCGGGCCGATTCTGTGAGCAGCTCGTCTTGCTCCGCCGCCGAAAACGCGGAATAGAAGTTATCAAAATAGAATGACGGCCAGGATGACCCATCGCGCCCCAAAAACGTGTGCTCCAGCTTGCGCCGCAGCGTGGCCCCCAGCGGCCCCGCTTGAATTCCGTTTCGTATCCCCTGTCGGAAGGATGCGGGAGTCACTGACCGGTAGATGTTGTCCATGCGGGAGTTCAGCAGCGTCCAGGCATAACGCGTATACCCCGCCAAAGTTTCGTCACTGCCCTCGCCGGTCAAAACCACGGTCACGCGTTGCCTTGCCAGTTGCGCCACGAAGTAGAGCGACACGCTGGAAGGCCAGACAATGGGCTCATCCTCGTGCCAGATCAATTTAGGTAAGGACGAGAAAAAACCCTCGCGGCTGAGCGTCACCTCGTGATGATTCGAACCGATGTGTTCGGCCACCCGCCGGGCATAGGGCAATTCGCTAAACGCCTCCTCGCCGTATCCCACCGAAAAGGTTTCAATCGGCTCCCGGTGGATCTTGGTGATCAGGGCGGCAACGGCACTGGAGTCCAAACCGCCGCTGAGAAAGACGCCCAGCGGCACATCGCTCATCAGGTGGCTGCCGACGCACTGTTCCAGCAGATCGCGGTAACCCTGGACGTAGTAGCTGCGAGGATGCGCGCTGGTATCCGCGGCAGCTGGCAAATCCCAATAGGGCTCGATCTTCAACTGGCCGTGCTCATCGAGCTCAAGCGTATGCCCGGGCATCAGCTTGTGAATCCCGGCAAACATCGTTTCCGTTCCAGAGATGTAGCCGAACGCAAGATACTCAGCCAATGTCCTGCGATTAAACTCGCGTCTGCTTCCTGGGTAAGCCAGGATCGCCTTAATCTCCGATCCAAAGAGAAATGTCTTACCGTCGAACCGGTAATAAAAGGGCTTGATGCCCAGGCGATCGCGCGCCGCGAACAGCCGCCGCGCACGCCGGTCCCAAACCGCAAACGCGAACATGCCGCGAAGATGCTGCACGCAATCGCGGCCATATTGTTCGTAGAGATGGACGATCGTTTCCGTGTCGCTTTTCGTCCGGTAGTGGTGTCCGTGACTCTCTAGATCAACGCGCAATTCGCTGTGGTTGTAGATTTCGCCGTTGTATACGATCCACAGGTTCTCGTCTTCGTTTGTGATTGGCTGATGCCCGGTCTGAATGTCGATGATGCTCAATCGCCGCATTGCGAGGCCGATGTTACCTTCGACGAAGAAGCCGTCGTCGTCGGGACCGCGGTGCGCGATCTGCTGGTTCATGTGCGCGAGCGCGCCGCGATCCACTCCCTGGCGCGCGTCGGGATAAAAAATGCCGCAGATTCCGCACATGTTACTGGCCAGTTTCTTTCAGATCGGACACAACAGTCATTCCGGTTTCGGTCGCAATTTCTGCGAGCGAGCCATTGAATTCGATCGCGTCTTTGTCCGAAGAAAACACTTGTGTCACTGGACCCTCTTCGATGATCTCGGATCGCAGGACACGCCGCTTCGAAAAAAAAACACGATGCCCACCACCTGCATCCAAATAGCTTCCGTTGCAGAGAATGAGCGTCCGCCTGCCATTCTCGACTCCCCAATAGAGAAAATCGGCGTCGCTCGACCACGGACCGAGAGACCACGACCCATTCTGCCACCGGAACACGACGGTGTGCTCCTCCTCAGGCTGTGTGTAACGATAACCGCGAGCGTTTGACGCCCCGGCTTCTGCCGTTATGCTGTTCAACTGCCCCAGGCCCGCAGTGGCGCTCGGGAGGGGAACCATCCATGTTACGAACTCCGCCGGCAACTCCGCCATAGAACTGAAGTGCAGAGAAAACGCAGGCTCTTTGCGGCCATACGTCGGGGACCAGGAATCGCGCCGTATCTCCCGCGTCCACTCCACAGGGCTTGCCGTCAGAAATGCAATCTCCGGCACGCCGTTGGCGTTCAAAAAGACACCGCAACACTCGTCCGCTTTCGGTTCGGGATGCAAACCAGGGGCGAGATGCCAGAAGAGATCAAGCTGATGTTTGCCGGTGCCCTCCGCAACATCGCGTACGAGCCAGAACCCCAACTTTAAGCTGAACACCCAACGGCGGTGCACCACGGGCGCCGTCAGGCGATTATAGCTGTCGTGACTTCCAGTAAAGAGATCGAACATTTCTCCGGTAATCCAGCCTTCCACCTTGACTTTGGGCCAGCGCCTCCAGGCAAACGGCCCGGCTGGTTCAGCTTGGTCGAGACCATCCACGCACAGCGTATTGTGCGACGCGGTGCCCCGAAACTGATTGCGCAGATCGCCCTCGCCCACGTACTCGCATGTCCCGAGATCAATAAGCAGCGGCAGTCCCTTATGGTTGGCGCAGAGGCTGAGAATATCAGCATGACCATGTCCAGCCCCGGCGCCACCTTGCGGTCCGCCATCAATCACCAACTGCCGGCCAGGTCCGGCATTCGCCATCAAATACAAACCGCTCGCAGTCAGCGCCGCTGACTTCGCTTCTGCCGACTTCGCCGTCACTTGGTCGAAGCGCGACAGCCCTTCTGGGCCCAGCAACCAGAGAGTCTCCTCGCGCGCGCCTCCGGCCACATCCTTAAAATCCCCCCGTCCGAACAGAACCGCTCCCGTGGCAAGCGGATCAAGCATGTGTTCGCCGCGGTTGCGGCGTGGATCGAACACGCGGCCGCCATCGTCGTCACCCAGTCCCGGTGGCGGTCCAGCACGGCCTAGAAGGCAGAGTGCATCAAGCATTTTCTCGATGGTGGTTTCGAACTCCTGTGGTATGGGAACTTGGTTGACCGAGGCCAGAATGACTGCATGCAGAAAGAGGTCAAGCGCGTAGACGTGATAGTAAACGGACCGTTCAAAGTGTAACCCGTCACCCTGCACCTGCCGCTGCGCCTGCTTGAGCACGACGTTCCAGCCGCGCTGCTTCCAGCGTGCTGCGAAACGCAATTGCGGGCACAGAGTTCCGATAAAGAACAGCGCTACCGCCTCGCCCAGCAGGTGCGTGTTGGGCGAGAAATAAGTAGAGAGATAGGTTTCGATATGCCGGCCGCTGATTCCCATGGCGCGCAGCCACTGGTCCTGGAAATCCGGTGGCATAGTCGCACTTTCCTCTAGTAGAAAATAAACCCAAAGCCACGACAAGCTGCGAAACGCAACCTCCAGACTGCTGGCCCAATTAATGCCGATTGGATAAGGATTCTCCGCGTGCCACTGCCGCCACTGCTGAAACAGCTCCGCTGCGAATCGCTTTTTCCCCGTCAGCCGGAAGGCCTTTGCCAGCGTGAGCCAGTGCTGGTGACGGTTCAACTCCCATGTAATTTTTGAATCTCCAACCTCCGCAAAATCGAGGTAGGGAACCTGGAACCAGGGCTTGCGGGGTGCGCGCTTGCCGTGCACGCGGTCAAGGCGCCAGTCAATGGGATCGCCATATTCGAGCCCGTGGTAGCCGAGAAGGTCGAAACGATGCCTGCAGATTCGTTCTGCGCGCTCGATGATTTGCCGTGTTTCTTCTGGGAACCGCTCCCCGAGCAGATCACAGAGGGAAGGTACTTGCTCCGGGGCAAAGAAAAAACGCGGCTGCGAACCTAGGGGTTTGGAACTTAGACCAGGCGCAAAATTAGCTCCCAGTTGGTAGCGCAACGCATCGATCCGCATGCAGAGCCCCTGGCGCACCCGATCAGAGATTTCCCCGTGGCTCATCGATGCGACGCGGCGCCAAAAGTGGCTCAAGCTCCGGCCTTGCGATTTCCGTTCCGCCACTACGCACTCCCTCGAAAAGCATGTGCCCGACCGGCCCAACTGAGGCCATCTGCTTGATTTATCTAATCTTAGCAACCCGCTTATCTTCCAAACAGTTCCCTGTCGCGTTAATCGTACATAACTTCCCGGCTACAAGCGGTAAAGAGTACGGTAGCATGTTACTTGTTTGCTTCGGATTGCTTTGTGGGCGAGACTTCCATCGACTTATATGGTTTTATCTGGCTTGCAAGTAACTGATAACATTGCGGTTGTGGCTAAAAGCACCATCGAACAGCCTCTATTAGGGCGTCACCGCACGTTTCCCAACTACCTGGATCCGCATTTATATTTAGAATAGAAGACTTTTCATGAGCCGGTCTATTAGCGTCTTTGGTCTAGGATATGTCGGCACCGTGACTGCAGCCTGTTTCGCGCACAAGGGCTCCCACGTCTTAGGAGTTGACCTAAATCCGGCGAAAGTCGAGGCGCTGAACGCCGGCCGCAGCCCGATCGTGGAGCCTCGCCTCGCAGAGCTAATTTTCGAAGCCCACGAAGCCGGGCGGATGCATGCCAGCACAAATGCTGCGGAAGCTGTGCTCAAGACTGACACTTCCTTTCTCTGCGTCGGCACGCCCAGCTTGCGCAACGGCAAGCTCGACCTCGGTCATATCGAACCGGTGTGCCGGGAAATCGGCGCCACCTTGAAGCGCAAGAATTCGTTTCATCTGGTGGTGCTACGGAGCACCGTGCTCCCTGGAACGGCTGAGTCCCTCGTGATTCCAGCGCTGGAGCATGCCAGCGGCAAGCGCATCGGCAAAGACTTCGGCGTGTGCGTGAACCCCGAATTCATGCGCGAGGGCACGGCAGTGGACGATTTCCTCAATCCGGCCATGACGATTATCGGCGCCGAGCATTCCGCGCACGGTGCCAGCCTGAGCGAACTGTACGCCTGGGCACCGGGCCGGATTTTTGAGACTTCGTTCCGCTCCGCAGAAATGGTGAAGTATGTATGCAACGCGTGGCACGCGGTGAAGATAGCGTTCGCGAATGAGGTGGGGACGCTCGCGAATAAGCTCTGCGCGGACGCGGAAAACGTCATCGAAATGTTCACTGCGGATACAAAGCTCAATATCTCGCCCAGCTATCTAAAGCCCGGCTTCGCTTTTGGCGGCTCCTGCCTGCCCAAGGACCTGCGGGCCCTGAATTACCGAGCTAAGGAGCTCGATGTGAAGCTGCCATTGATGGAATCTCTTCTGCCGAGCAACTACGCCCATCTCGACCGTGCCGTCGAAATGGTGCTCGAAAACGGCAAGCGAAAAATTGGCGTGCTCGGCCTGAGCTTCAAAGCCGCAACCGATGATCTGCGCGAGAGCCCACAAGTACAACTGGTAAAGCGTTTGCTGGGCGAGGGCCGCGAGGTTCAAATCTGGGACAACAACGTCTCTCTCGGCCGCCTGATCGGCTCCAACCGGGATTACATCGAAGACGTCATCCCCCACATCGGTTCTCTGCTTCGCCCGAGCCTTGAAGAAGTGTTACGCAACTCGGAGGTGGTAGTCGTTGCCATGCGCGGCGTGGACCGCGAAACTCTGCGCCGCAACTTGCGTGCAGACCACATCGTGATCGATCTGGTCAACCTAGAGAAATCCAGCCGCATCGCGGCGGGTTCTTCCTACGAAGGAATCTGTTGGTAGACCTGTGTGAAGATTCTCTGGGTCAAACCCGGCAAACTCCTCCCGCTCGATAGCGGCGGTCAGTTGCGCACTTACAACATTCTGCGTCAACTGAACGCACACCACGAGCTGGCCTATCTTTCCTACTACGGCGGGAGCCGCGATGAGACCTACGAAGAGGAAATCCGCAGGCATCTCCCCGGCACGGTCGTAGTTTACACAGCGGCGCCCGATAATATGCTCGGACGCTATCTCGACTACGTTCGCCGGCTACCCTGGCGTGCGCCTTACGCTGTCAGCAAGTTTACGTCGCCCCAAGTGCAGCGGCTGCTCGCGGAATGGATCCCCCAACGCCGCTTCGACGTGGCGGTCTGCGATTTTCTTTCCAGTGCACTGAATTTTCCGCATACGCTGGCTACGCCGACGGTGCTCTTCCAGCACAACGTCGAGACCGTGCTTTGGAAGCGCAAAGCCCAGTTGGAAGTCAAATGGCTAGATCGCATGATCTCGAAGATCGAATACGCGAAAATGATGCACTGCGAGCCCGAACAGGTACGGCGGTTTCATCACGTGGTCGCGGTTTCCGAAGCGGACCGCCAGGCGATGAGCTGGATGGTGGATCTGGAGCGCATCAGCGTGGTTCCCACTGGAGTGGATCTGAGTAAGTACAATTACGACCCCAATACCCGGCCCGCAGGCCCGCTTGTCGTTTTCACCGGCTCGATGGACTGGGAAGCCAACATCGATGGCGTAGAATTCTTCTGCCAAGAAGTCTGGCCCCTGGTGCTCGCACGCGTTCCGAATGCACGCTTTCAAATCGTAGGTCGCAATCCGCACTCCCGTGTGAAAAAGCTAGCTTCGGGGACGGTTGAAGTAACGGGAACGGTCCCCTCTGTGGTGGATTACCTGCGCGATGCGGCGGTTTTTGTGGTGCCGTTGCGCATCGGCGGCGGGACTCGGATCAAGATTTACGAAGCCATGGCCATAGGTAAGGCGACAGTCTCGACCACCGTTGGTGCCGAGGGACTCGATGTACACCATGAGCAGGACATCCTCTTGGCAGACGAGCCCGGTAGCTTTGCGGAGGCGGTCACCACTTTGCTCCTTAACGAAGAACTACGATGCCGCCTTGAGGCCGAGGCGGCAGCCACCGCCCTCCACTACGACTGGTCTGTAATTGGCGAGCGCTTTGTCGAGGTGCTGGAAAGGACGATCTTGTCGGTGGACTCGAGGCAAACCGTGGCCTCCGAAACTGCTCCCGCGAGGGTCTAGCAAGTCGAATTGCTTGAAATTGTGGATATGGCGTCAAACCCGCAACCTTCTACGAAGGCCGCAGCCCGAACAAAACGGGCCAGCCTTCATCATGTTGGTTTTGCGGTGACTTCGATCACAGCGGCTGCAGAGGGTTTCGCGCAGTCTCTGGGGGCGGAGTGGGACGGCAACATCATCCATGATCCGCTTCAGGAAGCGCGGGTCACGTTCATGTGCATCGGAGGAGCGGGTGCGCCCGCCATGGAGCTGGTCGAGCCGGCTGGGCAAGACTCGCCGCTACGTAAGTTTGTCGCGCGCGGGGGCGGCCTGCACCACATCTGTTATGAAGTAGATTCGCTTGAGATCCAACTAGAACAAAGCCGTGCTTCTGGTTGTCTGGTCGTGAAAGCACCTTTGCCGGCTGTGGCCTTCCATGGACGCCGTATCGCGTGGGTGTATACGCCGCAGAAGCTGCTGGTGGAATACTTGGAGCGCTAAAGACTTGAATTGCGAGCGCTGATTCGTGTGCGCTACTCGATTGCGTCGTGAATCCTTCGGAACTTCGGCAGGAGATTGACCGGTTGATCGAAAGCGCTGACGCCGCCCAAGCGGTTCGTCTGCTGGCCGAGCTATGGCGGGGTGATAACACGAATTCCGCTGCTTCGTTTCTGGTTTCCCGCTACGAGCGATTGCGGCCCAAGCTCAACCTGCTACCCTACCGGCTCTCTATCTTGCGCTCTTTCACCGTGGAACCCATGCTTCCCGTGTTGCGAGCCGCTGCCTTTCTGGCAGGCCTCGACCTGACCGTTCATCTTTCGGATTTCAATGCCCATGTGCAAGAAATCATCGATCCCGCCAGCGCCCTCCATCGATTCTCGCCTGGTGCCGCGATTCTCGCGGTGCAAACGCGGGATGTCGCGCCGGACCTTTGGCGGGACTTCTCGTGCCTTACGGCGGAACAGGTGCAGGAGGCGATCGACCGCGTCACCGGCGAATTTCGCGCCTGGATGCAAGCATTTCGCCAGCACAATCAGGCGCATTTGATCGTACACAATCTCGAGCAGCCCGAAGTTCCGAACCGCGGCGCGCTTGACGGGCAATCCAGCGCAAGCCAATCGGAGGCGATCGGGCAAATCAACCGCGAACTACGGTCCATCGCCGCCGAGACGGGCGCCTATGTCCTCGATTATGACGCCCTCGTTTCACGCCACGGTCGGCAAGCGTGGCACGATGAGCGCAAGTGGCTGACCGTTCGCCTGCCGATTGCGGCGTCCCATCTGCATCATATGGTCGAGGAGTGGATGCGCTTCCTGCATCCACTTGCGATGAAGATTGCCAAGGCGCTCGTGGTCGATCTTGACAACACTCTCTGGGGAGGTGTGATCGGCGAGGATGGTATGGCGGGCATCCAGCTGGGCCCGGAGTATCCCGGTGCCGCATATCAGGAGATGCAACGCGCCTTGCTCGACCTGCACCATCGCGGAATCCTTCTCGCCGTCTGCAGCAAGAACAACCACGACGACGCCATGGAAGCCATCGAACGCCACCCCGGCATGCTGCTCAAATCCAGCCACTTCGCGGCGATTCGGATCAACTGGGCTGACAAAGCCCAGAACCTGCGCGAGATCGCTGCCGAACTCAAGATTGGCGTGGATGCGCTCGCGTTTCTCGACGACAATCCCATCGAGTGCCAGCTCGTGCGAGCGGAACTTCCAGACGTATTCGTGATTGACATGCCACGCGAACCCATGGAACTCGCCCGTGCAGTTCGTGTCTGCCCTGTCTTCGAGCGCCTGAGTATCTCCGCTGAAGACCAGCAACGCGGCGCGTACTATCAGTCCCAACGCGAGCGGGAGCAGGCGGAACAGAGCATTTCCTCCCGCGAAGATTTCTATCGCTCCTTGCAGCAGGAAGCGGAGATCTCTCCGCTCACTACGGCCACGCTGGCACGCGTCGCGCAGCTCACCAACAAGACCAATCAATTCAACCTCACCACCCGCCGCTACAACGAGCAGCAGATCACCGCTATGGTCGCAAACCCGGGCTGGAACTGCTTTTCCATCCGCGTGAAAGACCGCTTTGGCGACAACGGCCTGGTGGGTGTGGCCATCATGCACACACAGGACGCAATCTGCGAGATCGATACGTTTCTGTTGAGCTGCCGCGTGATCGGACGCACCGTGGAAACAGCGTTCCTTTCTTTTCTGGCGCACCGTGCCCAAGCCCAAGGCGCGCGCCAGGTGCAAGGCTGGTTTTTGCCTACCGGGAAGAACGCGCCGGCGCGGGATTTTTACTCCAGTCACGGCTTTACTGTGGTGAAGCGAAACGGCGAAGCCACGCTCTGGCGGCTGGACCTCTCTCACGAAGTCCCCCAATGCCCGCAGTGGGTAGGGCTGCACATTGTTGACGGAGACAACGGATGACTTCTGCCCTGCTGGAAAAGATCCGCGGCATTGCTGCCGACGTGCTCGAGGTGCCTGCCGCACAAATCACGCCAAAGAGTTCCACCGAGACTGTTGCGTCCTGGGATTCCGTACATCACCTGAATTTGATTCTTGCTTTGGAACAGGAATTCCAGGTGCAGTTCGAGCCCGAAGAGATTGATCGCATGACCAGCGTCGAAGCAGTGTTGAGCGTTTTGGAGAAAAAGAGGACGCGCGCCGGTTCTTAGTCACATCCATCACTTATGGCAATCGCCATTATTCCTTACACGGAGGACCGCATCCCGGCCGTGCAAGCATTCAATCAACGCCTGGCTGTTGGCGGTGTCGCTCCGGAGTTTCATTTTCCCGATAACAACATCCCGCGATGGCTTCCTCATGTCGATGGCCGCCGTATCTATCAGCAGTTTTACTTGGCGGTCGAAGAAGACGTGGTGCGCGGCGCATACATTCTCAAGTCTCAGGATTTCTGGCTGCACGGTGAACGAAAGCGCCTCGTGTACTATCACCTGCCGATCTCCGAGGGCATCGTCAACAAATCCTATTCCAGCGTGGGTGTGCATATGCTGCGAAGTGCTCTAAAGGCTGAACCCGCGCTTTTTTGCCTGGGCATGGGAGGATTCGATGGTCCTCTGCCGCGGATGTTGAGAGCCGTGGGTTGGGGCATGTCGGCGGTTCCGCTCTACTTTCAAGTACATCATCCAGAACGTTTTCTGCGGAACCTGACACCGCTGCGGCAATCCGCTAGCCGCCGGTTCCTGTCTGATGCCGCTGCTTCTACCGGCATTGGGAGATTTGGCATCAAGACTGTACAGTGGATTCGGTCACGAGCGGCGGATCAAGGAGAGATCGCGGAGTTGGTGCGCAATTTTGGAGTTTGGGCTGACGATCTCTGGCAGAAGTGCAGCCAGCATTACACCCTCATTGCAGCCCGCGACAGCGCAACCCTGAACATCTTGTATCCGGAAGGCAAGAGTTTCCTCTGCCTGCAGGTTCGCCGAGGAACGGATATCGTCGGATGGGCTGTGCTCCTCGACACTCAGATGCGGGGCAACAAATACTTTGGCGATATGCGGCTTGGTTCTATCGTGGACTGCCTGGCACTGCCTGAGAACGCACCTGCTGTCGTAAAAAAAGCGACGCGTTTTCTTCACGATCGTGGCGTCGATCTCGTCGTTTCTAATCATTCTCATACCGGCTGGTGCGCTGCGTTCGAAGCCAATGGCTTCCTCAGGGGGCCATCCAATTTCATCTTCGCGGCCTCGAAACCCGTGCTTGAGTGGTTGGCGCCGTTCGAAGCAAATCAGAACCAGATCTACTTCACTCGCGGCGATGGAGACGGGCCGGTGAACCTATGAAGAATCGGCGCGGCATCGTCCACTTGATGTACCACGAAATCGAACTGCCCGGGCGCTCTGTTTGCCATTCCGAACCCGGATACGTGCGCTACGTCGTGCGCGATGCCGATTTCCGGATGCAGATCGGTTGGCTTCAGCAGAATTGCTGGCGCGGGCTGAGCGTCTCTGAAGCGCTGGGTTTTCCTGAGGGTCGGTCCGTTGCTATTACCTTCGACGACGGCTGCGAAACTGACCTTCTGGCGGCCGCTCCGCTTCTGAAACGTGCGCGCTTCGCCGCTACCTTCTATATCACCACTGGCAACCTGGGAAAGCGCGGATTCCTCAATCTCCCACAACTTCGCGAGCTAAGCGACCTTGGATTTGACATCGGTTGTCATTCCCGGACCCATCCCTATCTCACCGATGTTCCTGAAGAGGGACTTCGCGATGAAATCAGCACAGTCAAGGATGAACTCGAGCAGTTGATCGGGCGCCCCGTGCTGCATTTCTCCTGCCCCGGCGGACGCTGCGATGCGCGTGTAATTGCGGTTGCCAAAGGAGCTGGATACCATTCTGTTGCCACCAGCAGGACTGCACCCAACTTTCCAGGTTCCGATCCCTTTGATCTCAACCGCGTCGCGGTGATGCGAAATACCACACCTGGCACGTTCCAACACTGGTGCGAAGGGAAAGCCTTGTGGACGATTCAAGTGCAAGAGTCCGCCCGTCTGGCAGCCCAGCGTCTCCTCGGAAATTCCGTTTATGATCGTGTGCGCTCGGTTCTGCTGCGTGGCT
>Ga0307479_10000751_pt1 | contig 29455 bp, 26 predicted proteins | sample atmos_gasesECM4C_FD_203743 | JGI IMG/M metagenome (GOLD analysis project Ga0307479, IMG submission 203743) | Hardwood forest soil microbial communities from Morgan-Monroe State Forest, Indiana, United States - atmos_gasesECM4C_515 | ecosystem: Environmental > Terrestrial > Soil > Temperate...
TCGGGCATTCTGGTGAAGGTCCATTCGGTCGACTCCTTCGAAGCGGATTGGTCAGCACCATCAGCTTCTCCGGTCTTGCTCGAATGGACTATTCACTTCTTGGGAACAACGTGTTGAAAGATCACAGGTGCCCCACCCTTGCGTTTTTTGCAAGGGTGGGCATATCTAAGGCATGCACTGAAGGCTCTCCTTTACTCCTGCATTTTTCGCACCAGCTTCAGCTTTCTGCCCACAACCTCCATAATCCTTCGATGCGTTTGCGCCGGCGACCCGCTCGCATCTACAGCCGCTACGCGCTGCTGCTCCCTCGCGGCAATCGCCTTGTATCCCTGGTGGACTCTCGCGAAGAAAGCGCGACTCTGTTGCTCAAACCGATTCTCGTCGGCATCTTTAGCCGATTTGTCGGCAACACTGCGATTACGCCTCCGCGCCCGCCCCACGCTCCTCGCCGGATCAGAATCCAGCAGGATCGTCAGATCCGGCTGCAAATCCCCACACAAAATGCGATGCAACTTGAGCACTGCATCACTTCCCAATCTGCGGCCGCTACCCTGGTAAGCCTCGGTGGAATCCGTAAAGCGATCGCAGAGCACAATCTCCCCACGATCCATCGCAGGCAGGATCACCTCGGCAATATGCTGCGCCCGCGAGGCAAACATCAAAGCCATTTCAGCCATCGGAGAGAGACCCTCCGTCGCAGAATCGAGCAGCACGCGTCGAATCTTCTCACCGGTCGCGGTTCCTCCGGGCTCGCGCGTCTCCACCACTTTGTGTCCCGCCGCGCGCAGCTTCGCCGCCAGCTTGCGCATCTGCGTGCTCTTGCCAGTTCCATCGAGCCCTTCGAACGTAATAAACTTCCCGCGTCGCGACATCGTGGAGATAATAGCAGCGTGAAGGACAGAAGTGCCTTCGGTTTACCCTGTGATCCCCCTGCCCCCCGTGTTTAAGCACTTTCTCTTTACTCCAAAAAGTCCTCGCCATTACATTCGCTGGTGCATCCCTGTACCGACACTCTCGCTGCCTGCTATAGTCTAAAATTCCGCAGCAGCGAGATTTGCTACCAGGGGGCCCTAACCTAAATGAAACTCTCCAGATTCCTGGGAGTGATGTGCGTTCTCTTCTTCTCTCTTTTCAGCTGGTCAGCCACACCACCAACCGTAACCCTCTCCGTCGACGCCACGTCAGCCTCCCGCAAAATCTTCCACGCTAAATTAAAGATGCCTGCCACGGCGGGAGACCTTACCCTCTATTACCCAAAATGGATTCCCGGCGAGCACGCTCCCGACGGCCCGGTAGTCGACCTTGCTGGACTTAAATTCACCGCCAGCGGCAAAACTCTCAAATGGCGTCGCGATCTGCTAGATGGCTTCACAGTCCACGTCGAAGTTCCCGCCGGCGAGACTGAAGTAAATGCCGAACTCGATTTCCTTTCTCCCGCCACCTTCGAGGGCGGATTCTCTGCCGGTTCCTCCGCCACCGACAAAATGGCCGTCATTAGCTGGAATCAGGTCCTGCTCTACCCCAAGGGTTGGAAGTCCGACGACCTCACCTACGTAGCCACTCTCAAGCTTCCTGCAGATTGGAGATACGGCACTCCCCTGCCCATCGCCTCCACCAGTGCCGACAACGGCCAAACGCAAATCACTTTCAAGCCTGCATCCCTTACCACACTCGTCGACTCCCCAGTGATCACAGGTGAATTCCTCAAGGTCGTCAAACTCGCCGACGATCCACCCACAGAGATGGACATTGCCGCCGACAGCGCCGCCGCTCTCGCCCCGCCGCAGGAAGTCTGGGATCACTACAAGAATCTGGTCGAGCAGGCCAACAAGCTCTTCGGCGCGCACCACTATCGCGACTACCATTTCCTCCTCAGCCTCAGCGATCACGTCGCGCACTTCGGACTCGAGCACCACGAATCCGACGACAGCCGCATTGACGAGCGTGGCCTGGTCGACGAGAACGCGCGCAAAGCCTCTTCCAGCTTGCTTCCACATGAGTACGTGCATTCGTGGAACGGAAAATACCGCCGCCCCGCCGACCTCGCCACTCCCGACTATCAACAGCCCATGCAGGACGATCTGCTCTGGGTCTACGAAGGTCTGACGAATTACCTGGGCACCGTGCTCACCGCCCGCAGCGGATTGCACACGCCGGAGCAGGAGCGCGACGACTTAGCCCTCACCGCCGCCGCCCTCGACCACACTCCGGGCCGCACCTGGCGCAACTTGCAGGACACCGCCGACGCCGCTCCCCAACTTTATTTCTCTCCCCAGGCCTGGCACTCCGCGCGTCGCGGCACCGACTTCTACGACGAAGACACTCTGAATTGGCTGTGGGTGGACGTCATCATCCGCCAGCAGAGCAAGGGCGCGAAATCAATCGACGATTTCTGCCACCTGTTCCACGGCGCTCCCAGCACCGGCCCCATGGTGAAGACTTATACCTTCGACGATGTCGTCAACACGCTGAATCAGGTTGTAGCCTACGACTGGCGCGGCTTCTGGACCGAGCGCCTCACCAATCACGGACCCGGTGCGCCTCTCGGAGGAGTAGAAGGCAGCGGATGGAAGCTTGTCTACGACGACAGTCCATCGGAAATGGAACGCGGCGCCGAAGGCAACTGGCATTTTGTCGACGCCACATTTTCGATCGGCCTCCAACTTCGCGAGGACGGCACGATCACGGACACCATCGAGGGCATGCCAGCCGCCGTAGCCGGAATCGGCCCCGGCATGAAGCTGATTGCCGTCAACGGCCGCCAGTACTCAGCGGACGTTCTGCGCGAAGCGCTGAAAGCTGGCAAAGGCGGCACCGCTCCTCTCGAGCTTCTAATCGAGAACACTGACTATTACAAAACGTACAAGCTCGACTACCACGGCGGCGAGCGCTACCCGCACCTGGTACGCGACGAATCAAAGCCCGACTTGCTGTCTGAGATCTACAAAGCAAAGTAAGTTGTCTTTGAGTGGGGGAAGGCTTTACCCTGTGGAACCCCGTGTCCCCGTGGTAAAGATTTTGATTCCGGAAGCTTTCCTAGTCTTGCAAGGAGATGTTGATCATGAGCTCGCGCCAGCCCATGTTGCCTCCCACCATCGCCCTGTTTCTGTTAACCCTTGCCTTCTGCTCATCGCTATCCACCCAAGCCCAGACTTCCATCCTCGGCTTCACTCAGTCCGCCGCTGCGCACGAGACTGACATCGAGAACAGATTCAAAACCATTCCGTCCCCCGACGAAGAACGCCGCCAGCATCACCTCTTCACCGCCGAGCCGCACGTCGCCGGCTCCGCCCGCAACAACGAACTAGCTCGCTACATCGCCGACCAGTGGCGACAGGAAGGCCTCGACGACGTCGTCATCCGCCGCTACGACGTCTACGGCAGCAATCCGAAATCCACCTTTCTGGAAATGACCGCGCCTGTGCATTACCGCGCGATCTTGCGCGAACTGCCCATCCCCGGCGATCCTGACCTGAAAAATAAAAGCATCAGCTCGGCGTGGAGCGGCATGTCCGCCTCAGGCGAAGTCACCGCCCCGCTCGTCTACGCCCACAGCGGCAATCCCGAAGACTACGACCTCCTCCGCAAGCAAGGCATCGACGTCAAAGGCAAGGTTGTCCTCGTCCGCTATTCGAATCCTTACAGCTATCGCGGATTCAAAGCCCTCACCGCCGAGCGCGAAGGCGCAACCGCCCTGCTTATTTACAGCGATCCCGCTGAAGACGGATTTAAGAAAGGCAAAGTTGATCCCAACGGCCCGTGGGGTCCCGAATATCACATCCAGCGGGGCGCGATCACTTATGACTTCATCGTCCCCGGCGACCCTCTCACACCAGGTTGGGCTTCTGTCCCAGGCGCAAAGCGCATTCCCGTCGAAGAAGCTGTCTCGATTCCAAAGATTATGGCGCTGCCACTTTCCTGGCACGACGCCAAACCGCTGCTCGCAAACATGGACGGCCCCCTAGCACCAGACGACTGGCAGGGTGGGCTGCCTATCAAATACCACCTCGGCGGCAAGCGCGTGCGAGTCCACGTAAAGATCGAGATGGACAACTCCACCCAGCCCTACTATGTGGTCGAAGGCCGCATTCGCGGCGCGCAGTTGCCCGACGAATGGATCGTCCTCGGCAACCACCGCGACGCCTGGGTCTTCGGAGGCGTCGACCCCAGCAGCGGCACGGCGTCACTGATGGAAATGACTCGCGCTCTCGGAAAGCTTGCAAAAGCAGGAACCCGCCCGAAGCGCACGCTCGTGTTCTGCAGCTGGGACGGCGAAGAAGTCGGCCTTACCGGTTCCACCGAGTGGGGAGAGCAATTCGCAGATGAGCTTCGCAAGAAAGCCGTAGCCTACATCAACGTCGACGAGGCCACCTCCGGTCCAAACTTCCACGGCCAGGCCGTGGCGTCGCTCGCGCCAATGCTGGTTGAAGCCACTCACTCGCTGCGGGATCCTTCTGGAAAAACTCTGTACGAAGCATGGAACGAATCATCGACGCACCAGCGGCAGGAGTCCAAACAGCTTGAGGAAGTCACCGATTCCAATCTCCCCGACACCCGCATCGGCAGCGGCTCCGACCACACGGTTTTTCTGAACTTCGTAGGCATGCCCATCCTCGGCCTCGGCTTCGAAGGACCCTACGGCGTCTACCACTCAGCCTACGACGACTTTTTCTGGATGAACCACTTCGGCGATCCCGGCTACCGCTATCACACTCTGATGTCACAGCTGTGGGGAGTGCTCGCCCTCCGCCTGGCCAACGCCGACCTGCTCCCCTTCGACTTCGCCAGCTATGCGGACAACATCCGCCAATTCGTGAATGAACTTTCGAAAGGGAAAGACTTGAACCAATTGGACCTCAAGCCCATCCTCGACGCCATCACCGACTTCGAAGCCGCCGGAAAGCGCCTCGACGATTCCGTATCACGCGCCTTAGCCACGGGCACAATTGACGCCAAACTAGCCGCCACCATCAATCACGGCACGATGCAGGTCGAACGCAACTGGCTCAACCCCGACGGCATCCCCGGCCGCCCATGGTTCAAACACATCCTCTACGGCGCCCGCTTCACCTACGCTCACCTGGAGCTGCCCGGCCTAAGCGAAGCTGTCGAAAAGCAAGACTGGACTACTGCGAAACAACAAGCAGAAATACTTCGGCAAGCGCTGGTCAATAACACAAAACTGCTTGACGAACTCAATTCCAGTCTGACCACCCAAACGGCCGAAGCCGGGAAATAAGTTTCGAAGAATGATTTTGGGTGGCGCAGCGCTTCAGCGCTGCGATAAAGAGCCCCTGACCTCTAACCGTTGTCATTCCGAAGCCACTCGCAGCCGGTGAAACCGGCGAGAGTGAGCGAGGAATCTGCTTCTTCTCGCCACACCGTGATTCCTCGATTGAGCAAGGCTTTCTCGGACAGCATCCCGACTAGCTGCTAGCTTGCGAGCTCGCCAGCTATCAGGAGCGAGGCCGCACTGCCCTTCCGGATTTTCCTAGTTTGCACCAAAGTGGTGTATACTGGTGCCATAATGCCAAGCGCAAAACGAGCCCGCGCAAGAAAAATCCGGCGAAGCATAACCTTGCCGCCAACAATCGCGAAACAGGTCGAGACCATCGCCAAGCGGCGCGCCCTCAGCGACAACCGTGTTCTGGTGGAACTCATCGAGCAAGGAATCGAAGCTGCCCAACAGAAAGAGAAAACATTCTTTCAACTGGCCGAACGCTTCCGCGCAGCCAGCGATCCTGAACAGATCAAGGAGTTAGGGAACGCGTTGGGCCGCTTCGTCTTTGGCGAATGATTTCTGGTGAACCATGCCGCAGATCGAAACCTGGTCCGGGCTCCCCTCCGCCATCCGCGACCATCTCATCGACCGGATGCACGACCGCCAACATCAGCCTGGAAGACCTTAACCAATTGCGAGTCTGGATCGCCCTGAAACCAAATGTTCCTGAGGGATCGTGGTACAAGGATTTCGGATCGTTCAAGCTTTGCGGCGAAGGCAAGCTTCCGAAAACATTCCTGTTGCCCGGTCAAGCTCCGAGAGGCCAACAGCTCTAGCAGTTCACATGCCCGGCCCATGGTAGTGGCTGAATCAAATTCAGCCACTACCCGGCCCATCCCTCCCTTGCTATTCCGCCTAACCTCCGGCATAATAAGTGTTTGTCTTGACCTCGCCGGACTCTTCCGGAACAAGGATATACATCTGTGTTAATGATTCGGCTGTCGCGCATGGGTGCGCGCAAACAACCCTATTACCGCATCGTTGTGATCGAAAAGGCGCGCGCGCGCAACGGCCGGCCGGTAGAAGTCGTGGGGACCTACAATCCCCGCACTACTCCCACCAGCATCGATTTCAAGCGCGATCGCGTCGATTATTGGGTCTCCAAAGGCGCGCAAATGTCGGAGCGCGTCGGCAAGCTCTACTCCAGGCCCGCAGCCGCTCCAGCAGCTTCGGTCGCGTAACCGCCATTATGACGGAATCTACTGGAGATGTTCGCGGTCTCATCGAGCGCATTGCGAAGTGGATGGTCGATGCTCCCGACGAAGTCTTCGTCGACCATCTCGATGACGACGTGATCGAACTGGAAGTTGCCGAAGCGGACGTAGGCAAGATTATTGGCCGCCAGGGACGCAACGTTCGCGCCCTGCGTACTCTTTTAAGCGCGGCCGGAATGCGGGCCCGCAAGCGATACACGCTGGAAGTCATTGATTAACGGGTGTCGATTGACATTCGACGAACAGTCGCGACCCAGCGCAGTTTCGAGAGAGGCTTCGTATCAGGGTATGCCTTCAGGCATACCATAGAATGCCGGCCCCGAGATCGCCTTTAGGCGCTGGGCATCGAGCGGGGACTCGGACCATTCGCGATCCTGACACAAGCAGCGCATTCATTACGCTGGCCCGGGTCGTAAAGACTCAAGGCCGCCGCGGTGAAATTGCGGCCGAGACTTACAGCGATGTGCCCGGACGATTCGCGGCAGGGATGAAGCTGCTGGCGCTGCCACGAGAGCCCGACAAGGCCCGCCGCGAGCTGGAAGTCGAAGAACTTTGGCCTCACAAAGGCATGTTGGTATTGAAGTTTGCAGGCGTGGATTCTATTTCCGACGCCGAAGAGTTGATCGGAAGCGAGTTGCAGGTTCCAGGCAGTCAGCGTTCGCAACTTGAAGCGGGATGGAATTACGTCAGCGATCTGGTCGGTTGTTCGGTAGTGGATCAAGGTCGTGAGATCGGGCGAATTGAAGACGTGCAGTTTGGAGCCGGCGAAGCCCCACTCTTGATTGTGCGAGACGCGGCGAAACGATTGCTCGAAATTCCTTTCGCCGAAGCATATCTCGAAAGCGTGGACTTGGCGCGGAAGCAGGTCAACATGAAGTTGCCCGAAGGCCTGCTCGAAGTGAACGCGCCGCTAACGGCTGAAGAGAAGCAAGAACAGGCGGCAAAAGCTAAGGTCAAGAGATAACAGGAAAAAGAAGTCCCCCGTGTTACCCCGTGTTAAGGGTTCTTGGGTTTTTGAGTTCCCCGATGAAGGCCGACATAGTCACGATCTTTCCGGACTTCTTTCGCGGGCCATTGGATTACGGCATCACCCGCCGCGCTCAGGAAATGGGCCTGGCCAAAATTGAAGTTCACGACTTGCGGGCGTTTACTCACGATCGGCACCGCACCGTGGACGACCGGCCTTTCGGCGGCGGCGAAGGCATGGTGCTGAAGCCCGAGCCGCTGTTTGAATGTTTGGAGTCAATGGGCCTTGCGCCCCGGGAAGAGCGTCTCGCGGGACGCGTGAAGCAGTCGGTGATTTTGCTTTCGGCACAAGGACAAAGGTTTACGCAGAGAGTCGCGTGCGACCTGGCACTGCTGGACCGCATCGTCTTTGTTTGCGGACGTTACGAGGGAGTGGATGAACGCGTTGCGGATTTTCTCGCTGATCGTGAACTCTCCATCGGAGACTATGTTCTAAGCGGCGGAGAAATGGCCGCGGCCGTAATCGTGGAAGCTGTTATGCGCTTGCTTCCCGGCGCGGTAGGAAACGAAGCGTCAACGCAGCAGGAATCGTTTACAGTAGAGGAGAAGGTAAAAAGCTCAGGCGGCGCGGATTCGACTTGCGGATCGAACGGATTACTGGATTATCCGCATTACACCAGGCCCTCCGAATTTCGGGGGATGGCGGTGCCGGAAGCGTTGATGTCCGGCAACCACGAAGAAATCCGAAAGTGGCGCAGGCAGCGCGCTCTGGAGAAAACATTTCGCAACCGTCCCGACCTGCTCGATGGTGCGGTGCTGAGCGAAGAAGATCATAAGTTTCTAGCCGGACTCAAGCGGGATTCCCGGTGAGTGCGTAGGCGATATTGGACTTCGGAAGGATGAACAACATGTCGAACCTTATCATTGAAAAACTGCTATCGAAAAGCCAGCGCAACGATCTCCCCAAGTTCGTATCGGGAGATACCGTTCGCGTTCACGTAAAAATCAAAGAAGGCGACAAAGAACGGGTGCAGGCCTTTGAAGGCGTCGTGATCAAACGCGACAACGGGCCGCAGGCCAGCTTTACCGTTCGCAAAATCAGCTTTGGCCAGGGCGTCGAGCGCATTTTCCCCGTCCACTCAAAAGTGATCGACAAAGTCGATCTGCTGCGCTCCTCCAAAGTTCGTCGCGCCAAGCTGTACTACTTACGCGGACTCAAGGGCAAAGCGGCCCGCCTGCGCGACGTTGATAGAGTCGTCGAATAAGATAAGGTTGTGCCGCGGCGCGTCTTTGCCTGGCGTCGCCGCGTTCAACCCCTATCCCGCAACTGCAGCCAGCGAATTGGTAACAACCTCGAGATCAGCGAAGTCGTCACGTCGCGGTTTTTTCAACTGGCCGAGCACGTACTCAAGCAGCGGCCTGTCGCCCTGCCGAATCTCCCGAAACTCCACACCCATCGAGCGGTTTCCCGCCGTGTACTTCACGTCGCCTTTCAGTGCCAGGCTGACGTCGTAAATATTTAGTACCATTCTGAGTCCAGTTCCCGGCGTCAGCAGATCGCTCGCGCTGACTAAGCACCCATGCTGCGAAAGCTGTTCCAACCGGCCCTCCACCCGAGATCGCCCGCCGATCTCCGCCAGATCGGCTTCGCCCGCGACCTGAAAGCGCGGCCCGCGCCGCCGGTTGTTCTCCCCTTTCCTGAGATTGTTGCCGGCAGACTTCCCGTGATTCGCATCTCCGAAAGGAAGATATTGTTCTTCCATCTGGCGCAACTCATCTTCCCAGGGAGTTCGGGCGCCATCGACGCATTCCACCGTGAACTGCCCGCGCAGCGCGGACTTAGGATCGCCAGTCCAGACCACACGGCAAACAGACTTGGTGCGTCCGCGCTCGACTGTGATCAAGTCTCCCACCTGTACATTGCGGAAACTTAACAGCCGCGCCCCGCGCGGATGAATGTCGTAAGTGCAAGCCAACTCAGAGCTGCCGCGCGCGTCGCTATTCATGTGCGTAAGGCGAACCGGCAGCGCGAGGTGAATCAACTTCTCGACGGGCGCGCCATTTTGGGGCGGACCATCTTGCGATGAACCCTCTTGTCGCGGCTGGATCACTTCCTGGTTCACAACAGCTCCTCGCGGGCGTTCGATCTGTTGTGAACATAGCAGTACATGTCCTACCGGACAATGTACGGTCGTAATCCAAGTAACGGTTACCAGGCAGCGTTACGTTGAGGCGGCAGCATGACCCGAAAGTGGTGGCTTTGAAAGGGCGCGGCTCGGAGCCGCGCCGTAAAGAGTCCAATAATATCAACCGCGGCTTTAGCCGTTGCGGCGCCGTAGTTTATCGGGGATGACTCTCTCCGTAACCTCCAAAGGCTTTCACAGATTTTCTCCCTTGCGCGAATCTCCGCCGGCAAGTGAAGATGGTGGGAACATATTTCTCATGCCCGGCGCAACTAAGGTTTTGTCCGAATTTTCTCTCTCCCCGGCCGCGGTGAAACTGCGGCTGCTGAAAAGGCTGCGCTGCACCCTGCGCTACGAAAAGACCGCCTGGGCATCGGGGGCCGTGATGGTGGCCGGCGTCGACGAGGTGGGGCGCGGATCGTTGTTCGGACCGGTGGTCGCGGCGGCGGTGATTCTGGATCGCCGGTACCGCATTCGCGGACTGCGCGATTCCAAGTTACTGCTGCCGGAGCGTCGCGAACTGCTGGCGCCACGAATTCGCGAACATGCCATCGCATGGGCCGTCGCGGCGGTAGACGCGGCGCGCATCGATCAGATCAACATTTACCACGCCTCGCGTCTTGCCATGCGCGAGGCGGTGATGCGGCTCCAGCCTGCGGCGGATCATCTCTTGATTGACGCCATGTGTCTCGATTGCGAGCTGCCGCAAAAAGCCATCATCCACGGAGATGCGCTTTCCGCTTCGATCGCCGCGGCTTCAATACTGGCCAAAGTCGAGCGCGACCGGATGATGTGCGAATGGGATGCCGTCTTTCCCGAGTACGGCCTGGCTTCGCACAAGGGCTACAGCACCCCCCAGCATCTTGCCGCCTTGCAGGAGTTCGGCCCCACGCCGCTCCATCGCCAATCCTTCGCTCCGGTCTGGAGTTGTCCCGCGGAGCAGCATATTTTGGAATTCGACTAGCGAGTCTCCGCGCCATCCTTCCAGCATCTTTCCCCGCCCTGCTAGACTCAAATGTTTCGGAGGTGACCTTGCAGGCAGTCTATATTCTCTCCGGAGTCCGCACGCCCATCGGCAAGTTTGGTGGATCGCTCGCTTCTCTGTCAGCAGCAGACATGGGCGTCGTGGCCGCCGAGGCCGCGATCAAGCGCGCCCAAATCCAGCCAGACCAAGTGGAAGAAACCATCTTCGGCAACGCGCGGCAGGCCGGAGGCGGACCAAATCCGGCGCGGCAGATTTCCATTCGCAGCGGCGTGCCCCAGGAAGTGCCGGCGTTCACAGTCAACAAAGCTTGCGCTTCGGGACTCAAGTCGATCGCGCTGGCCTATCAGTCGATTCTGCTCGGCGACGCGAATTGCATTCTGGCGGGCGGTGCTGAGTCCATGTCACGAGTTCCCTACTATCTTGAGGCTCGCTGGGGATACCGGCTTGGTAATCAGGATCTGGTCGACGGCATGTATCGCGACGGATTTTTCTGTCCCATGGCGAAGATGGTGATGGGCGAAACCGCGGAAGTCCTCGCCGAACACTATAAGATTTCGCGCGAGGAGCAGGACGAATTTGCCTTGATGTCGCAAACTCGTGCCGCGCGCGCGATTGCAGCCGGACGATTCGACGCGGAACTGGCCCCGGTAACAATTGAAGGCAAGAAAGGTTCCACGAGCTTCAGCCGCGACGAACATCCCTTCGCCGACGCAAGCAGGGAAAAGCTGGGCAAGCTGGCTCCGGTATTTTCGAAAACCGGGACCGTCACGGCGGGCAATTCTTCAGGGATCACCGACGGCGCCGCCGCTGTCATCTTGGCGAGCGAACACTTCGTCAAGAAAAACAATCTGAAACCGCTAGCGCGGATCTCCGCCGTAACCTCGGCCGGGGTAGATCCGCGCACCATGGGGATTGGGCCGGTCCCGGCTTTGCGCAAACTGGAAGACAAACACAATCTCAGGCTGCACGAATTCGGCCTGATCGAGCTAAACGAGGCCTTCGCCGCCCAAGTGCTCGCCTGCGACCGCGAATTGAATTTCAACCGCGACCGGCTCAACGTAAATGGCGGATCGATTGCCATTGGCCATCCCATCGGCTGCACCGGCACGCGAATCACGGTCACGCTGCTGCACGAGATGCTGAAGCGCAACACCAAACGCGGCGTGGCCACGCTCTGCGTCAGCGGCGGCCTGGGGATGGCGCTGGCTCTGGAGAATGTGGTGTGAAGACCGGGCCGTCATTCCGTGTGGCGGAGGAAGGTGACACCGACGCGCTCCTCAAGCTCATGCGAGCGTATTACGCCTTCGACGGGCATGGCTTCGACGGGCAGAAATCCCACGCGGCGTTGACCGGACTGCTGCGCGATTCGAACCTCGGCCGCGTATGGCTCATTCTGGATGGCGAGGCAGCCATAGGCTACGTCGTGATCTGCTTTAGCTACAGCCTGGAATGGTTGGGACGCGATGCTTTTGTCGACGAGTTCTACCTGCTACCCGAATATCGCGGGCGCGGTTGGGGCCGCACGACCATGGCATTCGTGGAAGACGCCGCCCGATCACTCAACGTGAGAGCACTGCATCTGGAAGTCGTGAAGAAGAATACGGCGGCGTTGCAGGTCTACCGAAAGCTTGGTTACAAGGACCGCGAGAGCACTTTTTTGTCGAAGTGGATCGCGCGGGAATTCTCCAAGCCCGCAGGGGAAAATGGGCACTAAGCACACCGGCACTCGGGGAGCACGATGACGTTCTTTGTTGGCTCAGTTTGAAACTGAGCCACTTCCGTTTTTTCCGACGCATCGTCGGCTGCGTACGGACTTCTGCTATCCTTTGACCACTCCTCGGGGGAACTTGGGACATCCGCCAAGAGCACTGTGTGAAGGTCAGCAGGTCGACGGAGGGGTAAAACGTGAGACTGGCCGAGATCGTAAACAGAGTGACGGGCATTACTGTTGGTCCGATCGGCGTATCTTGGGAACCGGGTGAAGCTGAGATCAAAGTTGCAAGAAGGGTCATAGCTTTCCTAGAGGACCGCAGAGTCCTGTATGCGCCTGGCGAATTGCAGGTACCGAGTTACTGCAGTAGATCCGTTTTGGAGATCCGAACATCTCTGACGAATGAAGTTGGTCAGTTGGATCCAACAAGTGAACTGTCCAACAATCTCCGAGCGATGAGAGTTGCCTGTCGCAAGTTCCTCGATTTCGCGCAGGGTCAGGAGAATTGGCAGGCCTTCGATTCGACCTTCGGTGGTGCGCTCGGTGAGTTAAGGGGTGTTTTTGGAATTCACATTGCTCTCATTGCCGTTAGGTACAAACTCGATGTCGAAGATGACTTGGCGACCATTCTTCCGGGAGAGGATGAATCAAAATCCTAAGGGGACGGCCTATACTGTTTTGAGCCGCCCTAATTGTGCCTTTTTCGAGCCCCGTATCGACTTTTTGAAGGAGACTCACATGCCTCAACGCGTCGCTCGCACTTCTTGTTTCTTTGCCCTCATGCTTGCCGCCAGCATCGCGCTGGCGCAGACGGAGTTTTCCGCCGAGATTGTTGATTTACAGAAAGTGGGCTCCCCATCTCAGGCAAAGATGTACTTCGCCAAGGACAAAATCCGGATCGAGCCGCAAAGCTCCGGCCCTCGCGGCGGAGGCGCAGTCATCATGAATTATGCCACCCAGACGGCCACCGTCCTGATGGCCCAGCAGCACATGTACATGGAAATGCCCGCGCAGGCCCAAAGCCAGCGTATGGCATATGCGTCCGCATTTTTCCGGACCGGCGACGTCGAGAATGCCTGCGGCGACTGGCAGAAGATGGGGCACAACGGCGGAAGCTGCCACAAGGTGGGCAGTGAGACCGTCAATGGCCGCAGCACTGTGAAATACGAAGGCACGAACGCCAACGGCGATGTCAGCCACTTCTGGCTCGATCCCAAGCTGCGGTTCCCGGTGAAATGGGAGGGCAAGAATAGTGGCGGCGAACTGCGCAACATTCAAGAAGGTACGCAGCCAGCCAGCCTGTTTGAGATTCCGGCCGGCTTCACCAAGATGGATGTAGGCGCCATGATGCAGCAGCGCTGACCGGGCTGAAGCTCGCGCCCGGCGTTGACGCTGCTAAAACGCCGCCACTATACTCCGAGTAGACCTCCGCCATTGGAGACCGAATGCCCCTTTCCGCAGTAATTGTGGACGATGAGCAACTCGCCCGCGATGAACTCGCCTACCTGCTCAAGAACGCCGGCGACGTAAATGTTGTGGCGCAGGGGAAAAACGGCCTCGAGGCCATCAGCCTCATCAAAGAACACAATCCCGACGTAGTTTTTCTCGACGTCCAGATGCCCGGCCTCGACGGCTTTGGCGTAATCAAGAAACTTCTGGACAAGAAGATTACCCTCCCCAAGATCGTGTTCGCCACGGCTTTCGACCAGTATGCAGTGAAGGCCTTCGAAGTCAATGCCGTCGATTATCTTCTGAAGCCCTTCGACAAAAAACGCGTTGCCCAGGCAGTACAGAGAGCGCGAATGCAGCAGGATGCGGAGGCCTTGCCGGGGGAGAAAATCGACGCCCTGGTGCGCATGCTGCAGGCGCCAAAAACTCAAAGTTCGAAGATTCTGCTAAAAGCGGTTGGGCGAATGTTTTTGGTGGACCAAAAGGAAATCTGCTACGCCTCGATTGAAGATGGGGTGATAACGGTAGTAACGGCGGGTCCATCAGGCATGGAGGGACATTCGAACTGCCGCACTTTGGAGGAGCTACTTGCTAGCCTGGATCCGGGTTTGTTCTGGCGGGCTCACCGTTCCTACCTGGTGAATATTAATCGCATTCGCGAAGTCGTGCCCTGGTTCAAGAGTTCGTACCAGCTGCGCATGGATGATAAGAAGCAGAGCGAGATTCCAGTCAGCCGCGCCCAAACAAAGCGGCTGCGGGAACTGTTTGGGCTCTGATCTTCGCGCCTTTGTCCCGTGGTTCTCCGAGCCGGAATCGTCACTGATACCCGAAGTGGAGATTCCCGAAGCGGAGATTCCCGAAGCGGAAGCGGATGTCAAAGTCTTCGACTTCGACGCCGCGTCTCGCTCGGCTCTCTCCACCAAAGCTAGAAGATCTTTGATCAGAGTGCCAGTATACAAATCGAACTCACCTCTGCTCGACCTCAAGCAGGTCACATCGGTCGGGCAAAAAAGGCGGAGGCGGGTTTTGAACTCGACCTCCACAGATTGGTTAGACCGCCAGAGCCTCCAGCCCCGTCCGGTCACGAATGACGAGCGTTGCCCCCTCCAGCCGAATCAACCTCTTTTTCTTCAAATTACTCAGCAGTCGTGTAACCGTTTCCCGCGAGGATCCAATCCTTTGGGCCATCTCTTCATGGGTCATGGCCGAACGAAGGCGCTGTTCGTCCGATTCCCGGGCGCCGGGAGGGACACACGACAACAACAGTCTGGCAAGCTTCCCGGATGACGACCGGGCCAGCACCAGGTCATGAATGTCGCGATAGGCACTTTGGAATTCCCGGCTCAGCGACTGAGCCGCGTGCACACCCACTTCACTCTCATGCTGTAGCAGAGTCATCAAGTCCTGCCGGCCAATAAAATACAACTGACACGGAGTCGAAGTCTCTGCCGTCATTTCGTAATTGGTGCCGGAAACGGCGGCGCTCAGCCCCAAAACCTCCCCGGCCTCGGCCTGTTTCAGGATCAGCACCTTCCCCTCCTTCGAGGTCGTCGACAGCTTCACCTTCCCGGAACAAAGGACGTACACACCCCGAGGAGTCTGCCCTTCGACAAACAAGAGCGCCTCCGAGGGCATTACGCTGTGGTAACCGGCGCCGTCGAGAGATCGCATTACATTCGGGGAAAACCGGCAGAAAAAACCCTCCCGGCTAGCCTTGCAACCCATGCAGCTTTCAATGACATCAAGACCATAGGGAGTTCTCATGCCCGCCTCCGTTGTGGACGTCTGCCGCTCAGTGTGATCCGTAGTTTGTCTTTCCGTAATGGGGGGCCTGGGTTGCTGCCAACGCTCCAGCAATGCCCTGCAGTGGGCCCGCGTGTCGTGGTGCAGATTACGCGCCCCCGAAATGATCTCCCACGCGGCACTGGGGTCCGCACGCTGCTCCCACTCCACCTGACAGGCAAATAGATACAGAAGATCAACTTCCCCAGTGGGATTTGTACTGGGTAGAACCGCATCGAGTCCCGGATCCACCATGGAACTTGGTGGGACCTCTGACGCAACCGAAGCCCAACCTTCCTCGGCATCAAGCGGCCCCTCCCGCCAAAGCTGGTCGCGCGAAACCTGATCGCGGGAAATCTGATCATGCTTGACGGAAGCGCTGGCCAGCTGCGGCAGCAAGCGAATTAGGTTGTTGGGGGAAAAATTCCTGGCTACTAACACAGTTCACGCCCCGATGCGTCCCCTATCGACGAGGCTGCGGCTCGTCCGTCCGCCTGTAGGAAGACTATTTGGCGCGTCTTTCAGTTTTCCCAGTTAGGACCATGCCGTTGCATGTGTCATTCCAGAACGGCACAAGCGTGAGAAGACTCTTAAGTTGGAGAAAGCAAATGACCCTGCGAGAGGATGTTTCCCGTGCCCAGCATTTTCCGTGCCGACTGGTCGGCAAGCTGTGCATAAATCGGCACTTCGAAACGATGCCGGGGCTGGGCAGGATCTACTCAGACTTCGGATCCAGGTAGTCCTGGCGCTTAATTCCCAGCCGTTCCATCTTCGACTGCAGCGTGGTGCGCTTGACTCCCAGTCGACGGGCTGCTCCGGTCGGCCCCGAGATTAATCCTCCAGCCTCCCGCAACACTCGAATGATATATTCCCTTTCCGTATTCTTGAGCGACGTTTCAGAGGAACCCTGACTCTCTGCGTGAAGTTCAGACAGCGGTACTCGTAATGCCGTTCCTTCCGTGAGAATGACGGAGCGTTCGATGAAATTTTCCAGCTCCCTCACATTGCCGGGCCAGTCCCACTCGATCAGGGCATCCATGGTTTCGCTGTTCACCGTCTCAATCACCCGGCCCATGCGGGCAGCAAACTTCCTAACAAAGTATCTGACCAGCACGGGAATATCCTCACGCCTCTCGCGCAGAGGAGGAACCCGAATGGGGAATACATTTAAGCGGTAAAACAAGTCACTGCGAAACTCTTTTTCGGCCACGCTTCTCGCCAAATCCTGGTTGGTAGCCGCGATCAGGCGCAGGTCCACCTTGATGGTACGAATTCCACCCAGCCGTTCGAACTCATGATCCTGCAATACCCGCAGCAGTTTGGGCTGTAGTTCCGAAGGGATTTCGCCGATCTCGTCCAGGAACAAAGTGCCCTTATTGGCCAACTCCAGGCGCCCAACCTTCTGCCGGACCGCACCGGTAAACGCTCCCTTTTCGTGGCCGAACAACTCACTCTCCAGCAGCCCGGTAGGAATTGCGGCGCAATTCAGAACGACGAAACCCCTATCCTTCCGCTTGCTTGCATGGTGCAGCGCTCGCGCGATCAAGCCTTTGCCGGTTCCAGTCTCTCCCAACAAGAGTACCGTGGCATCGCTGTCGGCAACGATCGCTACCTGATCGAGTACTTTCCGAAGCGCCGGACTATCGCCGATGATCCCTTCAAAATGACGCGGAGTGCCGGTCCCGCCTGCCAGATTCTGTTTCTCCTGCTCCAGTCGATTTCTGAGCCGCTCCAGCTCGCGGGCGGTTCCGGCATTTTCCAGGGCAATCGCTAACTGGGCTGCAACTTGGTCCAGAAGCGTGAGGTCGTCGGCCTTGAACGCTTCGGCTCGAGTACTGCCGAGCACCAAAACTCCCAGAGGACCTTTTGGCCGAATCAACGGGACGCAACACAACGATTGCAGTCCCTCAGTCAAGAGATGATCGGTTATGCCCGATTGGAAGCCCTGCATCTCTTCCTTGGTAAGAATCATGGGAGTGCGTTCTTGTAGGGCCTTGCTTGCTGGATCTTTCGGAGCGCCGTGCTCGGTATCGTGGCTGGATCCCTTCCGCAGAGGAAAATCCATTGCCTGCCGGACTAACCGGCCGGTTTTTTCCTCGCGCAGGGAGATAGCCGCATATTCTTGCCGCAAGAGCCGCCGCAGATAGGCCGACAAATGGGGAAAGGCCGAGCGAACGTCCCATTTCGCGGCTAGCAGCCGTCCTATCTCCGCGATCACCTCCCCACGTTTCCTCTCAAGTTTCAAGTTCTCGGAAACGCTGCGGAGCGAGGCCTCTAGTTTTTTCTGCTCCGTAATCTCGACCGCAACCACGCCGATTTGCTTAACTTTGTCGGCCGCGTCCTTGATGGGAACGTAATGCTGGATCCAGTGGCCGGGTTCGGTTCGGTTATTCAGCATGAAGCTGATTTCCAGGTTCAAGACGGGTTGGCCGGTAGCCAATACCCGCTGGAACTGCGGCTCAACCACTTCGGCGAAATCGCCCAGCACCTCGCGGACACTCTTCCCCAGATGCGCTTCGGCAGGGATGCCATTCATCTCGGCCAGGGTACGGTTGATTGCGAGATAGCGCAGGTCGGCGTCCAAAATGCACAGGCCTACTTGGGACGCACTGAAATACGCGCCCAGTAACTGTTCCGATTCAACAAGAGCTTCGGCAGGGTCATCGCGCCGAGCTATTAGGTCCACGATTTCCAGCAGCGCTCGGGAGCGCTGCTTATCCAGTTCTGACCTTTGCGCGTTTAAGGGGTGCACTGCTCCAGGGCTCCTGGCGGCTGCTCCCCCTCAAAAGCTCGCCGCTCAATTGGCCAAAATGACTCAGGATTATAACTACATCCATCAAAAACATATTTCTTATTCTTCATTGAGTTCGGCTTTCGTAACAGAGTCTTCCCGAAATGGAACGTGCAGTCGCCCTCATGATTCTCCCAACCTGGTGCCTCCGTTGAAAATATGCCTACCGAAAGCGTCTAGACCCAGGACGGTTAGAGTTCGCCTTTTCATCCTTCGTCCATGGGTTTCAACATCCGTTGGATCGCTTTGAGTAAAGCTTGGTCCCCGGATGCTCTGTCTAAAACGTCTACTGCTCCCAATTCCATCCCTCGTGCCCGGGCTTTCTCGTCCGCGCGAGAAACAATGAAGACAACCGGAATATGACGGCCAGCCGCAACCAAGTGGCGCTGCAGCCGAAGCCCACCCATGCCCGGCAGATGCAGATCGACAACAAGGCACGCGGTGGAGTCGATTTGACCGGAGACGATAAACTCCTCTGCCGTTGGGAAGACTAGTATCCTGAAGCCGGCTGCGCCGATGACCCTCGCTACCGCCCAACCCACAGAGTCATTGTCACCGACGATCGAGACGAGGGGATTCTCCCTCAAGCCGCCTCCCACATAGATTAAAGATATATGGGCGCGGTGGCCTGATCCATTGGACGTTGGTAGAGAGGCCTTTACCTTGGTAAAGGTGACCTTAACGAAGGTTTATTAGTTTGAACTTCTGTCGCTTGAACCGCGCACTCCGATTTTCTCGGCTATCCTCACCAGATCTGGTAGGGAGTCAGCGCCCATTTTTTTCATGAGCTGGCTGCGATGTACCTTTACCGTCGCTTCTGTCGTGCCAAGTTCAGCGGCGACTTGTTTGTTAAGCAAACCGGAAACCACCAGAGGTAGCACTTCGCGCTCACGGGGCGTCAGCGATTCGAGGCGCTCCCGTAGCACGGCTGTCTCCGCCTGGCGTTTTCGTGTGGCGCGGGCCCGCTCCAACGCTACCTGAATCGCATCCAGCAGATCCTGGTCGCGGAAAGGCTTGGTCAGGAATTCGACCGCTCCCGCTTTCATGGCACGCACGGTCATCGGAATATCGGCGTGAGCCGTGATGAAGATCATGGGAATCTCATTGTGTGTCTTGAGCAACTCCCGTTGGAAGTCAAGCCCGCTGATCCCCGGCAACCTGATATCGAGCACCAGGCAGCTGGCTACATCTGGATGGCTGGTGCTCGTGAATTCCAGTACCGACCCGAACAGTTCTACGCGCAGGCCCACGGATTCGACGAGGCGCTTGATGGCACGACGAACCGATGGGTCATCGTCCACGACAAAAACAATGGGAACCGGCTCGGTCATCAAGCGTTGCCCCCATCGGCCGGTAACGTAAATTGAAACACGGCACCCTGGGAGGCTGAAACGAAGGATAATTGCCCCCCATGGGACTCAATGATGGAACGGCTGATGGAGAGTCCCATCCCGATGCCTTCCATCTTCGTAGTAAAGAATGGTTCAAAGATGCGGTCTGTGAGTTCGGCGTCGATTCCAGGTCCGGAATCTTGCAGCTGAACCACAACACCTTCTGGGCTCCTTCCCGACCTGATCAGAAGTTCCCGCGTCCTGCCCGTCGACGAACGCATTGCTTCAACGGCGTTCATAGTCAGGTTAATCAAGACCTGCTGCAACTGCACCGGGTCGCCGGCTATCCGTGGCAGATCGGCTCCAGGTTCAATGCGTAAAGAAACACGGTTCCGGATCAGTTCGTTGCGCAGGAGAGCGGTTACGCCTTGAATGACCTCATTGATGTCCAGCGCCGTCCTCTTGAGAGCGCCCCTCATCAACAGGCCGCGAATTCGCGAAATGACGGCGCTGGCACGAGTGCCGTCGTTCACAATTTCTGCAATCGCCGCGCGTAATTCATCGGGATTCGGATTCGCCCTCTCCAGTTGTCGTAAAGAAAAGTTTCCGTTGGTGACGATCGCGGTGAGAGGTTGGTTTACCTCGTGGGCAATTGCGGCAGCCAGTTCTCCCATCGCCTGCGTGCGCGTAACGTGAGCAAGTTTGTCCCGCGCTTCCTGCAACGCCTCCTCAGCTCGCTTCTGCTCGGTCACGTCAATACACGAGCCGATGTAACCAGCAAACGACCCATCCGGATTGAATCGTGGCACCCCGATGTCGAGAACCCATCGAAACTCTCCGTCGTGCCGCCGCAGGCGATACTCCATCCTGAACTCTTCACGGCGATCGAAGGCCTGAACATAGGTAGTCATGCATCTCCGCAAATCCTCAGGATGGACGCCCTCCGCCCAGCCATCGCCAAGCTCCTGGTCAAGGGACCGGCCCGTGAAGTCCAGCCAAGGCTTGTTGAAGTAAGTGCAGAGTTTGTCCGTCCCCGACATCCAGATCGTCACCGGAGCACTATCGGCCACCAGCCGAAAGCGCGCTTCACTCTCGCGGAGTGCTTCTTCCATTCGCTTGCGCTCGGTGATGTCCTGGCAAGTACCGATTAGGCGCGCCGGACGTCCTTGTTCGTCATGAAAAACCTCCCAGTGCTCCTCCAGGACTTTGACGCGGCCGTCTGCCATGACAATCCGGTATTCGACCTTGGAAGGCGCACCCTTTTCGAGCGAAGCCTCAAAGGCCGCATCCACCTTCGCACGATCCTCCGGATGAACAAGTTTCACAAAGGCTGGACGCGTGAGGTGAACATAGGAGGGGTCAGTCTCAAAGATGCGGTGTGTCTGCTCGGACCAGGTTACGTCGAGACTCGGCAGCTCGGTTTCCCAACTGCCCACTTTTGCGACCGCTTGGGCCTCGATCAAGCGGGCGCGCTCTGTCTCTAATTGCTCTGCGATCTTGTGCTGCTCCCGCTCACTGGTTCGGAGGGCTTCTTCCGCTTGTTTGCGCTCGGTGATGTCCCGCGCTATGAAAATCGTCGAACCGTCGGAAAGGCGTACACAAGCTGCGATCACATCTATGACTCGCCCGTCCCAGACCCGCACCTTGAGGTCGGTCCACTCACCAGTTGATGCGGCAATTTCATCCTTAACCATTTGGCGATATTGCGGATCAGGGAAGGCGTGGGCAAGTATGTCCGGATCCTGTTCGCGTACTTCCTTCAGCGTCCAACCTGTCGTGCGTTCCCATTCTGGATTGACCAGCTCAAAGTGGCCATCCTGCCCCCGCAAAATGATCATCACGGGGATATTCTCGAATATCTTCTGGAAGACCTCCTTCTGCTTTCGCAATTCATCTTCGGCGCGTTTCTTCTCGCTGATATCGCGGATAAAGCCGGTAAATACTCTGTGCCCGTTACTGGTCATTTCTCCGAACGACACTTCCACAGGAAATTCCTGGCCATTCTTGCGCCGGGCTGTAAGTTCGGTACCTTGCCAGTTGAGGTGCCGTTGGCCAGTCGCCAAATATTGCCTGAACCCAGCCTCGTGCAGCTTCCGCATGATTTCCGGCATGAGAACGGTCAGCGGTTTCCCGATCAACTCGGCCGGGTCGTAACCAAAGATTCTCGCCGTGGCAGGGTTAGCGAGCAGGATGGCGCCACTTTCGTTCATGCTGACGACGGCATCGGTCGCAGTTTCGACAACGGTACGGTATTGTTTCTCGCTATACCGCCTCGCCTCTTCGGCTCTCTTGCGTTCGGTAATGTCAGTGGCAACACCGCCAATTGCGTAAATATTTCCCTGGGTATCGAACAGCGGGAATTTGTGGACGATGCTGGTATGCGGGCCGTCCTCGAGGAGGGCAGTCTCCTCAAATTCCATGCTGAGGCCTGCGCGCAGCACCTTAAGATCATTCGCTCGATATTCAGCGGCCCGTTCAGGAGGGTAGATTTCGCTATCTGTTTTGCCTCGGATCTGCTCCTCACCTATACCAAACACTCTCTCGATTTCTCGGTTCACCAGGAGGTAGCGACCTTCCGTATCCTTTAAGAAGATCCAATTGGGGCTGTACTCCAGGATCGCGCGAATGTGCTCCTCAGCCTGCCTCAGTTCCTGCTCGGCGCGCTTGCGGTCCTCGATATCGAAAGCGGAGCCGTACCACTTAACTATGCTGCCCGTTTCGTCGCGGAGCGGCACTTTCCGAAGAAGCATCAGACGGTATTCTCCATCGGCCCGCCGAAGCGGCGCTTCAGCTTCGAAGGCTTTGCCGGTCGCCACCGACGAGCGCCACTTGCCCACGACCTCCTCAACGTCCTCGGGATGGATTACGTTGGTCCATCCCCATCCACGAATATCTTCCAGGGAAACACCCACAAACTCCAGCCAGCGCTTGTTGAAGAAATCGACATAGCCGTCGGGGCGGGCGCTGTGCAGCATCGCGGGAGCGGTATCGATCACCAGCCGGATGCGATTTTCGGCCTCTTTGCGATCTTGGATATCGGTATTCGATCCATACCATCTGAGAATGCGTCCTTCGGAGTCCTTCAGCGGCACCCCACGCGCGAGAAACCAACGATATTGCCCGTCCGCGCCGCGACGGCGAACCTCGTGCTCGTAAGTCGTGCCCTTGGCTCTCGACTCCTCCACGGCTTTCAGTAACGCCTCCCGATCATCGGGATGAATAATGCGCTGCCAACCTCTGCCTTGCAGTTCTTCTGGCGTCAGGCCCGTATAGGAGCGCCATTGCGCATTGGCAAAATCCAATGTGCCATCGTTCGGACCGCTCATTATCTGTTGCGGAATTGTATCGATCACGAGCCGGAGGTGCTCTTCGCTGCGCCGCACCGCATCTTCTGCACGCTCGCGCTCGGCAATTTCCTTTCTCAGGGCCCGGTTGACCGCCTCAAGCTGGAGCGTCCGCTCGGCGACGCGCCGCTCCAAGTCTTCATTGACGCGCTGTACTTCGGTATTCGCCCGTCTGTCTACGGACGATGTCACCATGGCGGCCACGATCACGATCAAGGTCACAATGGCAATTCCATTGTTCGCAAGGGGTGAGATGTTCACAGCGTGGGAAAAATCCGGACGCAAGCTGGGAATGAACCTTGCGGCCGCCATTCCGGTGTAATGCATCGCGGAGACAGCGGCCCCCATCACTATGGCGCTGCCCACCCTCCGTGGAACCGTCCATCTCGTCTCCTCTCGTAGGCCGAAGGCCATCAGCAGCGCAATCAGAGAAAACAAGATTGCGAGCAAGATGGAACACGTCACCAGAAGCGGAGAAAAACGGATGATGGCCGGCAATCTCATCGCGGCCATGAAGACGTAGTGCAGGCCGGCGATGCCGCCGCCCATAATGACGCTACCAGTCAGTGCCTCAACCGGGCCCATCCTCTGTCGGCTGGCCACATACAGTGCGACCGCAGACGCGAAGACAGCCACCAGAAGCGCTGCGAGAGCTGTCGGCCAGTGGTACTCGACCAGCACGGGCAAGCGGAAGGCCAACATGCCCTTGAGGTGCATCTCCCAAATGCCGATGCCCATCGCAACTGCGCCGCCGCTCAACCAGGCTAAGCGGACCCGCCCGCGCGCGGCACTTACGCGCCCGGCAAGGTCGAGTGCGGCATAGGACGCGGCGATCGCTATAAACACCGAGCGCGCCACTTCACCATAGTCGTAGGATCCGGGGAGCCCCACGTTTGCAGAGATCATCACAACGGATCCCTCACCGCTTTTCCTCACTCAAAATTTGTAGGCCCAACCAGAATTACTGAAATACCATGGCCCGAATACTTGACCCGCCCGAGATCTGTCACCAGGGGAAACTGAAGCGCTAATAGTGTACGCCTTCACGGATTTTGCCGCGAACTTTCTGCTAACCCGATCATTATCTTCCTCCAATCCCGTGTGCACTAAAAGCTTCCCGAAAGGCGCTAAAGTCCGAATTGTCTTCGCCCGATGAACACCTAAGGACGCTCCCTCTCGGAACGCACCATGAACTCTTCCACCAAAGCGACCGCTGCCTGCGCTCTGATGATTCTCCTGTCCATCGGCGTCCTCTCCTTCCGCAACACGCTCCGGGAGGAGCAAGACCGGGATTGGGTCACGCACACCCGCATTGTCATCGAGAAACTTCAGGCCGTCCTTGTCGACGTCACCCAGGCCGAAAACAGCCAACGAGGTTACATGCTGACCGGCGAGGACCAGTATCTGGAACCTTATCGGGCTGGCATCGATCAGGCCCACCGGGATATGGAGGAAGTTCGGAAGCTCACTCTCGACAATCCCGGACAGCAGGGAGCAATCAACGGCCTGAAGCCGGCTGTCGATGCCAAGCTCGCGTTGCTGGCCGCGGGACTGGAAATCAGGAGGACAACCGGATTAATGGCTGGGGCGGAAGGTGTGGCAGGAGCGGGCAGCCAGGAGTTGATGAATCAGGTGCAAGACCGGATCGGCGAGATGCGCTCCACCGAAGAACGCCTCTTGAGTATCCGGCTGGAGAGGGCGGCCGTAAGCGCCCGCAGGATGGAAGCAATCATTGTTTTCGGGAACTCGCTGGCCGTTCTTATCCTCTTGGGCGCGGGCTTTGTGATTCACCGCGAAGCCTGCAAACGCAACTTGGCAGAGCAGGACCTGAAGCAGGTCAATGAACACCTTGAAGAGCGCACGGCGGAGTTGTCGGATACGAATAGTGAATTAGAAAGTTTCTCTTATTCCGTCGCTCATGACCTGCGCGCGCCGCTGCGGCAAATCGCCGGATACTCCAACGTCCTCCTACAAGACCACGGGCCCCGTCTGGATGCAGAAGCGCGGCGCTACCTGGAGAAAGTTGAGGAAGGGGCGCGGAAGATGGGGCAGCTAGTCGATGACTTGCTCAGCCTGTCAAAGGTCGGTCGCCAGGAACTCTCGCTTCAGGACACGCCGCTGGACCTGCTTCTGCGGCAGGTCGTCGAGGATCTTGCGCCGGAGTGCTCAGGGCGGGAGGTGGACTGGCAGATCGGGAGCTTGTTCAGCGCGGAATGCGATCCCGGATTGATGAAACAGGTATTCGTGAATCTGCTGTCGAATGCCGTGAAGTACACAGGCAAACGGGAGCGAGCCGTGATCCAGGTCGGCCAGATGATGCGGAACGATCTGCGCACCATCTTTGTCCGCGACAACGGTGTAGGTTTCGAGATGCAGTACGTTGGCAAGCTGTTCGGAGTTTTCCAGCGGCTGCATAAGGCGCGCGATTTCGAAGGAACGGGGGTGGGACTGGCGATTGTGCAGCGCATCATTCGCAAGCACGGTGGGCGGATTTGGGCGGAAGCGGAGCTGGGTCACGGGGCGACGTTTTTCTTCACCCTCGGATCGCCCGGCAATAACACAATCACAAAACCAGAGCTTTCAATCAGGAATGAGGAGATTCATGTCGCAGGAAGTTGAGATTCTGTTGGTCGACGATAGCCCCGAGGACGTGGAGTTGACAGTTCTCGCATTGCGCCGTAACAAGCTTTCCAATGACATCCACATCGCAGAAGATGGGGCGGAGGCCCTGGACTTCCTCTTTTGCCGCGGTCCGTACAAGGACCGGTCGTTTTCCCATCCCCCGAAACTGGTGCTGCTCGATCTGAAACTTCCCAAAGTTGACGGCCTGGAAGTGCTGAAGGCAGTCAGGAGCGACGAGCGCACCAAAGCGATTCCAATCGTAATTCTCACTTCATCCAAAGAGCAGCGGGATCTCATTGACGGGTACAACTTAGGAGTGAGTGCCTACATCCAGAAGCCGGTCGATTTCGATCAGTTCGCCGAGACCATTAAGCAGGTCGGGATGTTATGGCTGTTGATCAATCAACCGCCCCCGCCCGGAGCGTTCGTAGCAAGCAAGGCGCGAGGCGCCTGAACCTGTCGCGCTGAGCCATGCAGGTACGCATGTGGGGACGGACGCAGCTTGCCCTGAGCAATGCCGAAGGGTCCGTCCCGCGAGCGAAGCGAGCGGCCCGCCCTTCTCGCGCTTCGCGAGAGAACCTGCCCCGAGCCTGCCGAAGGGGTGGGGATTTAGACTTCCCGTCCCTCCGGATCGCGCTGAACATAGAAAAATCAAATCTGTCATGCAGAGCGCAGCAGTGAGGGAGCGCAGCGACCTCACTGCGGAGTCGAAGCATCCCTACCTTACCCACCCACCCGCTTGCGAACGGGAGTATAATTCGCCGCAATTAGGTTCTTTTGCGGAAGTAGCCAATGCACTGAGGGGGGCATAGGCTCTGGAACCGGACGAGACCACGAGGGCAAGCGTCGCCGCCTTGTCCCGAGAGATGGACGCCATCCACACCGCCAACGAGTTGTACTGGCGACGCGGCGAAGCCGCGACCTCCGAAGAGCGAACCCAATATCGAAAGAGACTAGAACGGCTTGAGCAGATCAGACTCGAGCTCGCACAACTAGGAAGAATTATGAACAAACCGCATCTCGTAATCCTGTCCGACGACACAGACCCCATTTTAAGGGGCCGCTGTTCGTCGTGCGAGGGCGTCACATTCTCATTGAGCCGCGATACGGAATCTTCTCTGGCTCTGATGCACGGAATGTTTTCCGAACACTTTAAGCAAGTCCACATGCACGAGGATGCCAGCCAATCCACGAGTAACGCGAAATGACCATCGCCAAGGGCAGCTTGCCGCGTGCCCCGCCCTTCTCGCGCTTCGCGAGAGGGTGGGGGATTTTGACTTCCTCTCCTTCTGGACTTGTACGCTGAAATAAAAGTGTGTCTCTGTCATGCAGAGCGCAGCAGTGAGGAGAGCGAACCGATTCTCAGTGCGAAGTCGAAGCATCCCTACCGCCAGCAAACCGCCGAAGTGGATGGGACCTTGACGTTGCCGTCCTAATAAAACAGTCGCTGCGAATTGAGAATTATCCCTGTCATGCAGAGCGCAGCAGTGAGGGAGCGAAAGCGACCTCACTGCGGAGTCGAAGCATCCCTACCTCCTGCAAACCGCCGGAGTGGATGGGACTTTGACGTTGCACTCCTGGGCCATGCCGGGTGCCCTTCTCGCGCTTCGCAAGAGCGTGGAGATTTTGACTTCCTCTCCTTCTGGACTTGTACGCTGAAATAAAAGTGTGTCTCTGTCATGCAGAGCGCAGCAGTGAGGAGAGCGAAAGCGATCCTCACCGCGAAGTCGAAGCATCCCTACCTCCAGCAAGCTGCCTGGGATGTCGGGTTTGACCTTGCTGTCACGATTCGTATCAGGGCACGCATTCATGCGTGCCGTAAGCGCCGCGTCATCAGTGCGCCTTTAGGCGCTGCTTTGCGGGGATGGAGTTTCACCACGGGCTGAAGCCTGAAACCGCGCCGCACCCGCCCCAAAGCTGACTAGAGGGTTCATCGGCTTGCCTCGGCAGATCCGGAAGGGCACGAGTTCCACTCGTGCCGTAAGGCAGCCGAAACGGATGCGGCTTTCAGCCGCTGAGGTTTGCTCTTTCTCTACCGAGGTGGCAGCAGAAAGTGACAAAATGACTCTGCCCGCTGCGCTGAAAACGCGTTAGTGCCCATGGCATGAGGACAATCTAGTTTTCTTCGCCGGACCAAGACTGTGACATGTGAACATCCCCACTCAAGCCAAGATCGGGCTTGAGCGGGCCACCCGTCCGTCCTGTCCTCAGAGAGGCTTGTGGTCTTAGCTCAATGCCGACGCGCCAGCCCGGCGTTGATCTACAGCCGCAATAAAACCAGCCCGCTGAGAGCCCCACAGCTTTTTTAGCTCATCCGTGTAGCCGGCAATGATCCAGGGGTTCTGCTGAAGAATGCGGCCCATTAGCGCTTCGGCGCTCTTCTTATTCAGTCGGATTTCTGCTGTGTACCCGTGCCGGTCATTGAGAAGAACGGAGAACGACTTCCCGGTCGGAATTAAGTTGGTGTAGTGCCGTGTGACTTTCTGATAAAGCCAAACTACATCCGGGAGGTGAAAATACGTGAGTCCAAAAGTGCTCTTCGTGAACAACCAAGGGCCGTAAATCCTGGCTTTTCCGATTTTCTCGAGCTGATTCATTCGCATCGCTGTCTCGACGCGCTCTATTGCATCTGAGACAGGGCCGAACCACGTTAGCCGCCAGTAGATCGGGTGACGAGTGAAATCGAAGGACCGCCGCTGCCACTTCCAAATGTTCCAGCCGATCAAGGCCAGCAAGGGCAAAGCGACGCCCAGCGTCCACCAACCCTCTTCCCTGTAATCGTTCGCGTTAAGCATGACAGGCAGGAATGCTCCCTCTAGGGTAGGCTCTTCCTTCATAGCTGGCCTGACGACGTTGTCATATACGGAAGGAGGAATGGGCTCTAGTGCGCCGGTAAAGGTCTCGCCTGATGCTTGTGGGTCAGCTTTGACTATTAGCAATCTGTTTCCGGCGACCAGGATGCGGTAATCCGCATTGACCTTTGTTGACTCAACTTTATTGGTGTACTTGTCGACGGTCTGCTCGATGGACTGGATGCCGCTGTCGAACGATTTCTCGCCGTGGACGCTCACAAAGAACCGCGCGCGATCGGTCGGCCCGTGAATGTTAGCAAGTTCCGTGTTGGAGATGTCCTCCGCGCCACGCACAAAGTTCACCAGATATCGCGAATTGTAGGCGATGTAGGCGACGATGGCGCCGAGTAGTAGAAGATTTGTGAGAAGGAGATTGCGGTTACATCTCCGGATTTGACGACCAATGAAGTTATCCCACAATGTGTTCTCCGTTGTGGCAGTGAATTACCCACCTAACCGTGCAGGGGTCCCCCCGGGGGGACTGTAAAGCATACGCCTCGACAACGGCGAGGGCAACGATGCCAAGCCGCTGGTCCACCCTCTTCGCTCTTTAAAGGGCGGGAGTCCACTCACCCACGGTGATTCCACAGATTTACTTTTTCATTGTGACATCTAACCTTGCCTTCCCCACACTCTCTCCGAAATGATGAAAGATACCGCCAAAATCACTTAGAGAACGGAGTCCAGGACTAAGTCCTGTATTCGACGTATTTTGCCTCTAAGTCTTTTAGCGGACGTAATTTGCCGGGAATTTCCTGCTAACCCGATGATTCCATATCGAACGTCAGGGGAGGGGTATCCCGAAACAAAGATCACTAGGTGAGAGAGAGGGACACTATGGGTTTGGATGATGTACTACGATGCCAGCATATAAAGATAAACGGGACGCAGTGCGGGTCTCCGGCGTTGCGCCGCAGGCGGCGCTGTTATTTCCATGAGGGGGT
>Ga0307479_10000752_pt1 | contig 29455 bp, 25 predicted proteins | sample atmos_gasesECM4C_FD_203743 | JGI IMG/M metagenome (GOLD analysis project Ga0307479, IMG submission 203743) | Hardwood forest soil microbial communities from Morgan-Monroe State Forest, Indiana, United States - atmos_gasesECM4C_515 | ecosystem: Environmental > Terrestrial > Soil > Temperate...
CTCGCAGAGCCGCCGCACATACGGCAACTGCTGCGCCAGCTCGTCCGGCATCGGCTGCCGCTGCGCCTTGTATTTCTCGAAAAGTTTGTCGCGAAACGTCGGCTTTCGCGTGTCAAACACGATCCCCACATAATCCGGCTGATAATCCTTAAGGAGCCGCCGCAGAATGTTGTTGAAGAGAAATGGAACTTTAGTGGGAACGCCGGAGGGCGCATTCATGCGGTTCATCGGCGCGAAAAACGCCCGGTACACGTGCCCCATCGCATCCACAAGAAACAGTTTCTTGCGCGGAGCCGTGCCCAGCAGCCTGGGAGTCGCGTGCGAGGAAGCCATCCTGCCGAGTATAGCAAAGCGCTGCGGCGAGCCTTCGCGCGTTGGTGTCAACTCTCACGATCGATCCAAGCTGTCACACAATGCCTAGCGTCTTCCCAACTTCCGTAAGCGTGTCCGCGGCTTTCAGGAGTTGCTCGCGCTTGTGCGTCGCACTGACCATCGCGCGCAATCGCGCCTTGCCCTCCGCGACCGTCGGATAGCCCACAGCCGGCGCATACACTCCCGCATCAAAAAGCTTCTTCGAAAACTCGAACGCCTTCGCCGCGTCCCCAACATGGATCGGAATGATCGGAGTCTCACTGACCTTGAACTGAAATCCGCGCTTCTTCAACTCGCGCTTGAAGAACTTCGTGTTCGCCCACAATTTCTTCACCAGCCGCTCGCCTTCCGCGGAATCCAGCAGCGTAAACGCCGCCTGGCAAGCTGCGGCAGTCGCCGGTGGATGCGAAGTCGAGAACAAAAACGGACGCGCCCGCAAATACAAAAAGTCAATCAAATCGCGCGACCCGCAAACGTACCCGCCCATCGCGCCAATCGCCTTGCTCAGCGTGCCCACCTGAATGTGCACGCGCCCGTGACAATTCAAATGGTCAATCGTCCCGCGCCCGCCGCGCCCCAGCACTCCCGACGCATGCGCATCGTCCACCATCATGATGCAGTTATATTTTTCCGCCAGCTCGCAAAGCGCCGGCAGCGGCGCGATGTCGCCGTCCATCGAAAAAACGCCGTCCGTGATAATCAGCTTGCGCCCATTCCAGTTCGCGCTTTCCTGCAGGATGCGCTCGCAGTCCGCCACGTCCTTGTGCTTGAACACCTTGATCGTCGCTTTCGAAAGCCGCGCCCCGTCGATAATCGACGCATGATTCAACTCATCCGAAACAATCAGATCTTCCTTGCCCAAAACGGCCGAAACCGTTCCCGCATTCGCCGCAAATCCCGACTGAAACACCACGCACGCCTCCACATTCTTGAAGCGCGCAATCTGCTCCTCCAATTCCATGTGCAGTTTCATCGTCCCCGCAATCGTGCGAACCGCACCCGCCCCCGCTCCATACTTCCGCACCGCCTCAATCGCCGCCTTGCGCAGCGCCTTGTGCGTGGTCAGCCCCAAATAATTGTTCGAAGCGAGGTTAATCACCTCGCGCCCGTCAATGACGCAAACCGGCTTTTGCTCCCCTTCCAGCACGCGCAACTTCGGTGCCGTCCCCTTCGCGCGCAACTCCGCTAACTGATCGCTAACGTACTGCAACGGATTTTGCCCAACCCTCTGCGTCGCCGTCTCTGACATAATTTTTCTCCTCGTGTGTAACGCCACAAACCTTCGTCGCTCAGCATGAGTGCGAAAATGCTGAGCGCAGCGAAGCGCCTACGAAACATCAGGCTGGGGAAGCTCTTAATCTAACGCGAAATTGAAACTTCGTGGACTTCTCTTTCCGCTCCGTCCTCTGTGCCTCTGCGGTGAATCTCTTTCTTTGCTCTTTTCTTGATTATTTAGCGATCCCATCCGGATACATCAAAATCTTCCCCGCCAACCCGCCCTGCAGCAGCGCAAACGCATTCTCAAACTTCTCCATCGACGTGCGCTCCCCAAACAGCGGCTCCAGATTCAACCGCCCCGCCTTCAACAGCGCCGTCATCTGCACCCAAGTCCCATACATCCGCCGCCCGTAAATTCCCTGCACCGTCGCGCCCTTGAAAATCACATCATTCACCAAATCCAGCGGCACGGCTTCCGTTGGTATCCCCAGCAACGAAGCGCGCCCTCCCGCCCGCAGCGCCCGAAATCCCTGCTGAATCGCCGCTGGATTCCCAGACATTTCCAGCAAAACGTCCACACCGGTCCCGCCGGTCTCCGCCTTAATCCGCGCAACCGAGTCCGTCTGCGCCGGATTCAACACCACGTCCGCGCCCATCTTTTTCGCCATCACGCGTCTCTGCTCGTTCGTCTCCGTCGCAAACACCGTCGAGCTCCCGCAAGCTTTCGCCACCGCGATCGACATCAACCCAATCGGCCCGCACCCCGTCACCAGCACGGTCCGCCCCGCAATCTCGCCCGCCAGCACCGTGTGCACCGCGTTCCCCAGCGGGTCGAGTATGGCCCCGTAATGTTCCGGAATCGCCGCATCCAGCTTCCAGATATTCGACGCCGGAATCTTCACAAACTCCGCAAATGCGCCATCTTGATCGATCCCGATAATCCGCAAATTCTGGCAGATGTGCGCTTCGCCCAATCGGCACTGATGGCAATGCCCGCAATTAACGTGCATCTCCGCGCTGACAAAATCCCCGGACTTCACTGCCGTGACTTCTGCCCCAACGCGCTCCACCACGCCGCAAAACTCGTGCCCCAGCGTCACTGGTGGCTTAATCCGCCCTTGCGACCAACGGTCCCATCCATAAATGTGCAAATCCGTCCCGCAAATCGAAGCCGTCCGCACGCGCACCAGCACATCCGCGGCACCAATCGACGGCACGGGCGCATTTTCAAACGAAAGCCCGCGCGCCGCCTGCATCTTGCGCAAAGCTTTCATTGTGGATGGCATGGGAAAGCGGCTCCTGGAGGGCGCAATCGCGATGTTAGCACACCGCCGCCACCCCGGCACTTCACCCGCCAAGGTTCTCTGTGTCGTCTGTAGTGAAATCCCCGGTTTTGCATCACCGGCTCTGCTATCATCCCCGCGCATGGCTCTCCCCCTGCGCCTCCAAGAAATCCGCGATGGCTTCGAGCGCCCCTTCTGGGTCGCCAACATTAGCGAAATCTTCGAGCGGCTCTCCTACTACGGCGCCTTTTCCTCCCTCGCTCTTTATCTTCAAGAAAAACTGAACTTCTCAACCGAACAAACCGGCACGCTAGCAGGGATTTTTGGCGGAGCCGTGTGGTTTCTTGCGATTTTCGGCGGGACGGTGGCGGATTGGCTCGGATTCCGGCGTGCACTTTCGCTGGCCTATCTGATCCTGAGCGGAGCCTATTTCCTTCTTGGCTCGATTGGAGCGTCGTGGCTGAGCCCGATCCGGAATGCCATGCCCTTGGGGCTATTTGTCGCCATCGTGCTCCTATTGCCGGCGTTGGGAATTTCTCTGGTCAAGCCCAGTGTCGTTGGCACCACCGCGCGCGCGTCCAAGGAAAATGTCCGCTCCGTCGGATATTCGATCTACTACACGATGGTCAATATAGGGGGCACCATCGGACCTGTTATCGCGGACTGGGCGCACGCAAAGTTCGGTGTGGAAAATGTTTTTCGCATCGCCGCTCTCAGCGTCTTCGCGATGGTCTTTTTCGTGTTGTTCTTTTTTCGAGAACCAAAGGGAGAAGGTGCCGCGGCGGCTCCATCCCTCGCTGTTACCGGACGAAATTTCACCACCGTAGTCTCCAATCCCAGGTTCATGGTGTTTCTTCTGATTTTTACCGGGTACTGGACCGTTTTCTGGCAGCAGTTCACGTCGCTTCCCGGCTACATTCACAAATTCATTGACCCCAATGCTCGTGTCGAACGCGTCCTGAGCATCGACGCCGCCGTAGTGATCTGCTTTACCCTGGCGTGGAATCACCTTATTCGAAAGATCCCGCCCTTTCGAGCCATGATTCTCGGCACGCTGATTTCCGGACTTTCTTGGCTGATCCTAGCCTTCTGGTCCAGCTATTGGGGAGCTGTACTCTCCATATTCGTCCTCGCTCTCGGCGAAATTACACAAGCCCCTAAGTATTACGAATATATTTCCAAACTGGCGCCCGCGGAACAGCAAGGCACTTACATGGGGTTTGCATTCTTGCCCATTGGGATTGGCTCGCTCGTCGGCGGTTGGTTCGGTGGAACAATGCTGCATCACTTCGGCGAAGTGCAGCACCAGCCTCAACGCGCCTGGTACGCCATCACCGCTGTCGGCGTCGTCACCGCAATCCTGCTATGGATTTACGACCGAGTGGTAAAACCCGAAGCCCGGTAACGCCGGCATCTTGCTTACCCTGAGCCTCGAAGGACCCGCGTGTCGAAGGGCGGGCGCGTGAAGTATTAACTGCTTCTATTCTTAAACTCTTCCACTCTTAAATTCTTAAACTTCAATTCACCATCCGTCGCAGCGACTCCAGCGCTTGGCGCGCTGCCGCGTAGCGCGGCTCAACCTGCAATGCTTCCTGGAAACAGCGCATTGCCTGCCCATACATTTCTCTGCCTAGATACGCGCGGCCCAGATTGTAGTGCGGAAAATGCCGCGGCTCGTAGCGGCGTGCTTCGGTAGCCCGCTCCAGCCAGGGAATCGCTTCTTCGAAGCGCCCCAACTCAATCAGGTACGCGCCAATGTCGTTGTACGGATTGCCGAATTCCGGATCAATCTCGATGGCCCGCTTGCACTCCGCGATGGCCTCATCCAGCTTGCCCTGAAAATGATAGGTCCAGCCCAGGAACGTGTGCGCCTCCGCGGTGGGAAACAACTCCAGTGAAGATTGGTACAGTTCCACCGCGCGGTCGTAGTCGCCTTCCATTTGCGCCTGGTACGCATCCTGCAGAACTTCCCACGCGCGCGTCACGGTTTCCCGGCTCATGCCGCGATTTTTAGCACACGCGCCGGGGCGCGTCAAAAGTACGAAGGTCTCAGCCGTGCCAGGGCGGCACCTGTCCTTTGTGCCGGGTTCGCAGTAGAATTCCTGCCGCTAAACATGGAAAATGGAACTGGGATCATTCGAGGCGATCAGCTTTCATCTACGGAAAGCCAGGGGGAACCGTGAATCGCAATTTTCTAATTCTTGGGACAGCAGCGCTGGCGGTTGCCGGGGCGGTTTTCGCCCAGGATCCGCCGCCCGCGAAAACGGCCACGAAGAAATCCAGCAATGGCAACGCCGCCGCGGCCGAGCGTGGCAAAGAGGTATTCGATAAGAAATGCGGCATCTGCCATTACGCCGACAATGACCAGAAAAAAATTGGCCCGGGGCTGAAGGGTATCTCCAAGCGCGGCACTTTCACGGTGAACAACAACAAAGTCACCGACGAATCGCTGAAAACCTGGATCGAAAATGGCGACACGCTAATGCCGCCCTTCAAAGATGTGCTGGAACCAGCGCAAATCAAAGACGTCATCGCCTACGTGAAAACTCTTTAGGCTCTCTCGAGCCGGTCTCCAGCAATCGTTGGCACCGCGTCTCGGAGTTTTCCGAGCGCGCACCCCGAGTTTGCGTATTGCATTTTTCATCACTCTAAAAAAGTCTTGGTTGCGCTGCGTGGATGCGGCGCAACCAAGATGTAAACTCACTGAGACACCTGCCCGTGACCTGGCGCCACCGAACCTTTGCTGCCCCGCATCCCGTGCGGCGCGATTCGATTGCGGCGCTGTTTTCGGGCCCTAAACTCCTTAGCCGCGAAAACTACTTCAGAATGGCGTCTTTGAACGCCTTCGACGCGCGCAGCCGCACGACCGTCTTGGCCTTGATCTTGATGGCCTCGCCGGTTTGCGGGTTGCGGCCCATGCGCGCCTTGCGGTGCGCTTTCACGGCGCGGCCGATGTTCGGGATGACAAATTTTCCCGCTGCGCCCTTGCACTCTCTCACCGCAAGCTTAAAGAGCTCTTCAAAAAAGAGCGCCGCGGTTTTCTTCGGAGTGCCGCACTTCTCCGCGAGATGCGACACGACTTTCGTCTTGCTCATTGGCTTAGCTGCCATCTAGTATTCTTATCCTCCTGATTTTTTTCGTAAGCCTCGACGTGCTGGAGGCCGGCCACGGACTCTCTCCTTGGGTGCACCGAAAAATCCGGGCCGCTGGGCACTATAGCCAAGGCTTTTTGAGAACGCAAGCGAAAAGCCGCTAAAAACGCCGGAAAAACGCGACTTTTTTGCAATTACCCGCAAAAACACCGTAAAAATGCGGGTTTTCCACATGCTAGCGGCGCGCACCCGCCTTTTCGGCCTGTCCCAGCGGCAGTTAGGCGCTTGCCAGTGGTTGCCGCCGTTGCGCCAATGCTCAGCTCGATTTCCTTCCAATTCGATGTGTCGTTCATGGGGTTCCCAAATCCGAGTAGAAGTTGGCGATAGCTTTGATCCCGCCGAAATAATTTTCGAGCGCGATGTGCTCGTCGGGCGCGTGGGCATTCTCGTCGGGGAGGCCGAAACCGAGCAGGACGCAGGGCACTTTGAACGTGTCGTACATCTGGGTGACGAAAGGAATGGAGCCGCCTTCGCGGATGAAGACGGCTTTTTTGCCGAAACCCTTTTGCAGCGCGGCTTGCGCCTTGGCGAAGATGGGATCGTGAAAGGGCGCGGCCCAGGGTTTGCCGGAGCTGAGCAGCTCGAATTTGCAGGTCACCGTATTGGGCAACAGTTTGCGAATGTGCTTTTCGACGAGCTTGGCGATTTTTTGCGGATTCTGATTGGGCACGAGCCGAGTGGAAAATTTGGCGTAGGCCTTGGAGGGAATCACGGTCTTTGCGCCTTCGCCGATGTAGCCACCCCAAATGCCATTGAGCTCGAGCGTGGGACGGGTCCAAAGCTGTTCGACGATGGTGAATCCTTTTTCACCCACGTAGCCGGGAGCGCCTACCGCTTTCTCAAAATCCTTTTTCTTCCAGGGCAGGGCATTGAGCGCCTTGCGTTCAGCGGCGCCGAGTTTGGCCACGTCATCGTAAAAGCCGGGGATGGTGATGCGGAAATTCTTGTCGTGCAGTTGGGCGAAAAGCTCGGTCAGGATGGTGAGCGGATTGGGCACGGCGCCGCCGTAAACGCCGGAATGCAAATCGCGGGCCGGCCCGGTCAATTCAATCTGGTAGTAATTGAGGCCTCGCAAACCGTAGGTGATGGACGGCACGCCTTTGGCGAGCATGGAAGTATCGGAGACGACCAGCGCGTCGGCTTTGAGTTGTTCTTTGTTTTTTTGGACGTAGTCCCAGAGGCTGACGCTGCCTACTTCTTCTTCGCCCTCGATCAAGACTTTGACGTTGATGGGGAATTTGCCGTTGACCTGTTGCAGGGATTCCAGCGCTTTTAGATGTATGTGCACCTGGCCCTTGTCGTCGGCGGTGCCGCGGCCGAAGAGATTGCCTTCGCGCACGGTGGGCTGAAAGGCCGGCGAGGTCCACAGATCGAGCGGCTCGGCGGGCTGCACGTCGTAGTGTCCGTAGAAAAGAATGGTGAGCTTGCCGGGTGCTTCGAGGGATTCGGCGTAGACCAAGGGATGCATGTTGGTGGGAACGATTTCGACTTTCTTGAATCCAGCAGCGCGCAGGTTGTCGGCCACCCAGCGTGCGGCGAGCTCGATGTCGGGCTTGTGCTCGCTCTTGGCGCTGACGCTGGGGATGCGCAGAAATTCGTAGAGTTCGGCAAGATGCTGCTCGCGGTGAGCTTCAATGAAGGTAGCGAGGTTCATAGGCGATCATTCTAGTCAGGAAAGTGAGTGGTGGGTAGTGGATAGCGAGTAGTCGGCTCGTAACGCGGGGGGAACCGGCCCGAAGGGTAAAACGAACGGCTGTCCTGAAAAAACGTAAGCGCTCGGGAGCGTCTAGCACCCAAAGCGTGGCCGCGCTACGTCTCCCCTACCCGCCCCCTGAGGGAGGGAGAAAAGTTTAGGAGTGCGATTTTCGGTGCCCCGAGACGATCAGACCGAGCAAACCGGCAGCGCCGGCGCTGAATGTGCCCGCGATGCCTAATGAGAGGTCGTTCAACGGTAGCTGGGCCTACGCCCTCCGGACTTCTGGCGAAGCGCCTACCCAAGCTCCGACGGAGAGCGGAAGGCGCTGTGGGGAAAGATGGCGGATCAGAAGAGTCAGGACGGTTTTGCGGTGAACCGTACTTCGTTTGCTCAACATAGGAGGTTTTGGGTGTAACCCGTCAGCGTCGCCAGGGTTACAATCGGTGCCGCGGTGAACTACGGGGTGAAGAAGCAGGGATGAGCGCGACGACGGTGATACAGGCGGCGGGGTTGGGGAAGCGGTACCGGCGGGGGGTGCGCGTTGATACGGGGCTGCGGCATGCGCTGGAGCGGTTTGCGAGGTCGCCGCTGCGGGCGCTGCGACCCTTACTGGGAGGAGGCGCGCGGCCGGAGACCTTCTGGGCGCTGAGGAATGTTTCGCTGGAGGTGCGCGAGGGCGAGGTGCTGGGGTTGATCGGACGGAACGGGGCGGGGAAGACGACGCTGCTGAAGATATTGTCGCGCATTACGCGGCCGACGGAGGGCTGGGCGGAGATTCGCGGGCGTGTGCGCAGCTTGCTGGAAGTAGGGACCGGATTTCATTCGGAGTTGACCGGGCGCGAGAATACGTACTTGAGCGGGTCGATTCTGGGGATGAGCAAGCGGGAGATCGACCGGAAGTTTGACGAGATCGTGGCGTTCGCTGAGATCGAAAAATTCATCGAGACGCCGGTGAAGCATTATTCGAGCGGGATGTACGTGCGCCTGGCGTTCGCCGTAGCGGCGCACCTCGAGCCGGAGATCTTACTGGTGGACGAAGTGCTGGCGGTGGGGGACATCAATTTTCAGAAGAAGTGCCTGGGAAAGATGGGAGAGGTGGCGAAGGGTGGGCGGACGGTGGTGCTGGTGAGCCACCAGTTGAACCAGATTCGGAGATTGTGCGAGCGGGTGGCCTGGGTGGATGGCGGGTCGATTCGGATGGCGGGTGGGACGCACGAGGTGGTCAGCGCGTATGAATCCGCGATGCTATCAGGAGAGCGCAACCAAGAAATGCGTTCACCCGCGACCACCAAGGCTCGCTTCCTGCGCTGGCGAATCACAGATTCAACGCCCGAACGCAAACACGTGGTATCGCGAGAGGGCCCAGTGACGGTTAGTTTCGCTCTAGAGGTGGCCGACCGCATTGAGCGTGCAGAATATGGCATCGCTCTGTTTAATTCGGAACGACAATTGATGTGGGCCCGAGCAGAGCGGGAAATCTCCCTTACGGATGGTGTGAATTTTTTCATTCATACGTTCCCCTCGCTCCCTCTAAAGCCAGGTGGGTATCAATGGCAGGTCAGTATTTGGGATAGCGATGAGATGCTTGATTTATGGGACGCTATCCCCGAAATGACCATTGCCACCGAAAGCAACCAGCATTATCTAGATGAGTGGAACGGGCCACTTAACGTGCCTACCAGCTTTGCCCATTCCAACACGGAGGAGGTCGCGGTTGAACGTCCGGCGCGTCTTTGATGAACCTCACTACGATCGTATCAACTCGGCGCGCGGCGACGCCGTTGTTCGCGTATTAGGAGACCTGAGCGGGTCACTGCAGCTGCATACCGCCGTGGATGTGGGATGCGGCCTCGGATATTTTTCTAATTTTTTGCAAGAGCGTGGGTTAGTTGTTACAGGTGTAGACGGAAGGGATGAGAACGCTAGCGAAGCCGCTAGGCGCTATGCGCAGGTGAGATTCGTTACTGCAAATGTCGAAGATGTTGGCGAGATGGCAAAACTAGGAACATTCGACTTGGCCATCTGCCTTGGATTGCTCTATCACCTAGAGAATCCTTTCCGAGCCATCAGGAACCTATACGGACTGACGGGTCAATTATTGTTGGTAGAGTCGATGTGCGCCCCGGGACTAAACCCTTCCATGGAATTGTTGGATGAGTTTCAAACCGAAGATCAGGGGCTGAACTATGTGGCTTTTTATCCGACTGAAGCATGTTTAGTTAAGATGCTCTATCGGGCCGGGTTTCGTTTCGTCTACGCTGTGACACCCCTTCCGGAACACCCAGATTTTCGTGTCACGCGCTCTCGAAAGAAAGCCCGCAGTATGCTTGCCGCTTCTAGAGCGCCGTTAGTGACGACAATTCTTACTCTCCTTCATGAGCCACAGCGTCCCTGGGATATCTGGTCGACACGGAATTCATGGCCAGCGCGCTTTCGGCATCTCGTGACAAGATCGGTGCGCGGGCGGAGCGCTACTGGGGTCAATTCCCTTAGGCCACAGGCGGACACGTTTGAGCGACGTACAGTTGGGAACGAAATATGGATTGATGTGGGTGCCCATTGTGGACAAAAGACACTTCAGAGTGCGCTAGAGAATCCAAAGCTTAGAGTATACGCATTGGAACCCAATCTCGCTGCAGCAGCGAAACTAGTCGGTCGGTCCGCGAACTTCTTTGTAGCCCCGATGGCTGTGTCCGAAAGAAATGGGATCGGAAAGCTTTACGTCAATAGTTGTGAAGCGGCGAGTTCTATGCTGCCGATGGACGATTGTGCGCGAAGGGACTGGACAGGTGGAGAAGATCTGAGAGTTAACTCCATCGTAACCGTTCCGACGATTCGCCTCGATACATTTATGGATATGCTTGGAATCGACAGGGTGGACTACCTCAAAATCGATACTCAAGGTATGGACTTGGCGGTGGTTAGATCGGCCGGTGACAGGCTCACGGACATAGGCAAAATAACGCTGGAGGTGGATATCAAACCGACGCGCCTGTACAGTGGGGCCGCCTCAAAAGAGGAAATCGTTGCCTTTCTTACGAAAGCAGGATTCTATCTCGCAGGAGTGGAGAGGCAAACGCACGGCCAAGAAGAAAATCTGACCTTCATTCGCTGAGGAGTTCGATACGGGCGCGGACCACGCATGACGACGGTCGCCAAATTCGAAGAGGTGCATGGTTTTGCTCGGGTGTTGCGTTTCCTTCGAAAACCGCTGCACGAAAAAATCAGCTCAGTACGAGCCCGATTGGCCATGGCCTCAGTAATATGGCCGGTCGAGTTGCCGTTCGGTGCACTCTGGTTCCCTCGGAAGGACAATTTAGGGGAGCCCCTGCTCGCCGGCTGCTTTGAGATCTCCGAACTTGCCTTTGTGGAACGCTTTCTTAGACCGGGAATGACGGTGCTCGACCTTGGGGCGCATCATGGCCTTTATTCACTTCTCGCCTCCAAAAGAGTTGGGCGCGATGGGAGAGTGTTCGCCTTTGAGCCATCCCCGCGTGAGAGAAGAGCACTGCGTGCGAATTTGCTCCTTAATTTTTGCAGGAACGTGTCTGTGCAGGGCGTAGCGCTGGGGGGTGAGGAGAGGGAAGAAGATCTTTTCGTGGTGCAGGGATATCAGACCGGGTGCAACAGCCTGCGGCCTCCGGACGCACTTAGTGCCACAAAGCCGGTGCGCGTTCAAGTCGTGAAGCTGGATAGCTGGCTTGCCAAGCAGAAAATTGATCGGGTGGACTTCATCAAGCTTGATGTGGAAGGCGCCGAACTGGAGACACTCAAGGGTGCGGCGAGGCTCCTCGAGCGCAGGCCCCGGCCGGTGATTCTTGCAGAGGTACAGGACGTCCGCACGAAGCCCTGGGGATACCGGGCAGGGGAGATCATTGCTCATCTGGCCCGTAAGGATTATGAGTGGTTTCGCTTGCGCGAGACAGGCTATGTTGAACCACTTGAGATTTCTTCGTCTAACTTCGACGGCAATTTCGTGGCATGCCCAAGGGAATCTTTAGCGGTCCTGAAAGGGTAACTCTTTTTTTTCAAGGCACGGATCTATGGCAGCAACTCTTGAGCCGCTGAACAGTGCGCAAAGCGAAATTACAAAGGCTTCCTCCGGGTGGTTGCGGATTGCGCTGGTTACACCGGTGTTTAATTCGGAGAAGTACATTGAGCAGACGATACGGTCGGTGCTGGCGCAGGGATATCCGAACCTGGAGTACTTCATCGTGGATGGCGGCTCGACGGATGGAACCCTCAAGGTGATCCGGAAATATGAGGGCGCGATTTCCGGGTGGAGCAGCGAGACGGACAACGGGATGTACGACGCCATTAACAAGGGGTTTGCACGGACGCGCGGGGAGATCATGGGATGGATCAGCGCGACAGACCAACTGCACATAGGAGGGCTGAGCGTGGTGGGGAGCATTTTCCGGGACTTTCCGGAAGTGGAATGGATCACGGCTCGGCGCACGGTGTTCAACGAACAAGGCGCGATGACGCGAGTCGATCCGCTGATGCGCTGGTCGCGCTTTCGCTTTCTGCTCGGCGGCTCCAACCGACACATTCAGCAGGAGTCGACATTTTGGCGGCGCCGTCTGTGGGAGAGGGCAGGCGGGCACTTGGATGCGGAATGGCGCTACGCCAGCGACTTTGAGCTGTGGGTGCGCTTTTTCCGTCACGCGCAGTTGTACACGGTGGATTCGCTGATTGGCGGGTTTCGCGAGCATGGGGATTCGGACAGCTTGCAGCAAGCGGAACGGTTCAACGCGCGCTGCGACGCGATAGCGCGCGCGGAACTGAAAGCCTGCAGGGGCGGATGGCTGATGGACAAGTTTTTGGGGATGAGTGCGGCGATGCAGAAGGTGCCGAAGGTGCGGTACTTTTGGTACACGGCCAAGAAATACCTGCTTCGCGGGTTATACGAAATTCCTGGCCCGGACTGGCCGCCGATGATCAAGTACGATCGCGTTGCGCAGAACTGGAAGATGCAGCGCTGACGGCTTTGGCTGGTGGCAATGGTTCGCTAGGGAGACGCATGCTGAAATCCATTTCGGTGATGGGCTTGGGGAAATTGGGAGCGCCGCTGGCGGCGTGTTTTGCGGCGCGGTGCTTCCAGGTCACCGCGGTAGACGTCGACAAGAAAAAAGTGGACGACATCAACCAGGGCGCTGCGCCGGTGAGCGAGCCGGGGCTTGCGGAGCTGATTCAGGAATGCGAAGGGCACCTTACCGCGACGCAGGACGCGGAAGCCGCGATACGCGACTCGGAGGCCACGTTCATCGTGGTATCCACGCCAAGCGAGCCGAACGGAGGATTCTCGCTGCGCTACGTCCTGCCGTGCGTAGAGGCAATCGGGAAAACGCTGCGGACGAAGGCGGGATTTCACTTGGTGGTGCTGACGAGCACGGTGATGCCAGGGTCAACCGGGGGCGAGGTGCGGCAGGCTCTGGAACGGGCCAGCGGGAAAACGTGCGGGCAACATTTTGGGCTGTGCTACAGCCCGGAGCTTATCGCGCTGGGCAGCGCGATTCGCGATTTTTATTTTCCAGATTTCTTGCTGATCGGGGAATCGGACGAGCGGTCCGGCGAGATGCTAGCGGAGATCTACCGGCGGACGTGCAAGAACACGCCGTTTGTGGCGCGCATGAACTTCATCAATGCTGAGATCACCAAGCTGGCGGTGAACACGTACATTACGACGAAGATTAGCTACGCGAACATGATCGCGCGGTTGTGCGAAAAGCTGCCAGAAGCGGATGCCAACGTGGTGACCAATGCACTAGGGCTGGACACGCGCATCGGGCCGCGGTATTTGCGGGGCGCAGTGAGTTATGGCGGGCCGTGTTTTCCGCGGGACAACCGGGCGCTGGCGGCTTTGGCGACGCGGACGGGAGCGCCTTCGGGGCTGGCGGAGGCGACCGACGCGTTTAATCGCGCGCAGATCAAGTTGCTTGCGGAGATGGTCAAGAGCCATCTTGCAGTGGGCGGCGCCGTGGGAATCTTGGGGATTACGTATAAGCCGGACACGGATGTGGTCGAGGAAGCGTTCGGCTTGTTGCTGGCGCAGGAATTGTCTTCCGCGGGCGTGCGCCTGGCGGTGTTTGATCCCGCGGCGGACGTGGGGCGCGCGCTTGCGGGATGTCGCGGGGTGCGGTGCGCAACTTCGGCGCAGGAGTGCATCGCGGAATCGGATGTGATTGTGCTGGCGACACCGTGGCAGGAATTCCGCGAAATTGCGCCGGGGGACTGGGTGAGCGGCGAACGCGCGCGCACGCTGGTGGATTGCTGGGGAGTGTTGCACCACCTGGAAGGCGTGACTAGGTTGCGGTACGTGCGGCTGGGCTTTGGCGGCGGCACGGGACGGACGGCCGAAGTGACGTCGAGTGTGCGCTAAGCAAGTTATTTCCCTCGCTGCGTGAATTGTACCTTAGGATAAATTCCGTTGACAATGTACTGAGTCGTTTTATACGATCTCCCCCTAGTCACATAATTAACCAATAGCTAATAGATATGAATATCGAAATGGGAGGCTGCCCAGCCATGACCCCTTCAAAGGGCGCTATTTCTTCCGAGCAGGAAGTGCATTCGGTAGCGGAGCGTGCGCCGGCTGTTCTTGCGGAGTTCGATCTTGCACTGGTCGAGCGAAAACCCAAAGAGGCGGAGTGGCCGAAGATTACGTTGGTTACGCCGGTGTACAACGGCGAGGAGTATCTTGAGGCAACGATCCAGTCGGTACTGAGCCACAGGTACCCGAACCTCGACTATTTCATTGTGGATGGCGGTTCGAGCGACACCACGATTGAAATCATACGCAAATATGAGGGCTCCATTTCAGGCTGGCTGACCGAGCGTGACAACGGAATGTATGATGCGCTGAACAAGGGCTTCGCCCGGACAAGCGGGGAAATAATGGGCTGGCTAAATTCGAGCGACCTTTTGCACGTGAACGCGCTATTCACGGTAGGTAGCGTTTTTCGCGCCCTAGCGGAAGTCGAATGGATTACCGGGCGGCCGACGAAAATCAGCGCGACGGGGATGACCATCGACGTGCTACCCGTGCCGCGCTGGTCGCGGGGGCGCTTTCTGGCGGGAGCGAACAAGTATATTCAGCAGGAGTCGACGTTTTGGCGCCGGAGTTTGTGGGAACGCGCGGGAGGACGGTTGAGCACGGAATTTCGCGCGGAGGGCGATTTCGAGTTGTGGGTGCGATTTTTCCGGCACGCGCGGCTGCATTCGGTGAACGCACTGATCGGCGGGTACCGCTTGCATGACGGCGCGCTGAGCTCGAGCAATATGGGGCACTACGACCGAAATTGCGATGAGATAGCGGCTCGGGAAGTGGAGAGCTTGCGCAGGGGCAGGAGAGCGGCGCTGAAAGCATTTCGATGGATGAGCCACGCGGTGAAACCGATTCCAAAAGTGCGCGGACTGTGGCAGCGCGTTGCGATGCGGGGCTTGTATGGGATGCCTGGGCCGGACTGGGCGCCGGTGATCGAGTATGGGGAAAATGGCTGGCGCTTGCGGCGCGGGTAGCAAGAACGTGCCAAGCGCGAGTTTCCTTGGGCCATCTGTCGATGGCCTAGGTGATTAGCTCAGACAAAACGGTTTGCGCAAACTCTAGCAAATGCTTCGAGTGTGTCTATTGAAATGGAATAGAATTTCAATTGGAGGAAGCGCGCATTCTTACTTTATTTACGACGGCGAAGCCGTTTGAAGGGCACAGTGCAGTGATTCAGCGCAATGCGCTGAAGAGCTGGACGCTACTGCATCCGGACGTGGAAGTGATTTTGTTTGGCGACGACGCGGGTGCAGCGGAAATCGCGCGGGAGCTGGGTTTGCGCCACGAGCAGCGCGTGGAGCGAAACCAGTTTGGGAGCAAGCGGGTGGACTACATGTTCGCGCGGGCGCAAGAGATGGCGCGGCATGAGCTGCTGTGCCACTGCAACTGCGACATTATTTTGCTGCCGGAATTTTGCGAGGCGCTGCGCAGAGTGCGCGAGCGGCACGCTCGATTCCTGATGGTGGGGCGGCGCTGGGACACGGACATCCGCGAAGCGCTGGACTTTAGTGATGCGGCATGGGGCGCGCGCGTGAAGGAACTGGCTCGGAAGCAGGGAGTGCGGCAGCCGGAATGGTCGATCGACTATTTCGCTTTTCGGCGCGGATTGTACGCGAATATGCCGGCGTTGGTGATTGGGCGAGTGTGGTGGGATCACTGGCTGGTGTGGAAGGCTCGTGAGCAAGGCGCGGGCGTGGTGGACGCTTCCGAGGTGGTGACGGCGATTCACCAGAACCACAGCTACGCGTATCACCCGCAGGGAGCGCGCGGCGTGTGGACCGATGAGCAAGCCGCGGAAAATTACCGGCTCGCGGGCGGGCGGTGGCATTTGCTGACGATCGATGATGCGACGCACATTTTGAGGTCGAACGGGGAGCGAGGGAATTTGCGGCGGCTGTGGGCGCCGTACTGGAGATACTTGCGGCCAAAGGTGGCGCCGGTTTGGTTCGCGCTGCTGGATTTGACGCGGCCGCTGCGCCACGCGCTGGGGATACAGGCGAAGCACGCGCCAGAGCAGCGACGAGAGATCGAATAGGCGGACCGGAGTGAAAGTGTAGTCTGAGCGGTCCAGCGTGCGGAAAATGCAAGTTTGACTTTCCTGCTGCATGCGTCTTTTTTGGTAAGCTTGCTGCGCGATGAAAGTGCTGGTTACCGGCAGCAGCGGGCTAATCGGCTCCGAGGCGGTGGAGCATTTCGACCGCCAGGGGCACGAAGTTTTTGGCGTAGACAACAATATGCGGCGCGTGTTTTTTGGCGCCGCGGGCGATACGCTGTGGAACCTGGAGCGCTTGAAGAATACGTGCAAGCGGTTCACTCATGCGGCCATCGATATTCGCGACCGCGCGGCGATCGAAGAGGTGTTCAGCGCGCAGCGCTTCGACCTGATTGTGCATTGCGCGGCACAACCTTCTCACGACAAAGCGCGTGATATTCCGCTGCTGGACTTCGAAGTTAACGCGTTGGGCACCGTCAATCTGTTGGAGATGACTAGGCAGCATTGCCCGGAAGCAGTCTTCGTTTTTTTCAGCACGAATAAAGTGTACGGCGATGCGCCTAACGAGATTCCGCTGAAGGAGCTCGAAACGCGCTACGACTACGCGCGCGCGGAAGACTACGACGGCGTTGACGAGAGCTGCCGGATCGACCGCTCGTTGCATTCGCTGTTCGGCGCGTCGAAGGCCGCGGCGGATCTAGTGGCGCAAGAGTATGGGCGCTACTTCAACATGAAAGTAGGCATTTTTCGCGGCGGGTGCTTGACCGGGCCGTCGCATTCAGGCGTCGAGCTGCACGGATTCTTATCGTACCTGGTGAAGGTCGCGCTGAGAGGCGGGCGCTACAGCGTTTATGGCTACAAAGGCAAGCAGGTGCGCGACAACATTCACAGTCACGACGTGGTGCTGGCCATAGAAGAATTTGCAGCGAATCCGCGGCCGGGCGAGGTCTACAACATGGGCGGCGGGCGCGGCAACAGCATCTCGATGCTGGAAGCCATTGCGCGAGTCGAACTGCTCACCGGGCGCAAGCTGGACTGGCATTACATGAAGGAAGCGCGCAGGGGCGATCACATTTGCTACATTTCAAATTTGCGGAAGTTTCAGACGCACTACCCGAATTGGAAAATTACGCACGGGCTGGATGCTATGCTGGAGGAAATGGTCGCAGCGCAACGCACGCAGCAGCTCCATTCCGCGGCGAAATGAACCCGACTCGATTGGCGGCCCGTGCATCCACGGCTAATCAAAGTGTCTGCCTGCCGCGGCAAACACGATCGTGAACGCCAAGCCCACCGTTTCCGCGATCATCGTCAATTGGAACGGGGCGCAGCATTTGAGAATTTGTCTTCCCAGCCTTCTGGCGCAATCTTTTACTTCGCTCGAGATCATCGTGGTGGACAATGACTCGAAGGACGACTCTGCGGAAGTGGCGCGAGAATTTCAGGCGCGCTGGCTTCGGTTGGGCAGGAACGTTGGGCTGGCGCCCGCGTTGAATCGCGGCGCGGCGATTGCCGCCGGAGATTTCCTCCTTTTCGTCAACAACGACATGAGGTTCGATCCAGGCTTTGTAACGGCGCTGGTTGAGCCGTTAAGGAAAGACGGGAAGATTTTTGCAACCGACGGCATGCAATTCAATTGGGATGGAAGCGAGCGCGGGCACCTAGCGACGCAGCTGACGAGGAACAGGCCAAGGGGCCGTTCTTCTACTGAGTTGGTGCCTGGACTATACTTTTATGCTAAGGAAGCAAATCATGAAACGGCTGTGTTCATGGCCTCCGCGGCATGCATGCTGGTGCGCCGAGCTTGTTTTGAGAAGCTGCACGGATTCGACGACCGGCTGCCGCTAGGATATGAAGACGTCGAGATCTGCTGGCGAGCATGGATCGAGGGGTGGAAGACGATCTACGTTCCGACCGCCATCTGTTGGCATCGCGTAAGCAGCTCGGGCCGCTCGCGTGAGGGATTGCAGCTCAATTTTAGAGGTATCTTGAGGGGCCGATTGTTGCTGGCGACGAAACTGCTCCCGCTGCGCTATATGGTCCGCACGTGGCTGATGTCCTGTGCTGCTCTGGGCTACGATGCGATCCGATTGAGGTGGTCGTTTGCGAAAGACCGTGTCAAGACTATAGCGGAGATGGCTGGGCTTGTCCCGCAGTTGCTTCGCGAAAAGAAGACATTGTTCGAGAACGCCGGCAGTTCTCCAGAGAAGCATCTCGATTTTCTTTTGAGATTGAGCGATTAACTGGCACGCTTCTGAGTTTGTTTAGCAAAACAATGGCGAAACTTCTGCTAAAGGGCGTTCGATATCTGAAGTGCTATGGTGAACTGGCATTTGGAGGCAAGCCGACTACCATAGAAGGAACCATCGACTACTGCGTTGATCGCCCGATTCTAATGACGCAAGTGCGGTCGGAGGCACTCGCCTTAGGCAAGATGCTCGAGGCGCGTGCCCCAGCACGCAGCCTGGAGATCGGAACGAATTACGGGGGGACCCTTCTTTTGCTATGCAACCTGTCTGCGCCAAGAGCAACGATCATCAGCGTGGACTTGCCGTCCGGACGATTTGGAGGCGGCTATCCACGGCGCAAGATTCCGCTGTTTCGAAAATTTCCGAAGGCAGGCCAGCAGTTGTGTCTGATTCGCGGAGATTCACATGTCGAAACGACCAAAGAGCGGGTCTTGCGAATTCTCAATGGCGAGTTGCTCGACTATTTGTTTCTGGATGGGGACCACACGTACGAAGGGGTACGGCGCGACTTTGAAATGTACGCGCCGCTGGTCCGCAGCGGCGGACTCATCGCGCTGCACGATATCGCGGTGCACAATCGAGATTCGGAATGTCAGGTAGACAAGTTCTGGAGCGAACTCAAAAATCGGTATCGGCATCAAGAAATCGTCGAGGACCCGAAGCAGGGGTGGGCGGGGCTCGGCATCCTCTTTGTGCCCTGAAGGCTATGGCGCTTCGATGAGAGTCGAGGCAGCGGCCGAAATGAGATTGAATTGATATGTCAAAACCGTTCGTGACCGCCTTAATCGACACCTACAATCACGAACGCTTCATCGAGCAAGCGATCGTAAGCGTGCTGGAGCAGGATTTTCCTGCGGCGGAGACTGAGATTTTGGTGGTGGACGACGGGTCGACAGACCATACGCCCGAACTGGTCCGGAAATTCGCAGCAAAGATACGGATTTTGCGCAAAGCGAATGGCGGACAAGGTTCCGCGTTCAACGCTGCGATTCCCGAAGCACGCGGCGAAATCGTGGCGTTCCTAGACGGAGACGATTGGTGGGCGCCTGGCAAACTGACGAGCGTCGCAGACGTGTTTGCAAAGGATGCGGCAGTTGGCTTAGTTGGACACGCCGTCACGCAGGTTTACCCGGACGGACACGAGCGCGCCGAGCTGCCTCGGGAGGTTTCGCGATTTCGCATCACGTCGGCGGAGCAAGCCAAAACGTTTCGCATGAGGAAAACTTTTCTGGGCACTAGTCGCATGACCTACCGAAGAGCCATCCTCCAGCAGATCGGGCCGGTTCCGGAGGAGCTTAAGTTTGAAGCGGACGAGTATCTGTTCACGCTGGCGGGGCTTTTTGGCGACGTGGTGGTCTTGCGGGAGCCGTACAGTTTTTATCGTCTGCACGAAGGAAATTTGTTTCACATCAGCAATGGAAGCCAGGAGAGCATTCGCCGGAAACAGCAAGTGCTCGCGGCGCTGGCGCGCGTGCTCGAGGATAAGCTGCGGGCGCTCCGAGTGCGCAGCGACATCACGAAGACCATTGTCGAGGGTGTACGGGCTGAGGCAGACATTCTCCGTCTGACAGTCGACAGTGGCTTCCCGTGGGAGACGGTGCGCGCGGAACTGAAAATAATGCGCATGTTTCACAGCGACGCCTCGTTCGCCCAGCACGTTTTTAGTTGCGCGAGGCTGCTGCCAGCCTGTGTCATGCCCGCGGCCAGTTACTATCGATGGAGACATCGCGTCTCGCGCCTGGAGTTCTACAAGGGGTTGCGGCAAAGATTTCTGCCATTTCCGGTGCCGAGTCACGTCGAGCGCGAGGAGAAACCCGCACCGAATGATTACGCTCGGCCTTAACTACAGCAGAATGCATGATTCTTCCGCATGCATCGTGCGCGATGGCGAGCTGCTCTTCGCGATCGCCGAAGAGCGCATCAGCCGGATAAAGCATGATGCCGGCTATCCACGCCTTGCCATTCAAGCTTGCCTAGACTTTGCGCATATTCGCGCCGACGAACTGGACGAAGTGTGCTTTGGCTGGACCACGGCGGGTCCAGGCTTTCGGCATGACCTGAAATGTCTGGCGAGCGGCGGCCTGCCGCTGACCTACCAAAACGTTCTCACCACCAGCGTTTTTTTCCTGAGCATGTGGCACCAACAGAGCGGCGCCAAAGCATTCCGGCAGTGGTTCGGAGATGTGAAAGCGCGCATGCGATTTGTGGAACATCATTTGGCGCATGCGATCAGCGCTTACGCTTACTCCGGGTTTGATGAGGCCGCGGTCGTGGTAATGGACGGGCGCGGAGCTTGGGAGGCGACATCGATTTGGCGCGGCAAGGACGGGAAACTGGAGCACGTTCTCACCATGCCCTTTCCCGATTCCCTGGGGCTGTTTTACAGCGAGTTCACCGGCTATCTCGGATTTCAGCCGAACAGCGACGAGTGGAAAGTGATGGGCCTCGCGCCTTATGGTCAGCCGAAGATCAAGCTCGACGCGTTCATCGACACCGAGGCTCCACCCTACCGGGTACACGTGAAGCGCCTCCTCGGAAACGGGCGCGGAGAATTCTCTGACATGACGTCGTCGCTCGGTCCGCAACGCTTACCGGAGAGCGAGATCGACGACCGCCACAAAAACATCGCGTACGCCGTCCAGGATGCCTGCGAAACAGCGATGATGAGCGTAGTGCGCATGGCGCTTGAGAAAACGCGCTGCCGGAATCTTTGCCTGGCCGGCGGCGTGGCGTTGAATTCGAAGGGCAACGGCAAGATTGCGGCGTCAGGACTGGCCGATAAAATCTTCGTGCAACCTGCTGCGTCGGATGATGGCGTGGCGTTGGGTGCGGCGCTCGCGCCCTATCTCGATCATGGCGGGCACCTGCCGAACAAGGCCATGCGCCATGCATATCTGGGCCCAGAATTCGACGATTCCGCCATCCAAAATGCGCTGCGCACCTATAAGTTGTCGTACGCGCGCCTGGACGATCCGGCGGCAACTGCGGCGGAGCTTGTATCGCGAGGTAAGATCCTGGGTTGGTTCCAGGGACGTATGGAATTTGGCCCGCGTGCGCTAGGGAGCCGTTCGATTCTCGCCGATCCGCGCGATCCGGAAATGAATGCCAAGGTCAACAACGCGGTGAAGTTTCGCGAATGGTGGCGGCCCTTTGCGCCTTCGCTGAAGAGGGAAGCGGCGGCGGATTATCTTGAGAGCGCTACGGATTCGCCGTTCATGATTCTGACCACGCAGGTGCGGCCGGAAAAGCGCGGAGTGATTCCCGCCGTGACGCACGTCGACGGCAGCGCGCGGCCGCAAACCGTGGAGAAAGAGATCAACCCGTTGTACTGGCGCCTGCTGGATGAATTCGAAAAACGCACCGGCGTCCCGGTGATCATGAACACGTCGTTCAATTTGCGCGGCGAGGCGATCGTGCACACGCCCACCGACGCGGTGCGCACATTCTTCAGTTCCGGAATGGATGCTTTGGTCATCGGCAGCTTTCTTGTGGAGAAATAGTGGCCTCCTTGAGCGACCGTTTGGCGCACGCATTCTTGCGATACGCCGCGCCCTTGAACTCGTTGCGGCGGCTGCCCGTCCTTGGGGACTGTTTGAGCTGGCTCGGCGAGAAAATCGTGCCGCGCGACAAGCGTACTTGGGCGCAAGTTGAAAGCGGACCCGCTACAGGCATCTGGCTGAACCTCAATCCACGCACAGGTCTTGATGCGTTTCGAGGCGCGTTCGAACCCGAGGTGCAAGACGCTCTGCGGCGCTATCTGCGCCCCGGGATGACGTTCTACGACCTCGGCGCCAATATCGGCTTTTTCTCGCTGCTCGCGGCGCGTCTGGTGGGAGAGCAAGGGCGAGTGATTGCTTTCGAGGCTGATCCGGAAATCGCAGCACGGCTGCGCGAGCACATTCACCGCAATGCGTTCCGCTGCCTGACGGTGATAGAGAAAGCCGTGTGGTCGAAAGCTTCTAAGGTTCTCTTCGAGCGCATTGACCCGGCGACTTCACCGGATCGCGGGCTCGGCCACGTCGTCAACACTCCCTCCGCAAGTACTATCGAGATTGAGGCAGTTACCCTGGACGACTTCACGCGAACTTCACCGGCGCCGGATTTCATCAAGTGCGATGTTGAAGGCGCGGAAGCGGAAGTGTTTCGTGGCGCGCAAACGCTGCTTGTGGAAAAGCGTCCTGGCATTCTCTGCGAGATTCACAGCGAGGCGAACCGGCGAGCTTTGCTGGCTGACTTGAAGCGCTTTGGCTACATCTGCGAGGACCGCACCAGCCGCCAACTGCTGGCGCTTTCGCGATGACGCAGCGGATCGTCGCGCTGCTCGGGCGCCGAGATGAGCCGACCGATGGAGTAGAAGAATATTGTCGTTACCTCGGCGCTGCCCTGGTCGCGCAGGGTTTTGAGCTCGCAGTGGCAAGGCTTGCCTGGAAAGAGCGAGGGTGGTCTGCCGCGCTGCGCGAACTGCGGCAAAGTGCTGCGGATTGGCGCGGCTGGTGGGTGTGTGTGCAGTACACCGCACTGGCTTGGTCCGCGCGCGGTTTCCCTCTGCGATTCCTGTCCGTTCTGGATGTTTTGCGGCGTTCCGGCGCGCGGATCGCTGTGGTGTACCACGATGCCGGGCCGTATTCGGGGAGCCGCAGTCTCGACAAACTTCGGCGCGCCGTGCAACTGCACGTCATGCGCGGGTCGCTGCGGCGCGCGGACCTGGGGATCTTCACCGTTCCCCTGAATGCTATCTCTTGGCTCGGCGCTCCACCTCGCCATGCGGTGTTCATTCCTGTAGGCGCAAACTTGCCGGTCGACGCGGTCAAGGAGACGAAGACTGGCAAGAACCCGCAACACGTTTTGCGAGTTGCGGTATTCGGAATCACCGGCGGGGCAGCGGGGCGTCTCGAATCTGCGCGGATCGCAGAGGCGATTCGTTTCGCCTCGGCCACAATCGGAAACCTCGAGTTGCACGCGTTCGGCCGCCACGCCGACCATTGCGGATCAATGCTGCGCGAGAGCTTGCGCGATGCTCCAGTAGATGTTCAGGTCAAAGGCGTCCTGCCGCCCGAGGAAGTTGTCAGAGAGCTAGCAGCAGCGGACGCGATGCTCTTCGTGCGCGGGACGATTTCCACCCGTCGCGGCAGCGCCATCGCCGGCATCGCGTGCGGTTTGCCGGTCGTTGCGGAGCGAGGAACTGAAACCGCGGGCCCGATCGAGGAAGCGGGTGTAGTGCTTGTGTCCGCGGACAAACCCGGGGAATTCGGTGAAGCGCTGCTGCGGGTGCTGACAAATCCAGATTACCGCGCGCAGTTAGCAGAAAGTAGCCGGATTGCGCAGGACAAATACTTTTCTTGGCCGGCCATTGCCGCCCGCTATGCAGAGGAGCTGCGAAAAACTAGATAAATCCTCGGTGACGCCGCAAACAAATCGTGAGGCTCGTCCTCTGCGAGACCGAAACCACTATCGGCAGAGCGCTTCAATCAGTTTTTCTTTCTTCTTCTCCGCGTAGGACGTCAGCGCATCGAGCGACGCTACGTAACCCCCGACCGCCGCGGCGGCGAGCAGCGCAAATGCCTTGGCGGGCAGCCAGCGGTCGTCGGTCCATCGCCCCAGCCCCAAGACCAGTGAGCTTATTCCGAAAAGCAAAATCTGTGCGCCGAACGCCACGAGCACCGCCATGCCCGATTGCCGCTGTCCATGCACCTGCCCAAACGCCAATTTGCGCGGAAAGCTCAAAGACGACCAGTTGGCGATCGACAACTGTCCGACCAGCGTAAAAATGATGGCTGCCAGCGTGGCCGCGAAGATCGGCGCCGATGGCATTCCGACGCGGTAGCAAAACGCGGCGATGCACAGCGAGAGCTCCGTCACGACCAGCGCAACCTGGACAAAATTTTTCCCAAGAAGGACATTGCGAAATTGCAGCGGTGCCGTGAAGTACGTCTGCACTCCAGTATTCTCATAAGCGAAGCTGTTATAAGCCGGAGCCATCAAAATCAAAATGATGTACGCCACCAAGCCGGGAAAGAACAATTCCGCAGACGTGCTGCTCGTTGCTCCAGAAAAGCGGAACACCGTGGCCTGCGTAATCAGCACAAAGACCAGGATGGGCGGCAGGAAGAGCAGTAAGGCAGCAAAGCCGTTGCGGAGTAAATAGCGGATTTCCTTGCGAATGACCGCGGCGACTTGCGGCGAAAGCAAGCCAAGCGCGTCCTCGTCCGATTCCCGCCTGGCCTTGTTGCGAATCGCCTTCTCGGGCGCCGGAGTTTCACTCAGCTCCTCCCCGCGATACTGCGCCGCAAAGCGCAGCCACAACAGGCCCCCGAAAAATACCGCATAGCCAGCAATTCCTGCGACCGCGATGGCGAACTCGCCGTAATTTCCCGCCGCCGCGGCTCCCACGCCCTTCCCCGCCAGCGACGCAGGAAAGTACGCAAAATAAGGGAGAGCACGGACAAGCCATGGCTCGGCGGAATTTCCGTAACGATTCAACAGCGGGCCCAGCAACTGCAGCGCCACCATTAGCAAGATAAAACCGGCGAAAAAGATCTCTCGCGAACGGCGCCGCGCCAGCAAGCGTTCCATCCAGGACCCCAGCAGGCGTTCCAACGCCACGTTGAACGCGATGAACAATACTGCCACCAGCAGCATGGCCGGCAGCAGCGCAAGGTCCGCCGCGGCCGCGCCCAGGACGATGGAAATCGTCCAGCAAACGGCGGCCAAGCCGGTGAAGTCCGCCAATCCGTAGGCTAGCCCGATCGTGTAGAACGCGGCAAAGCTTAACGGGAAGCGCAACATCCCGCGGAACTCAAACGCGGCCCCAAACCCTGCCACGATGATGGGAAAGATTTGCCACCACAAAAAAATGGCCCAGAAAAACAGGCCCAGCCATGTGGGCCTGCCGCTGGATACAAAATTACGCGTGCCCTCGAACAAGGCAAAGCACAGCGCCGCCGTGAACGCGCCGGCCAATAAACCGAGGATGATCAGCCCAAGCAGATCCAGCCGGTTTTGCTTTCGCCGCAGGCTATTGTGCATCATCCGCCAGCGCAAGCCGGCGATCAGCCGGATTTGTTTCAAGATGCCAAGCGGCTGCGCTATGTCAGCCACGAAAGCTCCTCGATCTGCGCTCGTTCCGCGCCACTCTGACTCACGATCGACAGGAAAATCTGCTCCAATGTTGTCTTGCTGCCTTGTTCTCCGGCAATTCCCGCGCGCAATTCCTCGATGGAGCCCTGCGCCACCAGCCGGCCCTGGTGAATGATTCCCACGTGGCTGCACAAGCGCTCGACAATCTCCAGCACGTGCGAAGTAATAAAAATCGTGACGCCCCGCGCCGTCATGCGCCCCAACAGCGCCTTCAATGCGCCGGCCGCCAGCGCATCCACACCTTCGAACGGCTCATCGAGAAAAAGAATGCGCGGTCCGTGAATCACCGCCGCGGCCAGGGCCAGCTTTTTCTGCATGCCGTGCGAATAGTCCGCGATCATCGACTTCGGCCGGTCCGCCAGTTGCATGAATTCCAACAATTCTTTCGTGCGCCGAAGCGTCGTGGCGTGGTCGAGCCCGTACATTCTGCCGACAAAATGGAGATATTCCGCGCCGGTCAAGCGCTCGAATAGCCCCATGCCTTCGGGTACCACTCCAATCTGGCGCTTGACCTCGATGGTGTTGGACGAAAAGTCCAGCCCCAGCAGTTGCATGCGCCCGGAGGTCGGCGCCAGCAGCCCGGTGAGCATTTTGATTGTCGTGGATTTCCCCGCGCCGTTGGGTCCCAGAAAGCCGAAAAATTGCCCAGCCGTCACACGCAGATCGACATTGTCCACCGCTGTGAGCGCGCCGAAGCGCCGCGTGAGGTTCTCCGTCACAATGGCCAGGTCGGTCATCGTCTTTCCCCGGGCTGATAGTTTGCAGCAGAACTCTAGCACGAACACTCCGCGCCTCAGGCAACGCGCAAACACAACGGCCCTTCATTTTTCTTCAGACGGGAGTTTTCTGCGGAGTGGGCGCAACGCCGGCAAGCTGCGGTTCTTTCGCCGGGAACGCTGCGAGCACCGCCGGCAACTCCACGCGAAAAACCGCTCCGCCTTGTTGCGAGTTATAGCAAAGAATCCTTCCGGCGTGCTCCTGAAGAATGCCGAAGCAGATGCTCAAACCGAGGCCCGTGCCTTTGCCAACAGGCTTGGTGGTGTAAAAGGGGTCGAACACGCGCTGCGGGTCCTTGATTCCCGGTCCCGTGTCGGTAAACAGGATCACTACATTGCCGCGGTCGCGTAGGGTCTTGATGGTCAGCACTCCTCCCTCGCTTGCGTCCATCGCGTCAATCGCGTTGTTGATGATGTTGAAGAACACCTGGAGCAATTGATTGCCGTCTCCGCGCACGCCCGGCAGCACGGATTCCAGCTGCAACTCGATCCGCGACTTCGACGAGCGCAAATCCAGCGCCCGCAGTTGCACCGCATTGGTGACCACCGTGTTGATGTCCAGCAGCGTGCGTTCCGGCGGCACCTGCCGCGCGAATCTCAGTAGATTAGCCACCAGCGTCTTCGTGCGCCGCGCCTGATCGCGAATCTTTCCCGCCGTCCCGCGCGCTCTTTCCGGCAGGGTCGGATCATCGGCCAGCAGGTCCGAGTAGCCCAGAATCGCCGCCAGCGGGTTGTTGATCTCGTGCGCCGCGCCCGCCGCCAGTTGTCCAAGCGAAACAAGCTTTTCCGTCTGCACCATTTGCGCCTGCAGCCTCTGCAAGTTTTCGATGGACTGCTCCGACTTCGACAGCAGTCGCGCGCGATCCGCATCCGCTATGTGCGTTCGCAGGAACACCAGGAACGCGATGGGCACCGAGGCGATCAGCACGGTCATCAACCGAAAATCGCGCACCACCGGCGTGTCGTGCTCGAAGCGCAGCGTAAAAAGGGCGAATATCGGCAGCGATATGACCGCTGCCATGGCCAGCCGCGCCGACCACACGCTGTCGCGTGGCTTGTCGTCACCGTCACTGTCTTGCAGGCTGTCCAATTCCGCGCGCTTCAGATAGGCAATCACGCCTGCCAACCCAAACCACAGAAACGACGAGACCAACGGAAGATCGTAAAGGCTCCCGGTCGCATACTTTTTCGTACTGATGGCCACGTTGATGGTCAGGGAAGAAAGCATGTACATCGCTGAGGCGCCGAACAGGTTTGCGTACACCACTCGCCACGCGCCTTTGGCCTTCAGCCACAGCACTCCAAGCCCGATGACGATCACCATGTTCTGCACATTGCTGATCACGTCGTAGTTGTAGTTGTATTGCGCCTCCGACGGTGCGGCATACATCCAGGGGAAAACCACGAAAGCGTAAACGAAAGTCCACCAGGTCAGTAACAGAACGAAATTCAAGTAACCAAACTGGAGCCTCACTTCGCCGCGCTTGCGGTGCGGTTGCAGCGCCAGCGCCGCCATGATGGGAATCCCTTTTAGGAAGAAAACAATATCACCGCCGTAGATGGTCGGCATGCTCTGGTGTGCGTAGACTTCGTAGTACGTCCACTGAAACTGACCGATCATCCATAGCGTGCAGCCCATCGCCAGCAGCATCCAGAAAATGTTGCGTCGCCAGTGCGGCGTACCCGCGTTCAGAAGGAGCCCCGCGTTGGCCAGCAGCGGGACGATACACTGCACCAGATTTCCGAAGGTGGAAACCGTATCGGGATGTCCGGCAAATGCGATCGAAACGAGCGCGTAGACGCCGACCACCGCCAGCCACAGTCCCACCAGGATTCCGATGATTCGGGAGAAAGACATACTCGTCTTCAGGGTATTTTAGGGGTGAAACTCGCTTGCCGGGGTCCGCGTTCCCGCGCGGATGGCCTAACGATAACTGTGTGCTCTATTTCTTCCGCGCGCAACCTATTCCGGGCAAGCAGCTCCGCCTGCGATCCATATCTTCATTTGTGCGACGGTGTCTGCGTGGGAAAGAGGCGGCAAGCTCCGTCCGTCGCCAGGCTTCCAGCCCCAGCCCACAAGGTCGTCGCTCCCTACGTGGTCGAGCAGATTCTGCAGCGACCGCCCACCATTTTGCTTCGGATCCTTGATCTGCCGGCACAACTCGCCTGGCGAGCGCCCAGCAAACACCATCTTAAGTCCCTGTGACGGCAGCGACCATTTCGGACTGCCTGGCGGGAGGTGCGCCCCGGGAAGGTTCGCGGCCTGGTGACACGTATCGCAGCGCATCGCTGTCACTCCGTTACCGTCCGCGCCGCGCTTCACGTTTTGCAGGTGCACGTGGCTGTCATCTCCCTGCAAGGGGGCATCGCCCGCCGGGTGGCAGTTCTGGCATCGCGGAGAAGTCAGCACCCGATAAAATTGCAGAAACGCGGCGCGTGATGCGGCGGTATCCGGCTTCGCGGCCGTTTGCGCATCCACCGAGCAAGCCAACAGGAACAGAATCGCGGTGCTTCCAAGAATTGCCACACCACCATGAAGCCTGCGGCCCCGGTGGGCCGCTCGCAAAGAAGCTTCTCGATTGTTCCCGGGCGAATTCATGACTTTGTCCCCGCATTCTCTGCCAAGTCACTCGCGCGGATAGGTAGCCGCCGAATGCGTTTACCGGTAACCGCGAAAATCGCGTTGGCCAGCGCTGGCGCCACCGGCGGCACACCCGGCTCGCCAACTCCGGTCGGATCCGCGCTGCTCGGAACAATGTACACTTCGATTTTCGGCGACTCGAAAATTCGCAGCATTTGGTAATCGTGGAAATTCGTCTGCTCCACCCTGCCGTTCTTCAGGGTAATCTCCGTTTTCAGCGCCGCCGTCAGCCCAAAAACGATTCCGCCCTCCATCTGCGCCTTCACGGTGTCCGGGTTAATCACCGTGCCACAATCGACGGCACACACCACGCGGTGTACGCGCACCTCGCCGTCCTTCGCAACCGAGGCCTCCACAACTTGCGCCACGTAGCTGTCGAACGAAAAATGCC
>Ga0307479_10000753_pt1 | contig 29454 bp, 25 predicted proteins | sample atmos_gasesECM4C_FD_203743 | JGI IMG/M metagenome (GOLD analysis project Ga0307479, IMG submission 203743) | Hardwood forest soil microbial communities from Morgan-Monroe State Forest, Indiana, United States - atmos_gasesECM4C_515 | ecosystem: Environmental > Terrestrial > Soil > Temperate...
ACGGATGAGCCGTCTGAACATGTGGACACTAGAATTCTGGAAACGCTGGTGGAGCCGGACGCTGGACAACAACTGCCGCTGGGTTTGCGGGGCGATTCGTACGTGCAAAGCGAATAGGGTACGGGGGAGAAGTGGGCGAGTGGGCGAGGGGTGATTGTCAGCTTCGCCGAGAAAGTGACAGACCATATATAGGCACATATTGGCAGCCCATATTCAGTATAATGCCCGTATAAGGTCATTAATTGAAGTCTTCCGGCTCCCTGAGTTGTAGATAAGTCCTTATTTTAGTGAATCTTACATATTAGCAAACATTTGCATCGGATGGTGACGATCATGCATCTACAAGGGACCAGCAAGGTGTAAGTCATGTTAAGAATCACGACTGAAAAACGCCGGGGAAAGAACTTCCTGAGCGTCGAGGGGCGGCTGGCGGGCCCATGGGTGGCAGCGCTGGAGCAGTGCTGGCGGGAGTTGCATGCGGCATCGCCACGGGAGAAGTTCAACGTCAATCTTTGCGGAGTGAGTTTCATCGACGCCTCCGGAAAAGTGCTGTTGAAGGAAATTTACCGGCAAGGCGGTCAATTGAGCGCAGAGGGCTGCCTGAATCAGGCCATTGTGCAGGAAATCGTGGCACAAGAGAAAAAGGAAGGAAGCGCAGGCGCAAAGGAACGGCCGAAGCGCTCACACATTATTTTTTATACGATATTTTTCAGTTTGCTGGCGGGGGCCACGGGGGCACACGCGGAAACAATGAACGGGCAAGGCGCGTTATCTGGGAATGCACCCACGCAGGTGCTGCGGCTAACGCTGGATCAGGCGGTGGGCCTAGCGCTGAAACAAAACACCACGGCGCAGATCGCGATTTTGCAAGCAGCGCAGAGCGAGCAGGACAAAAACATAGCGCGGGCGGATTTGTTGCCGCAAGCGAACGCGACGATTTCGGACGAAGCGCAGAAAGTAAACCTGCTGGCGGAATTCGGAGGCAGGTCACCGTTTCCCGGATTTCCCAAGACGATTGGACCCTATCAAGTGTTTTCCGCGGGCCCGAGCATCAGCGCGCCGGTTTTCGACCTGACGCTGTGGCGGAGATATCAGGCAGCACAGAGTGCGATGGATTCGAGCAGGGCGAACAGCCTTTCGACGCGAGAGCAAGTGATTCTACTGGTGGTTTCGCAGTACATCGGGACGCTGCGCGCGGTGGCCAACGTGGAGGCCTCGCAGTCGCGCGTGAGTCTGGCGCAGGCGCTGTACGACCAAGCGGCGGACCTGCAGAAAGAGGGCGTGGGCACGGGAATCGACACGCTGCGCGCCAACGTGGAGTTGCAGAACGAAAAGCAGCGGCTGATCGAGGCGGAAGCCGACCGTGAGACGTCGCTCTTTGCGCTGAGCCGTCTATTGAACCTGGACCCACGGCAGACGATCGAGCTGGGAGATTCGCTGAGTTTTTTTGAGACGCCGCAGCCGGAAGCCGAGCCGAGCATCGAACTGGCGCTGGCGGAACGGCAGGAGTGGAAGTCGCTCGAATCGCAGATCAGGGCCGCGGAATATGAGAAGAAGGCGTCGCAGGATTTGCGGCTGCCGTCGCTGCGATTCGACGGAGATCTCTTGTACGTGGGAACGTCGGGAAACACAACGCTACCTACGTACACCTATCAGGCCAGCGTGAATATGCCGCTGTTTACGGGCGGACGGATACACGCGGAGGTTGTGCGCGCAGACCTGGAGATCAGGAGGCTGGGGCAACAGAAAGAGGATCTGCGGAACCAGATCGCGTTGGATGTAAAAACAGCGCTGCTGAACCTGCAATCGGCGCGAAATGAAGTACAAGTGGCAAACCTGGGTGTGCAGCTTTCGAAGGAAGAAGTGGATCAGGCGCGGGACCGCTTCAAGGCGGGGGTGGCGAACAACATCGAAGTGATTCAGGCGCAGGATTCGCTAGCACGAGCGAACGACAACCAGATCGCGGCGTTGTACCGGTTTAACCAGGCGCGCGCAGACCTGGCGCGGTCGGTCGGGCAAATGGAAAAGGTTTACGCAAAGTAGGGGCGAGGAAACCATGAGTGTGGAGATCGAAGTCGGATTAGAAAATGCGACAAAAATGCCGGGGCTCATGGAAGAGCTGCCGTTTGAGGAGACGCCGAAAGGGTTAGCAAACCCCAAGGTGCAGCGGCTGCTCATCGCCGGCGGGACGGTGGTGGTGGCGGCCATCGTAGGGCTCTTCGCCTATTACCACAACCGCGAGTCGACGGACGACGCGCAGGTGGACGGACACATCACGCCGATGGCCTCGAAAGTGTACGGGCGCGTGGCGCAAGTATTGGTGGACGACAACCAGGCGGTGAAGGCGGGGCAAGTGCTGGTGAAGATCGATCCGCGCGATTACCAGGCGGCCCTGGATCAGGCGAAGGCGTCGCTGGGGCTGGCGGAGAGCGAAGCGCGTTCCGCGGGAGTGGACGTGCCGCGCACGAGGGAAAACGTGGCGAGCGGAAATTCCAGCGCAGATGCGCAGTTCATGGGCGCGGTGGCGGACCTGGCGCGAGCGCAGGTTACGTACGAGCAGGCACAAACGGCGGATTTGGCCTGGGCGCAAGCCAACGTGGAAAAGAGCCGTGCGAATGCGGAGCTGGCGAAGGCAGACCTGGCACGCTACTTGCCGCTGATGGAGAAGGGCGAGATTTCCAAGCAGCAGTACGACGCGGCGAAAGCCAATGCGGACGCGACGGCGAGCGCGTTACAAGCGGACCTGCAAAAGCAGGCACAGGCGCTGCGAAGCGTGGAAGTCGCCAAGGCGCAACTGGACGCGGCAAAGGCGCGCGTGGAGCAGGCGCGAGCGGGAGTGGCTTTGGCGCACGCGGACGTCAAGCAGGTAAGCATGAGGACCGCGGATGCGCAGGCGAAGCTCGCGAAAGTAGAACAGGCGCGAGCACTGCTGGATGCGGCGCAATTGAACTTAAGCTACACGGAGATCACCGCGCCGGTCGATGGCGTGGCGACGCACAAACAAGTGGAAAACGGACAGATCGTGCAGGCGGGACAAGGATTGCTGGTGGTTGTGCCGTTGAAGGATGTTTGGGTGACGGCGAATTTCAAAGAGACGCAACTGAAGAACATGAGGGCCGGGCAGAGAGCGGAAGTGAAAGTGGATACGTACGGAAAGACTTTCAGCGGGCGAGTGGATTCGATTGCGGGGGCGACGGGCTCGGTGCTGAGCCTGCTGCCGCCGGAAAACGCGACGGGAAATTACGTGAAGGTGGTGCAGCGGATCCCGGTGAAGATCGTGCTGGATCCGATTCCGCAGGAGAAGGCGATTCTGCGGCCGGGAATGAATGTGGACGCGACGGTGATCACGAATTAATGGGGAATAAGGATATGGATTGGGGCGGTCATACGTAGAAACACCAGGGGCAAAGATTAGACGCGATGCGAGACAGGATTCTAGCCAAGCTGAGGATGCCGGACGGGACGATCAACCCCTGGGTGATCGCCATTACGGTGACGCTGGCGACGTTCATGGAAGTGCTGGACACATCCATCGCGAACGTGGCGCTGCCGCATATCGCGGGGAATTTGTCGGCGGGCGCGGATGAATCGACGTGGGTGCTGACGTCGTACCTGGTTTCGAACGCGATTGTGCTGCCGCTTTCGGGATGGTTTTCCGGGCTGATCGGACGGAAGCGGTTCTACATGACGTGCGTGGCGATTTTTACGGTGAGCTCGTTTTTGTGCGGGCTGGCGCCGAGCCTGGGCGTGCTGGTCATTTTCCGGATTTTGCAGGGCATAGGCGGCGGCGGCTTGCAGCCGAGCGAGCAAGCGATCTTGAACGATACGTTTCCGCTCGAGAAGCGCGGCATGGCATTTGCGGTGTACGGGCTCGCCGTGGTTGTGGCGCCGACGATCGGGCCGTGGCTGGGCGGATGGATCACCGATAATTTTTCGTGGAGATGGATTTTTTACATCAACGTGCCGGTGGGAATTGTTTCGCTGCTGCTGACGAGCTTTTTGGTAAGCGATCCGCCGCACATGAAGAAAGCGAATGTGAAAGCGGGATTCCGGATCGACTACATCGGGATCGGATTGATCAGCCTGGGTCTGGGAAGCATGCAGATCATTTTGGACAAGGGGCAGCGCGAGGATTGGCTGTCGTCGAACTTCATCCGCGTGTTTTTCGTGCTGATGCTTTTTGGGCTGATTGCCGGAATTCTCTGGGAACTGCGCGAGAAGGAGCCGGTGGTGGACTTGAGGATGTTGAAGGATCGCAACTTTGCGATCGCCACGATGGCGATGTTTTTTCTCGGATTCGTGCTGTATTCGAGCACGGTGCTGATCCCGCAACTCTTGCAGCAATTGTTGGGATATACGGCGCAACTGGCGGGAATGGCGCTGTCGCCGGGCGGAGCGGTGATTATGTGCATGATGCCGGTGGTGGGAATCCTGGTGTCCAGGGTGGACACGCGGATTCTGGTCACGTTCGGGTGTATCGTGTCGGCGTCGGCGCTGTTCGTGATGGCCGGGTGGGACCTCGGGCTGGATTACGGGCACGCGGTGCGGGCGCGCATGCTGCAAAGTTTCGGCTTGGCGTTTTTGTTCATTCCGATCAACGTGTCGGCGTTCGCGTACGTGCCGAAGGAAAAAAGCAACATGGGCACGGGAATCATCAACCTGGCGCGGAACATCGGGGCAAGCGTGGGAATCGCGACGGTCACGACGATGCTGGACCGGCGCACGCAGTTTCATCAATCGCGGCTGATGGAGCACGTCAACGATTTCAGCGCGGCGTATCACAACATGCTGCACGGGACGCAAGTGAAACTGATCGCGGCGGGGTCGACGGCGGCGCACGCCAGCGCGCAAGCGCACGGCATGATTTACGGCACGATCCAGCGGCAAGCGGTGATGCTGGCGTTTATCGACAATTTCAAGATGCTCGGCGTGGTGTTTTTCGCGGTGATCCCGATTTTGTTGCTGATGAGAAAGCCGAGAAGGCCGGCGGGAGCGGTGCCGGTTCATTGAGAAACAGGTTTTTGCGCCCAGGAGTCGCACAAGAGTTTTGATTCGAATGGGGGGACAACGATGGCTACACAAGCGGCAGTGGCAATACAAGTGGACGAAGAGAAGTTGATCCGCGCCGGGCAGCGAGGCGACGAGCGGGCAGTGGAAGCCCTCTTTCGCCGTTACCAGCGGCCGTTGTTTCAGACCGCCCTGCGGGTGCTGGGGAACACGGAAGACGCGGAAGACGCGCTACAGGACGGGCTGCTCTCGGCGTACCGCAATCTCAGGCGCTTCGAGGGACGGTCGCAGTTCTCGACGTGGCTGACGCGCATCGTCATCAACGCGGCTCTGATGCGGCGGCGCAGCGCGAAGGCGCGTCCGGCGTTATCGCTGGACGAAACGCCGCGCGAGGACGAGCTGCCCGCCGCGGAGCGCTTCGCGGATGACGGGCCAAATCCGGAGCAGGTATTCGCGAGCACGGAGATTCGCGAGATGATCAGCGAAAACCTCGACGAGCTCTCGCCGCTGCTGCGGACGGCGTTTGTGCTGCGCGAAGTGCAGGGTTATTCCACGGGCGAAGCCGCCAAGAAACTCGGGGTAACAGAAAACACGCTGAAGGCACGGTTGTGGCGCGCGCGGCATCAACTGGCCGAGCGGCTGGGACGTCGCCTGCGGCGGATGAAGGACGGCATCACCGGTGGCATGGGTGACGCGGAGTGCAGCTACTGCTAAAGGTGAAGTAAAGGAAATAAAGGAAGTTCGGGAAGTAAAGGAGAAGAAGGCCGGCGTGAGCGCTGGCCTTTTTCTTTCGCAGCGCAAGATCAGTGCAGATTCTGATGCGGCATCTTATCCGCTGACGGCGGGCAGAGTCAAAGAATTGCTGTGTCAGGCCGAGGATTCGGAGCGGGCAGCGGCGTAGCGGCCGAGGACGCGGAGTTCGCTGGTGGCGGAGCGGACTTCGGAAAGGGCTTGGTCGAGCCGGGCAACATCAGTTGCTTCGAAATCGATAAAAAACTGATATTCCCAAGGACGGCCGTGGATGGGGCGGCTCTCTATCTTGAGCAGATTCACCGCGTGTTTCGCAAAAGGCTCGAGCGCAGCGAGGAGCGCCCCGGGGCGGTGGGCGAGCCGCAAGGCTAAGGAAACCTTGCGGGCGTCATAAGTGAGCCACGCAGCCGCTTCCTCTTCCGGAATCAGGAGCACGAAGCGCGTGAAGTTCTCGGCGCTGTCATGGACCGCCTCAGCAAGAATCACGCCCTTGTAGTGTTCGGCGGCGCGGCGCCCGGCAATGGCAGCGGAAGATTTGTCTCCTCGGGCAAGCACTTCACGGACGCTGCCGGCAGTATCTTCGGCGGGAACACGCTTTAACGCCGGATGGGAAGAGAAGAAACGTTCGCACTGCGCCAGCGCCATGGGATGAGAGGCCACGGAACGAAGGCCCGCGAGGGTGGCGCCTGGGACGCCGATCAGATGATGTTCGATGGGCAGGATGGTTTCCGCGACTATAGTAAGCCGGCTGCCTAGGAGAAGGTCATAGACGCGCACCACCGAGCCAGCTAGCGTGTTTTCAACAGGCGCAAGAAAGGCATCGGCGACGTGCTCGTCGATGGCGCGGAAGGCGGCGTCAAACGTGGCGCGAGGCACGGTCGTAATGGCGCCTCCGAGAAGCTGGATGGCGGCGGCTTCGCTGAAAGCGCCGGGTTCGCCCTGAAAGGCCACGCGCATGGTCTTGCGATCGGAGGTGCTCATAGGCAGGCGCTATCTTGCAATAAGGGGAGCAAAACCAAAAGCGAAGATTCGCCGCGAGCAGAAAGAATCTGCCGAAACGCAGATGGTACAACGTCACAAGACTCTCCAATAAGGCGAATCGGCAGCCGCATTGGCTATTGCTTTCCTGGAGCAGAACTCTCACATATTCGGCCGGCGAGTGGCGCAGGCGGGGTGCGCGGAGTTCGCCGTGCGCTAGTGTTCCTCCCGGCGGTATAATCCCGTCCACAGAAGAGAGGTTCGACCATGAAGAGACCCGAAGCGAGCGAATACGCGGACTACTACTCGAACTACATCTCGAAAGTTCCGGGCTCCGACGTGCTGAGCGTGTTGGAATCGCAGCGATTGCAAATGCTGCAGTTGTTCGCAGGGCGAAGCGAGCGGGACGGAAGCTTCCGGTATGCGCCGGGAAAATGGACGGTGAAGGAAGTTCTCGGGCACATCACGGATACCGAGCGGATTTTTACCTACCGGGCATTGCGATTCGCGCGCGCCGATGAAACGCCGCTGCCGGGATTCGAGCAGGATGACTATGTGCGGAGTGGCGCGTTTGGAGAGCGTACGCTGGGCGGACTTGCCGAAGAATTCGGGGCCGTGCGCGGCGCGAGCATTGCTTTGTTCCGTTCATTCAAGGAAGACGTCTGGGCGCGGCGGGGCACGGCCAATGAGAAGGAAGTCACGGTGAGAGCGCTGGCTTTTATCACCGCGGGCCACCAGATACACCACCGCCTCATTTTGGAAGAGCGCTACTTTCCGGCCATTCCACGCGCCTGAATCGACGAGCTAATTTACGGCCGGATGCAGGAGTGATCGACGTAGAAGCGTTGATACGGCAAATCGTTCCGTAAACTGTTTTGGTTTTGGCGCACAGCCGTGGCAGCGGGATGGAAAAGGGGCCGCGTGGCGGGAACTGGGGAATCAACGGCGCGGTCAGTGCCCGCCGGTCGTGGCCTCTTCCTTGGTTTGATGAGGAAGAATAGCAGCGTGGCAGCGAGCGTGAGAATGAACGCGCCGCAAATTAGCGCCGCAGCTCCTGTGTCAAGGGGATCGGCGAAGGCCTCTTCGAGGATGTAGAGCCCCCAACAAAGGAAGGTCACGCCGAGGAAGCCGGCAAGGCCCCCGAAGGTGTGCACGAGCCCGCCGCGCACGACGAGCGACTTGTGAGCACGCACACCTGAAGCGTGATGGATGGCCCCGGCACGCATGGGTCAATCCTTGGAAGGATCCCGGTCTACGAGTGCCGGCTCGGGGAATCGCAAGAAATCAAGGTAGCGAAAGACGGGCGGGGAATAACCCTTCTTCATAATGGTGCCGCAGGTGCATCGGGGGTTTTGTCCCTCGATCGCGGCGTTGGATTCCACGAGAACTGCACAACCACACGCTGGATTGACGCAATGCCAGCGCTCCCCGGATTTCATGACCATGGCCCTTTTTCCTCCCTTCGCAAGAACGACTGGATGTCCGCAAAGGCAATCGCAGGTCGGGCCCGTTATAAGCGGAGAGCTAAGATAATTAGAAGTAAACCGAAAAGCAAGAGAAATTTTAATGCTAAGCGTACGTATATAATTAGTACTGACGTGGTTCCGGGCGGGCAGCTGGGCCAGAGCGAAAGTGGCGGCTGTTCGCCGCATCTTCGCCTCAAGGGATGCTCTTTCAGCCGGGAAACGGGGCATCGAACTTGTCGCGGCAGCAATGGGGGCAGAGGTTGCTCGGGGAGCGGGTGGCTGTTAAAATTCAATGTTTGCTGGGATGCGGCCGTCTGCGCCGTAAGCGCAGGCGGCTTTTTCTCCGTTTGGGATGGCGTTCGCAAGACGAACGGCCAGCGCCCGTCTTATCGGCCTGACCCCCTCGAGCTTTTTTCGAGTGTGACTGCAGTGAGAAGGTATTCGACTCACCGGTTCCGGCCCCTGCGGAAGGGAGACTACGAGTGGCAAAGTATGATGTAGCGATTATCGGAAGTGGTCCGGGTGGGTATGTTGCGGCGATCCGGGCGGGCGAACTTGGCCTGAAAACGGTTGTGGTGGAGAAGGACCCCTACCTCGGCGGGACGTGCTTGCACGTCGGCTGCATTCCCACCAAGGTGCTGCTGCATCACGCCGAGGTTTACGATCATTTCAAGAACGGCGCCGAGTTGGGATTCGAGGTTAGCGGACTGAAAATCAACTGGGCGAACGTCTTGGCGCGGAAGGACAAAATCGTCAAGAAGCATTCGAAAGGCATCGAATTTCTCTTCAAGAAGAACAAGGTGGAGTGGGTGCAGGGCTGGGGAAAGTATGAAGGCCCGGGGCGCGTGAGCGTGGAGAAGGATGGGAAGAAAACCGAGATCGAAGCGGCGAACATCCTGATGGTGAGCGGCTCAGAGGCGAAATCGCTCCCCGGCATCGAACCCGACCACAAGACGATTCTAACGAACCGCTCGATTCTCCAGCTTCCGGAAATTCCGAAGACACTGATTGTGGTTGGCGCGGGCGCCGTGGGCGTGGAGTTTGCGTCCATTTACAATTCGTTCGGGACGCAGGTGACCATCCTGGAGGCGTTGCCGCGTATTGTGCCGGTCGAGGACGAAGAAATTTCCGCCGAGCTGACCAAGGCCTTTCAGAAAAAAGGCATCCAGGTTTTCACCAGTTGCGCCGTGGAGTCGGTGAAAACAGACGCCAAGGGCGCCACCGTGGCGTTCAAGGATAAGGATGGTAAAGCGCAGACGCTGCAAGCAGAGAAACTGCTTCTGGCGGTCGGCCGCAAGGCCATGACGGATGGCTGCGGGCTGGAAAAATCGAAGGCCAAGGTGGAGCGCGGATTCGTCCACGTGGGCGATAACATGGAAACGGCCGAGAAGGGGCTGTACGCGATCGGAGACATCGTCGCGGGGCTGCCGCAACTGGCGCATGCGGCGATGATGGAAGGAATTATCGCGGTAACCCACATCGCGGGAAAGCCGGCTCATCAGATCGTGAAGACCAGGATCCCTAACGCGACCTACTGCGAGCCGCAAATTGGCTCGATCGGATTGACGGAAAAACAGGCGCGCGACGCAGGGTACGACGTGAAGGTCGGGAAGTTCCCATTCGTGGGGAACAGCAAGGCGACGATTCTAGGGAGTCACGGCGGCTTCGTCAAAGTGGTTTCCGAGGAATCGTACGGCGAGGTATTGGGGATTCACATCATCGGGCCCCTGGCGACGGAGATACTTGCAGAGGCAGCGACGGTGTTGAACTTGGAAGGCACCATCGACGACATGATGAGCATGATGCACGCGCATCCCACGGTGTGGGAAGCGATGGGCGATGCTTTTGCCTCGGTGCGAGGATTGCAGATCAACGTGTAGTTACGTGCTGACGGTTTTCAGCCGTCAGTCCTCGGTCCGAGTGAAGAATTGGAGCAAGATTTCGTCGGATTTTGTTCTTCACTGAGAACTTAGAACTGATGACTGAGAACGCCAAGAGTTGGCAAATCGTGCCGTTCGATGAAGAAATGACGGAAGCGCTACAAGTTGATTTGGGGCTCATAGGCTACGCGGAAGCGTGGGAGCTGCAGAAGCGTGTGGTGGCCGCGCGGAAGGCCGGCGCGATCGAGGATGTGCTCCTGCTTTGCGAGCATCCGCCCGTAATTACGCTGGGGAGAAGCGGCAAACGAGAGAATTTGCTGGCGTCGGAGCATGTGCTGCGGCAGAAGGGCGTGGAGTTTCACGCCTCGGATCGCGGCGGAGATATTACCTATCACGGGCCGGGACAGATCGTGGGGTATCCAATCCTGAACTTGGGTGCGATCCGGCGGGATGTCGTGTGGTACGTGCGGACGCTGGAAGAAGCAATGATACGCGCGACGGCAGAGTTTGGGATTATCGCCGAGCGTGTTGCAGGAAAGACGGGAATTTGGGTGCGGGCCGGGAATACCGAGGAAAAGCTGGCGGCGATCGGCGTGCACATCAGCCGTTGGGTTACCTCGCACGGATTTGCGTATAACGTGTCGACGGATTTGCGGAATTTCGACTTGATCGTGCCGTGCGGGATCGCGGACCGGAAGGTCACGTCGCTGGAGAAATTGCTGGAGCGCAGCGTCGAGGAAAAAGAAGTCGCGCCGCGAATCGCAAAGCATCTGGGAGAATTGTTCGGGCTGGCGATGAAGGAAGCGTCGAAGAAAGAATTGCTCGAGAAGCTGGAACAAGCCGAGCAGGCCGTCATGGTTTCTGCATAGGAATTGGAGCGCGGGATGAAGAAGGAATTGACGCGGCAGCAGCACCTGGACCTGTACTACTATATGCGGCTGAACCGCGCCGTCGAAGACATGATGGTGAAGCTGTTCCGGCAGAACAAAATCGTCGGAGGTCTCTACTCCAGCCTTGGCCAGGAAGCGATTTCCGTGGGAACGGCGTACGCGCTGGAGAAAAAGGACTGGCTGGCGCCGATGATCCGCAACATCGGGGCGCTGCTGGTGAAGGGCGTGCCGCCCCGCGACATTTTCATGCAGCACATGGCGAAGTACGACTCGCCGACCAAGGGCAAGGACGGCACCAGCCACTTCGGGGATTTGGACAATCTGCATATCGTTTCGCCGATCTCCATGCTGGGCGATTTGATTCCGGTGATGACCGGCGTGGCCATGGCCGGCCGCTATCTCGGCCAAAAGATTGTGGCCATGACCTGGATTGGTGACGGCGGCAGCTCCACCGGCGTGTTTCACGAAGGGCTGAATTTTGCGGCCGTGCAGAAAGCGCCCTTCGTTTTGATTCTTGAGAATAATCTCTGGGCGTATTCGACGCCGGTCCGCAAGCAGGTGCCGCTGGAAAACCTGGCCGACCGCGCCAAGGCTTACGGGATCGACAGCTACATCGTGGACGGCAACGATGTCGTGGCGGTGTACGCCACGGCGAAGGAAGCAGTGGAGCGCGCGCGGGCGGGCGAAGGACCGATCCTGATCGAAGCCAAGAGCTTCCGGCGCATGGGCCACGCGCAGCACGATCCCGCCGAATACGTGCCGAAGGAAATGCGCGCGTATTGGGAAGCGCGCGACCCCATTGCGCTGTACGAAAAATATTTGTCCACCGAAAAGCTGCTCGATTCCAGGAATAAGAAAGAGATCGAGGAGAAGATCGACACCCAGCTCGTCAAGGACCGGGAGTTCGCCGAGAATTCGCCCATGCCGCCGCCGGAATTGGCGGAGACCGGCGTCTACTGCACCGGCGACGATTGTCACAAGATCCGCGCAAAGTGGGAGCGGCCGATGGCCGAGGTGACGCCGCCGCGCTCGAGCGTTAGGGCCGTTTGGACGGTTCCGGGATTCGGATCGGGCAAAGGCTCCGGCGGCGCAAACGCGCCGATTCACTTCGGCGATACGCAGCCCGCGGCGCGTGAACCCGGAAACAAGACGAATTCCGCAAACGGTGGAAAGCCAATGGCGAAAATGGCGGTGAAGGCCGCGCCAAAGAAGACCGTGAAAGCCGGGGCTGCGGGCGCTTCGAGAAAGGCGCGGAGATAGCCATGGCCAAGGCAAACGGGTCCGGAGCGAATGGCGGTGGGTCGAACGGAACCCAAGTTACGTTTCTCGAAGCCATCAAGCAGGCCATGTTTGAGGAAATGGAGCGGGACCCCGCGGTTATTTTGATCGGCGAGGACGTCGGCGTGTACGGCGGCGCGTTCAAGACCAGCGAAGGCTTGCTCGAGCGCTTCGGCTGGGAGCGTGTCATCGACACGCCCATAAGCGAGAGCGCCATTATCGGCGCTGCTTGTGGAATGAGCTACTGCGGCTTGCGGCCCATTGTCGAAATGCAGTTCATTGACTTCATCGTTTGCGCGTTCAACCAAATCACAAATTTCGTGGCCAAAGGACATTACCTCTGGAACGCCCCGGCCCCCATGGTGGTGCGCGGGCCGTCCGGAGGCGGCGTGCACGGCGGGCCGTTCCACTCCGCGAATCCGGAGATGTATTTTGTGCACACGCCGGGCTTGAAAGTCATCTATCCGTCGACTCCTTACGACGCGAAAGGATTGCTGAAGGCCGCGGTGCGGGACAATAATCCGGTCCTCTTCTTCGAACACAAGTTCCTCTACCGCCGCATCAAAGGAGAGGTTCCTGCCGGGGACTACACCGTGCCTATCGGCAAAGCCGTGGTGCGCCGCGAAGGAAAGCACCTGACGATCCTTTCCTACGCCGCTATGATGCATACCTCGCTCGAGGCCGCCGAAGCGCTGGCGAAGGAAGGGATCGAAGCGGAAGTGATCGATCTGCGGACGCTGTTGCCGCTGGATGAAGAGACGATTTTGCATTCGGTGAAAAAGACCAACAAATGCCTGGTCGTGCATGAAGACACGAAGACCGGTGGAATCGCGGGTGAAATCGCCGCGATTCTGTGCGAGAAAGCGTTTGGCGACCTGGACGGGCCGCTGATGCGCGTCGCCTCGCTAGATACGCCCGTGCCGTACGCGCCCACGCTCGAAGAACATTTTCTGCCCAATGCGAAAAAGATTTTTTCCGCCGCGAAGGAACTTGCGCGGTATTAGGATTTTAGAGAGTAGAGGAGAGCGATCATGGCCGTAGACATCGTAATGCCCCAGATGGGCGAAAGCATTTTCGAAGGCACCATCACCAAGTGGCTCAAGAAACCCGGCGACAAGGTGGAGCGTGACGAGCCTTTGTTCGAAATTTCCACGGACAAAGTGGACGCGGAAATTCCCTCGCCTTCTGCCGGTGTCCTGAAGGAGATCAAAGTTGGCGAAGGCCAGACCGTGCCAATTCAAACCATCGTCGGCGTCATTGATGCGGGCGGCTCCGCAGCCGCTGCGCCCGCGCCAGCTCCAGCTAAAACAGCCGTACCTGCTCCAGCGCCCGCGAAGTCTCCCGCAGCTGCTGCCCCGGCACCGCCCAGACCTGCGACCCCTGCTCTGGCGGCCGCGCCAGTTGCTGCTTCGTCTGCGTCCTCAAGTTCCACAAGCGAACGCATTCACAGTTCTCCCCTGGTACGGCGCATGGCCAAGGAACACGGCATCGACCTCTCAGCCGTGGAAGGCACAGGCGCAGGAGGGCGCATCAGCAAGCAAGACATCGAAGCCTTAATCGCAGCGGGCGGCGCGCCAGCAGCTGCCCCTCCTGCCGCGTACTCTGCTCCGGCTCCGGCGGCTTCTTCGCGGCCCGCGCCTCCGCCGCCAGCCGCGCCGGGGGTTTCAGGAGGGCAGGTACACGTAGCGCTCGAAACCGCCGTGCCGCGCGAAAAGATGTACTTTGGCAATTACGAAGTGCAGCCCATGAGCGCCATGCGCCAGCGCATCGCCGAGCACATGGTAGCGTCCAAGCGCGTTTCCGCGCACGTCTACTCCGTCGACGAAATCGACATGACCAAGGTAGCCTCCCTGCGTGCCAAGTCCAAGGACGAGTTCGAAAAGCGCTACGAGACCAAGCTGACCTTCATGCCCTTCTTTGTGAAGGCCGCGGTCGCTGGGCTGCGCGCGTATCCCACGCTGAACGCGTCGCTCGACGGCACCAACGTGATCCTGCACAAGGAGATCAACGTCGGCATCGCCGTGGCGCTCGACTGGGGCCTGCTCGTGCCGGTGGTGAAAAACGCCGACGAGAAAAACATTCTCGGCATCCAGCGCAACATGAACGACCTCGCGGAGCGCGCTCGCTCGAAAAAGCTGAAGCCCGAGGAAGTACAGGAAAGCACCTTCTCCATCACCAACCCGGGCGTCTTTGGCGGCCTGTTCGGATTGCCGGTGATCAGCCAGCCCAACGTGGGTATTCTCGGTCTCGGCGCCATCGAGAAGCGGCCGGTGGTCATCAACGACTCCATCGCCATACGCTCGATGTGCTACGTGACGCTCAGTTACGACCACCGCGTCGTGGACGGCGCCATTGCCCACCAGTTCCTCCACAAAGTCAAGGAGACGCTCGAAAACTGGTCGGAGCCGGTGCTGTAAGGGGCGTTCCCTTCGCGGCTTCGAGCAGACAAATCGCGAGCAGACCGGGGAGCCAGGATTCGCGGTTCGAGTGATTGAGATGCCCCCCAAGCATGGGTTTTTCTTTGGGGATAAACCTTTCGTGCTCGCGGTGTCCGAAATTGGGATGAGCGTTCCCGCTAGTGGCCAGACTGAGGCGCTTCTTTCCTCCTCGAATTCATGCAAACCATTCACACTAAAGCCGTTACCTGAAGGCCTTGCTGGCAGCTTAGCTGCCCCCAATATGACGGAGCGGGATGGACGCCCGCACCTAGGGACGCAGGAAGAAGCCAGCCATCGTGACCGCAACGCTCGAAATCTCTATGAACCGTGAAACGATGCAGCCGCGAATTCTCATCGCCGATGACCAGCAGGACGTTCTGGATGCCCTGCGTCTGCTGCTCAAGGGGCACGGCTATAGCATCGAAACCGTCAATTCGCCGACGGACTTGCTGTCGGCAGTGGCGCGGCGCGAATTCGATATTCTCCTCATCGACCTGAACTACGCGCGCGACACGACGTCCGGGCGCGAAGGTTTGGATGTGCTCAGCCGGCTGAAGGAGATCGCAGATGCTCCGCCCGTGGTGGCCATGACCGGATGGGCCACCGTAGGGTTGGCCGTGGAAGCGATGCAGTACGGCGTGAGCGACTTTGTGGAAAAACCGTGGACCAACACGCGCTTGCTGGAAATTCTCCAGAAGCAAATCAGCCTGGGACGCGAACGCCGTGAATTGCGGCGCCGGGCCGCGGAAGAGGCCCGGGCGCGGGAAGAGGCCCTGATTCATCAGCAGGAGCAGGAACGGGACATCGCCGAAGCCAAAGCCATTCAGGAAAAGCTCCTGCCGCGCGAGATTCCGCAAATGCCCGGATATGAAATCGCCAGTGCGTGGCAGTCGGCCCGGGTGGTAGGCGGCGATTATTTCGACATTCTTCCGCTCGACGAGAAATCGCTGGGAATCTGTATCGCCGACGTGGCCGGAAAAGGGATGCCTGCCGCGCTGCTGATGTCCAATCTGCAGGCCGCCGTGCGCGGACTCTCTTCGCTCTCCGTTGCCCCGAACGTCCTCTGCAGCCGGCTGAATTCCATTGTCTACCGGAACACGGACAGCGACCGCTTCATCACCTTTTTTTACGCGCAACTGGACGGCCCCACTCGCCGTTTGGCCTACGTCAACGCCGGGCACAATGCGCCGTTGGTAGTGCGCTCCGACGGCTCGCACGAGCGATTGCGGGAGGGCGGCACCGTGCTGGGCGTCTTCGCCAGCCGGGATTATGAAGTGGGCTCGGCGCAGTTATTCCCTGGCGACCGCATGGTTCTCTTTACCGACGGCGTTACGGAAGCGTGCAACGCGGCGGGGGAGGAGTTCGGCGAAGCGCGCCTGCTGCGTTTACTGGAAGATCACCGCACGTTGTCCGCCGATGAATTGCAAGCGAAAATTCTCGCCGTGGTAGCCGAGTTTAGCGGGGGCCGCTGGCTGGACGATGCCACGCTGCTGGTGCTTGCTGTTCGCGAATAGAACTCGCCAGAAATGGAATCGTGGTCCGCCGTTTTCCGCCGTGATGGGAATCTTCACTCACTGGATCGTGGGCTTCAGCTTTGGCACCCAGGTGGCAAAGTGGTCCATCCCAATAGGTTCGATCCCCGCGTCACGCAGGGTGTCACGTACGAAGCGATGGCGCTCATTCCCAGGCAGCAGCGCAACGTCGGTCACCGCCGCAAACTCTGAGGCGAAAGGTGCCCGAGCGGCAATGCGAGCCGCCGTGTACGCGTAAAGCTTGCAATCCGCGGGAGCGCGAGAAACGCTGAGGGTTTGCACGTAGCCTCGCGTGCCATTTCGGCGGTAACTATAGTCGATGCGCATAGGATCGCCCGGAAACGTAAACTCCCCTACGCGCACCGATTTCTGGATGCGATCCCAGAGTTTAGCCGTCTTCCAGACTTGTGAGCAGTAGTCGCGGATCGCCGCACGGCTGCCGGGAGCACCGACACGGCTGACCTTGCGCGGCGGAGCAACGTGCTCGGTATAGAGCCGATCGAGTTCGGCATCCAGGTCATCCGCGTGGACTCCTTTTTGCGGTGCCAACTGAAGTCCGTTTGAGAGGGTATTGTTCCAATTCTCGATAAGCATTCGGAGTGCCTCCCCCACATCCGGAGTACTATCCAGTTCCGCCCGCCTATTTCGCAGGTAGGTGGAAAACTGGTCTTCGAGTTCGTCGCGAAAACCGCGTAGTACGTCTTCATCGGCAGCAGGCTGGAGCCGCCGGACACGCGCGTATTCGTCCTGCTCCTCTACCAGCCGGAGGCGCAGTGCCCCGGTCAGGGGATCAAAGACGATCACTCCAATGTTGACCCACTCATCGCGCACCAGATCCGACGTGTAGCGCAAGACATGGTAAACAAAACTGCTGTTGTTGAGAGGAGGAATGAGATCAGGCATAAGTCACATCCAGTTCGGGAATGGATGCCGGGTCGTATTTTTCGCCGCCAGCAGCAACTCCGGCACCTTCATTCGGCGTCTAAAAAGCTGTTCCACTAACCGCTGCAAGGCGTCCAAGTCGTCGTCGTACCATTCCGGCGGAATCTCGCCAATTAAATCATCAAGGACTCGTTCAGTGATACGTTTTTCAAGCCGCTCGATCCAGGGACCGAACGATTCGTGCCCTCTCACACCTTCGTAGACGCGATTTCGGGCGTACAGGCCCCGCAACGGAGCATCGGGAAAATTCCACTCCCCGGCATTGAAGCAAAAACCCTGGTCGATCATGACCGCGCGGTACCGCAACTCCGCAGTTTCGTGTCCGTTGTGCTGGGCTCTGAAAAATAGGGTCTGCCGGCCATTGGTGTTGCAAGTCCATTTGTCGAAGACCAGCATCCCTGAAAAATCATGCAGGTTTTCGACCTCCATCAATTGCTTGTCGGGCAGAAAATCAAACAACGTCAAGCGATGGGGATCCCCCGGATAACGAGACCCGAATTGCAAACCCGCTCGGCACGGGATTTGCGTTCGAGGCATCGCCACCGACAGGTCCGGAGTGAGCCGAATCAGATCTTCGCTGACAGAAATAATAGCCACCGGTGTCGTGGGGAGGCCCAGTCGAGCCGCCAACCTGGTTCCAAGCAGTTCGTTGACCAGCACGCGCGTATGCTGCGGATTATTTTGGAACTTCACCACGTAGTAGTAGCCGTCGTCGCAGCGCATCAGGTGCGACTGCGCGCCACCCCGCATTCGGCGTATCTGTTCCAGTGCCCGCAACATGCGAGATTATGCTAATCGTACCTGTCGCTTCCGGCAAGTATCATAGTAGATCCCACGGTTGGATTCCTGAATCGAGACGCGTGGCATTCGTTTTGGCAAGCAACCCAGTGCATTCGGCATCCCACTGTGGGAGGCACGATTCCCAAATAGGAAAGCCGGAACCATGGTCCCGGCTTCCTTCAAGCAGATCTCTAGTCTTTGAAAAAACTTACCGTTTCTTTTTCTTCTTCGCCGCCTTTTTTGCTTTCTTCTTGGGCGCTTTCTTTTTGGGCTTCGATTTTTTCGCCTTTTTCTTCGGCGCGGTTTTCTTCTTCTCCGCTTTCTTGGCCGGCTTTTTCGCCGCTGGCTTGGGCGCAGGCTTTGGCGCGGGCGCCTCTTCCTCGGGCTCCTCGCCGACGATTACCAGCTCCTCTTCCTCGGTCTCGACGATCTCTTCCGCTTCGCCCACCAGCTCCTCGTCATCTTCCAGCCGTGACAGCTCGTTGTCGTCTTCGAAATTGTCCTTCTCGATTTCCATTCCATCCTCCCCTGGGGGAATCTTTGGCCCCCATTTGCAAAAGGGGTCCACGGGTCGCTGTTCTGGCCGGAGCTTCCTAAAACTCCACCCCGCCCTTGAGCCGTAGTTATCGTACTCGCCGTGCGTTGTCAAGCATTCTGCGGTATTCCTTGCAAGCAACTGCCGGGGCTCTTGCGAACAAATCCAAAGCAAACCGCGGCGCAAACCTCTCTGAAACGCCGCTCTTCCCGTAATCTATTAATATAAAAGGACTTAGTTGTGCGTGGCAGCTACTGGTTCGCTTGCCGTTCCGCCCGCCGCGGCTTGCGCGGGTTTCTTCTTTGACTTGGATCGCCTCCGCGACGGCGAAGTTTCTGGCGTTCCGCCAAGAGTGTATACGCGCAGCACCATCCCCCGGCTCACCCGGTTGGCCTTCAAGTGATTCCATTTGCGCAAGTCGTCCGCACTCACGCTAAAACGATCGGCGATTCCCAGGAACGTGTCGCCGCGGCGCACGCGATAGCTCACCAGCCGGCGTTTCGTTTCCGATTGCGGCTGCGTCGCGGGGATGATCAGCTTCTCGCCCGCATCGAGCGCCACACTGCGCTCCAGACTGTTCGCATCCGCGATGGCCGCGGCCGTCACGCGATATTTCTTGGCGATGGTCGTGAGAGTCTCTCCCGTCTCCACGCGATGCCGCCGCCAGCTCACCCACTTGTCCGGAGGAATATCCGCGATCTCCGCGGAAAATTTTTGCGCCGCACCCGGCGGCAGATGCAATTCAAAAGAAGGATCGTCGGGAGTCGCCAGCCGCAGCAGTGAGGGATTGAGCGCCCGCAAGGTCTCCACATCGACGTCGATGGTTTCCGCCACCAGCCGCAGATCGATGGCCCGCCCCGGTTTCACGGCCTCCGTCGCCACCGGCGCCTCCGGTTCCGCCTGAATATTATAATGCGCCGCATCTTTGGCGATGAGCGTCAGCGCGATGATGATGGGCACATAGTTTTTCGTTTCGCGCGGAAGCACGTTGCGCTTGTAGAGCTCCCAGAAATCGGCGTAACCGGTGCGCTCAATGCCCTTCTGCACGTTGCCGGGGCCGCAGTTGTACGCGGCCATCGCCAGGTACCAATCGCCGTAAAGCTTGTAGAGGTCGCGCAGATGCTGCGCGGCCGCGTGCGTAGCCTTCTCGGGGTCCTGGCGTTCATCGATCCACCAGGTGTGCCGCAGGCCGTATTGCTGTCCGCGGTAGGCCACGAATTGCCAGATCCCCCGCGCCCCGGCCCGCGATAGCGCCAGCGGCTGGAACGCGCTTTCCGCTTGCGCCAGGTAGATCAGGTCCTGCGGCAGGCCCTCTTCCTGCAGAACGCGCGAAATCATCTCCCGATAACGCCCCGCTCGCCGCAGTCCCGTTTCCACAATGGCGCGCCCGCGCGGCGTCTGGAAAAAATTCACAAACGAAAGCACCTGGTCGTTCACCGTCAGCGGCAGGTCGTGCGAAATGTTCTTGGCTGCTTCCTCGGCCCGCTCCTTCAGCCGCGGATCCACAGGAAAAGTCATCTCCGCCACTTCGTCAATCGCCGCTGGAACGGCGGAAGCTTCGCTGAAACCCTCTCCGGCCCGGAAGGCTTGCAGCTCGTAGGCGTACACGGTGTCCACCACGCGGTGAAACAGCTCGCTCAGCCGGGGATCCCCGTTGAGGTCGTAACCGCTTTCCAGCATCCAGTCCACGGCGTCGTCAAAATCTTTCCTCGCCGCTTCCAGATGGCCCGCTTTGAAATTCTGTTCCCCGGAAGCAAATTTCTCCTGCACCTTCTGGATCAGGTAGTCCTTCCCCGCTGGAATCGGCGGCAACAGCCGCACGTAATACCGGTAGGGCGCATTCTGTACCGGCAAAAGCGCCAGCTCCGCCGGAGCCTGCTGGGCGGCCGTTGGCGCGGGCGCCAGCGCGGGAACCCGCGCCTGCACGGGCTTCTTTCCCGCGTCCTCACACCCCAGAAGACCTGCCGCGAAGAGCAGGGTACCCGCCGCCATGCTGTGCCTTGGCCTCATCTCTTCATGGTAAGGACCCGCTCACCCTAAGGTCAATGCTTTCCGGCAAGCAGGGGGTGACGCTCTCAGTACAGGCCGCCGCCTGCCCCGGCCTTTGTTCCGGGCGCGCCCGCTTTGGGATAGACTCGCGGCGGGAGGTAAACCCGTGAATACCATTGTGCGGCTTGCCAAAGGGAACCGCTTCCGAACCTACGCAGTCTGCCTGCTCGTTTTCCTCGGCGGCGCTTCGCCGGCTTTCGCGCAGCGCAGCACCCTTTCCGCGGAAAAGCGCACGCAAATCGAAAAGGCAGTCTCGAGCTTCATGTCGGCAAACAGCGCGCCCGGGATCGCCGTGGCTGTCGTCCTGGAAGGCGAGCCTGCCTGGTCCGCGGGATTCGGCATGGCGGATCTGGAGGATTTTGCTCCAGTGACTTCATCAACGCTGTTCCGCCTGGGCTCCATTTCCAAACCCCTCACCGCCACCGTCGTTCTGCAGCTCTGGGAACGCGGCAAACTGGACCTCGACGCGCCCGTCCAGAAATATTGCCCGGCATTTCCCCAAAAAGAATGGCCGATCACTTCGCGCGAACTGCTCGGTCACCTCGGAGGCATTCGTCATTACAACTCCGACGGCAAAGGAGACATTCCCGAGGATAGCGCCAGGCATTTTTCGAGCATGCAGGAATCCCTGCAGATTTTCGCGGCCGACCCCCTGGTCGCCAAGCCCGGAACGAAATTCAACTATTCGACCTACGGTTACACGCTCCTTGGTTGCGTCCTGGAGGGTGCCGCGTCGGAAAAATTCGTCGACTTCGTTCGTAAGAACATCTTTCAGCCTGCGGGAATGGAACAGACCCGCGACGACGATTTCTTCGCCGTAGTCCCTCACCGCACGCGGTGGTACCACAAAGACAAGTCCGGTGTCGTCCGCAACGCGGGCGTTCTGGATTCCAGTTACAAGATTCCCGGCGGCGGCCTCATCTCTTCCGCGGACGACATGGCGCGCTTCGAAGCCGCGATTCTGGCGGATAAACTCCTGCGACGCGCCACGCGCGACCTGATGTGGACCAATCTGCAACCCACGGAAGGCAAGCCCAGCCACTACGCCCTGGGATGGTTCGTCGCCGAAAAGTTTGGCCTTCGAACCGCGGGCCATACCGGCGGACAACAGGGTACGGACACGGCGTTCTTGGTCGTGCCCGATCGCCGTGCAGGTGTAGTAGTCTTGGCCAACATGGACAACGTAAATACCAACCTCCTCGCGGATGAAATCCTGAAGATCGTTCTGGATCTCAAAGACAGGACTCCCTAGGCGCCAGCCTGGCCCCGCTGGCGTCTTAATTCCGTTTCTTCCTTTTAACTTTTCGACTTTCAACCACCATCACCCGCCTCTTTCCATCCCCACAACACGCCCCAAAAACCCCTTGCATAGTCCCGTATCCTGTGGTACTCTATCTTTGCGTTTGTTGCTCTTGTATCGCCTTTGGGTAGTAAAGCGGTCGCAAGGTCACACTTGCGGCCATTTTTTTGTTCGTTGGACCGCATTGCAGTCCTCCCGAACGAAGCTTGAAGACGGCCGCGGCTCTGTTGAGGGGCTCGGGACTTGGGGCATCAGATAGCTTAATGTTGTGCTCAGCCGGTTTCCGGCTGACGGAAAAGAGTAAAGCAGTGAGTAAAGAACAAGGTACAGTGAAGTGGTTCAATGCCAGCAAGGGCTTCGGCTTCATCCAGCGCCAGAGCGGCGAGGACGTTTTCGTCCATTTCTCCGCTATCGTGGCTGATGGCTATAAGACGTTGAACGATGGCCAGGCGGTTGAATTCGAAGTTTCCAAGGGCCCCAAGGGCCTGCAGGCCTCGAACGTACAGCCCCTCTAATGGACGGCTGCCTCCGGCCTGATCGGCCCTAACTCCGATCCAGCCGGTTCCAGCTTCACTTCACAAAAATACAAAACGGGCGTCCCGCTTCAACTCGGGCCGCCCGTTCTGCTTTTCAGTCCCATTCCTTCCCCTCCGCTATTTCGAACGAATGTGAGACTTCTGCTTCATCCCGCCATTCGCGGGATGGAATCTCTCTTCCTCTTTCGCCCGCCTGCGCTAAGGGACTCTTCTCCATCGCGCCAACTTTGCGCGATGAATCCTGGCTGTGCTGTTGTTCTTCTGGAGACTAGAGACGCCCGCTTCGAGTCTGCAAGGAGACGGTGGTGAGAGGCGCGTTACCGCGCGGATTCAAGCAAAAATCAATTTTGGTCTGCTTACGCCACTGCCTCGTTTTGCAAGGTCGGCGATTTCATGAGGTAGTCACGGGCATGCGCTGCGGTATCGGCCGGAACAGAGATTTCCACTTCGGTGCCCGCTCCTGGCCGGCTCCATATCCGGAGTTGAGCCCCTACACTTGCGGCCCGTTCGCGCATCCCCAGAAGACCCCAGTGCAAATCCCGCCCCGACCGAAGTACCTGCGGATCGATCCCGCAGCCATTGTCACGCACAACCACGCGCAATCGGCGGGGTGAGTACTCAACCTCAACTTCGATGCTGGTCGCTCCGGAATGACGCAACGCGTTGTGCACTGCTTCCCGCCCGATCAGGTAGATTTGCTCTTGGATTGCCGGCTTCAACGCCTTCGGCTTTCCCATAATGAAGATCCGGAACCGGGCGTCGCCAGGAGTCAATTGATCCCTGAGCTCTAAGAGTGCTTGTTCGAGGCTCGTAGCCGCGATCCCAGGCGAGCGGAGCCCCTGGATGGCGACGCGGCCTTCGTCAATGACGCGATACATCAGCCGTAGAGCGCGGCTAAGCGAGGGTTTGCTCGGCGAGTCCGCAGGCATTTGTTCCACCGCGGTGTGCAACAGCAGGGATGCACCGAGAAAGCCTTGGAACAGAGTGTCGTGCAACTCGCGCGCGATGCGCGCCCGCTCTTTACCCCGTTCTTCCAGACGAAGATTCTGTTCCCGGTTTAATTGCTGGCGATCGCGGCGAGAGAAGCGGCTTTGTCTTCGCTCGGCGGGCCGCGCTACCAAATCACGGCTAGATACGGCTTTGCCAACCACTGTATTTAGAGACCGCTCAACCTTGAGGTTCATGGTTTGTATCACTCCCTGTTTCTATCCACTCGCGAATATAAGATGGGCAATTCTCCAGCTTGATTCCCCGAGCTTCACAGGCTGCAAGATACCTTACGGCTCCACGGTCCACGAGCCTCACTTCTTCCAAGTCAAGCGTGATGTCTGCGACTTGTGCTTCGGCCTCGAAGAGCTTCTGTATCTCAGAGACATCCTTTTCCTCGATTCGGCCGCTGAGAGCGAAGATCGTGGACCCCTTGTCTTCGTCTTCAGATCTTCGAATCTTCAACATCTCAGGGCAGTGTTGAGCAACACGCGGACCACGCCTAAAATACTGAAAAAAATGTATTTAGCAAACTAGAGAAGTCCCGGTTTTCGAGAATTCACGAAATTCGTGATTCATGAACGTAAATTGGAGACCGAGCTACGCGGTCTTAAAACGGTGCTTATTGATCTTGAGCGTTCTGATTTTCGAATCGAGAGTGGAGGGAGGAACGCCAAGTCTAGCGGCAGCCCCTGACGGTCCCGATACCCGGCCACGAGCGTCCGCCAGTGCCGCCTCGATGGTTTGCTTTTCCTGGGACGCCGGCATCTTGAGGAGCGTTCGACTGGCTTGCTCCGCAGTGTCAAGTTTTCGAGAGAGCCAGCTCTCATCGACCGTGAAGTTTTCCGTTTCACAGACAATGACGGACCGCTCAATTACGTTTTGGAGCTCGCGAATGTTGCCAGGCCAGGCGTAAGCTTTGAGCCTGTCCAGTGTCACCCTATTGATGCCTCGTATCTTCTTTCCCGCCTTGCTCGCATACCGATCGATGAAATACTCGACCAGCACCGTGATATCTTCTTTTCTTTCCCGCAGCGGCGGCATCTCGATCGGAAACACGTTGAGCCGATAATACAGGTCGCTGCGAAACGTGCCGGCTTCAATAGCCGCCTGCAAGTCGCGATTGGTGGCGGCAATTACCCGCACGTCGGACCGAATCGTTTTGGTGCCGCCCACGCGTTCAAACTCACGCTCCTGCAGCACGCGCAGCAGGGCGATCTGTGTCTCCAAGGGAAGCTCCCCGATTTCGTCGAGGAAGATTGTACCCCCTTCGGCCAGCTCGAAACGGCCGAGGCGGCGTTGCGTTGCGCCTGTGAACGCCCCCTTCTCATGACCGAACAATTCCGAGGCTATCAACGAAGCCGGGATGGCGGAACAATTAACACTCACGAAGGCCCGCGCGGCTCGCTGCGAGCGTTTGTGAATCGCGCGAGCAATCAGCTCTTTGCCCGTCCCGGTCTCGCCGGTGATCAGCACGGTAGAATCGGTCGGTGCGACCTTCACTACGTGTGCAAGGACGCCTCGCAATGCGGGCGACTCCCCCACGATCTCCTCAAACATCGAAGAGCGGTCGATCTCTTCACGCAACGCGATGTTCTCTCTGTAAAGCTGGTCCTTTAACACCTTTATTTGTTCAAACGCAGTCTCCAGAGCCGCTCTCGCTTCGTGCTGCTCGGTCACGTCCATGGTGGTGCCGACGACTTCGATAACTTCGCCGGATTCATTTATCACAGGGTGAGCGATAGAGTGAAGACGCTTTATTGTTCCGTCCGGAAGAACGATTCGATAATCACCCTCGAAGTCTGCCCTCTCCTTCTGCGTGGTTTCCACTTTCGCCCTCTGCTCGACCGAAGGTCGATCTTCCGGGTGAACCCTTTCGAGAAAATGGGACAAAGTGGGCTTCGTTTTCTCGGGATCATAATCGAAAATGCGAAACATCTCTTGCGACCAGAAGACATCGAGGGTACTCACATCCCAAGCCCAGCTTCCGCTGCGGGTCAACCTCTGTGCTTCCGCTAAGTAACCCTCGCTCCGCCGCAGGGCCTCATCCGCGCGCTTCCGCTCGGTGATGTCCGTCGAGCTACCCACAAATTGCAACAAATCTCCGCATGAGTTCAAACTAGGATGACCGACAGTGTGGATGGACTTAACGGCGCCGTCAGGCCGAATGATTCGGAATTCCACGTCGTAATCCGACTTTTCACGGATTGCTCGCTCGATTGCCCCCACCCAGTTAGCTCGATCCGCCGGATGAACACGCTGGAGCCGCTTTTCCCAAACCGGCATGCCCTCTGTTGGATCGAACCCATAAATGCGATACCATTCATCGGAGAGATGAACGGCGTCTCTTCCTTCTACCTGCCACACCCAACTCCCGGTATGCGTAAGCTTCTGTGCTTCCGCCAGATAACTCTCGCTTCGCCGCAACGCTTCTTCCGCCCGCCGGCTCTCGGTGATGTCCGTAACCGCTCCCACGAACTCAAAGCGGTGTGCTTCGTCCTTTGAAGGATGGCCCATGACCCGCAGGTATTTGACGGATCCATCAGGCATCAGCAACCGATGTTCGAAATCCCACTCCTTCCTCTCGCGTGAAACGCGTTCGATCAGTTGCTGCACAGCTGATCTGTCTTCCGGGTGAGTTCGTTGCACGACCATGTCAATCGTAGCCTTGGGTGCCGGCTCGTATCCAAATATCCGGAAGGTTTCTCGAGACCAGTAGATCTCTCCGCTGGAAACATCCCAGCCGAAACTGCCGGTGTGGCTCAATTTCTGCGCTTCGGCCAGGTAAGCTTCGCTGCGCCGCAGTTTCTCTTCCGCCTGCTTTGTAGCGGTGACATCCATCACCGCCCCAATAAACTCGATGATTCCTGATTCATTTTTTGATGCATGAGCCACAATACGGACATGCTTAACCGAATCGTCAGGCAATAATAGGCGGCATTCGACATGACACTCCTTACCGCCGCGGGACGCCCGCTCGATTTGCTCCTGAACTAAAGGTTTGTCTTCCGGGTGGACCCGTTGAAGAACACGTTCCACCGCGGGTTGGGTGGATCGGTCGTATCCGTAGATTCGAAAGGTTTCTTCCGACCAGAACATCTCGCCTGTGGAAAGCGTGCAACCGAAGCTGCCGGTGAGACTCAGTCGCTGTGCTTCGGTCAAGTAGGCGTCGCTGCGGCGTAGCTTCTCATCTGCGTGCTTGCGTTCCGCTCTTTCTCTGGCTTCACGCAGCGCGCGGACCACCGACGGCACAAGCCTCGACAGCCGCGTCTTCAAAACATAATCCGTGGCGCCAATTTTGAGCGCTTCAATCGCTACTTCTTCGCCGAGTGTTCCAGAAACAAAGATGAACGGCACTTCCGGGCAGGCTTTCATCGCAAGCTTCAATGCGGAAAGGCCGTCGAACGAGGGAAGGGTGTAATCTGTCAGAATCAGGTCAATTCCGCCTTGCTCGAGGGAAGCCTGCAGCGCAGCCTGAGTATCGACCCGCGTTACTTCGCAGACGATGTCTTCTGTCTCGAGCAGATCCTGAATCAGCTCGGTGTCCTTGGGATCATCTTCGATCGACAGAATCCGCAATGGTTTCCGCATGCTCACTTCCTGACGATACTCACTTCCTTACGCTTCCCGGCGGCGGCTCGTTGATGACCGCCCAAAAAGCGCCCAGTTCCTTGATGGCATTCACAAACTCATGAAAGTCAACGGGCTTTACTACGTACGCGTTTACTCCCAGTTTGTAGCTTGCCACCATGTCCTTTTCTTCTTTCGATGAGGTCAGCACCACTACCGGAATCATCCTCCGCTTCTCGTCGGACTTAATTTGCTTCAATACCTCCAACCCGTCGACCTTGGGTAGTTTTAGATCCAGCAGCATGACTGCGGGATTGTCGCTGGACCGCGTCTTGAATTTCCCCCGGGAATAGAGATAATCCAGGGCTTCTTCACCATCGCGAGCGACAATGACCTCATTAGCAAGGTTGTATTCCTCCAGGGCCGTTAGGGTAAGTTCCACGTCTTTAGGATCGTCTTCCACCAGCAGAATACGTCCTAGTTTGTTCATGGTTTCCATAAGTGTCCTCGTGGTTTCGGAGCTGAGAAATAGAAAGTCGCGCCGCTATCAACGGCGCCCTCGGCCCACACCTTGCCTCCGTGACGATGTATTATGCGCTGAACCGTGGCCAGTCCGATGCCGGTACCTTCAAATTCATCAGATTGGTGCAGGCGTTGAAACACACCAAACAGTTTATTCACGTACTTCATATCAAAGCCCACCCCATTGTCCCTAACGAATACTACCAAGTCATCGGTGTTTCCGTCGGCGCAGCCGATCTCGATTTCGGCTTGCGGGCGTGTGCGCGTGAATTTAATCCCATTGGAAATAAGATTCACCAGTACCAGCCTCAGCATCGAACGGTCTCCATAGAAATCGGGCAGCGCGCCGATTTTCCACGCGATGTTGCGTCCCTCCGTGTCTTGCCGGACTTCGGTGAGGGCTTCTCTTACGAGCTGCGTCAAGCTAAATAGCGTCTTTTGCGTTTCAGCCCGCCCAATTCTCGAAAAAGCCAGGAGATCGTCAATCAGATTGCCCATGCGCTTGGTCGAGTCCAGGATCATCGCGATGTAGCGGTTGCTCTTTTCATCCACAACGGAAGCAACCTTCTTTTGGAGCAGCTCCGTAAAACCGGCCATATGGCGAAGGGGTGCACGCAAGTCGTGCGAGATGGAATAGGCAAACGCCTCCAGTTCCTTGTTGATGGATTCGAGCTCCATCGAGCGCTTTGCAAGTTCCAGGTTGAGGCTTTCAATTTCCTGTTCCCGGCGCTTGCGCTCCGTGATGTCATTGCTCGTTTCCAGGATGGCCGCAGGTCGTTCCTGCTCGTCGCGCCGCAAGGCCCATCGAGCGGCCACGACCACCGGCATGCCGTCGGCTGTCGTGCGCTTCAGCTCGCCTTCCCAGCGCCCGGTCCTGAGCAACTCCTCGTGGATGTCCTCGAGTGGCGCTGGAAACGCCGTTTGCAGAAGTTCTTGAGAATGCTTTCCAACTGCGTCTTCGGCCGTCCACCCGTACAACTCCTGCGCCCCCAGGTTCCAGAACGTGATGACGAAATCCATATTACGGACGAAAATCGAGTCGTGTGTCAGATTCAGCAGGCTGGCCTGCTGCGTTCGCTCCACTACTTCGATCTGGAGGTCGTCGCGGGCTTGACGGAGCTCTCCCTCGACGCGCCGCCGGACGGCGCTGAACCATGCAACCAGCAATGCAAAACTTATGAAGACGATAAGGTAAGGAATGTCTGAGCTTGTGACGTAAAAGGTGTAACGCGGCTCCGTGAAGAAGTAATCGAAAAACACGATCGAGAGCACAACCGCCAGGGCGGCGGGTTTCGGCCCTGCATACCAGGCAGTGACGGCGACGCCGAACAGGAAGAGTGGCACTTCCACATTGTGGAAACCGTAGCGTTGCGCCAGAAGCGCCAGGCCCAGGGCAATCGCGAACGAAGCGACTGCAAGACCGTAGCGCAGAACGGGGGAGTGGGCAAACTGCGATTGGAGTTTCGGCCGGGCCATGGCCCTTTCACTTTGACACTTTGCAGCATTTCGCGGCGCCAAGTATAACGCGTTTTCGTTCGATTTATCCGGCGCGAGCGGCGGGTGGTGAACAGAGCAAGCCGATTTTTGGAGGAAGCTGCTTTTTGCCTCTCCCTCCCTCCGTCATTTCGAACGGAGCAGGCCGACTTTTTCTTCCGCACTCGCTCCTGCGAATGCGTCGGCCTGCGCAGAGAGACCTCTGCGCCATCACGCACGATTTTGGGTGCGTGATGAAATCTCTCTTCCTCTTTCGCGTGTATGCGCCGAGCATAAACTCCCTACACCAACTTTTGCGCCGCCCCCCGCCCCATCCCCTTTCTAGGTTCTGCCTTCTAGTTTTCAGCTTTCCTTGCCCCGTTCCGTCCCCTCTTGTGTCATCCCGAGCGCAGCGAGGGACCTACCTGCTTCTCACTCCAATACCGCTTACTTCGCCGCCGCGTGATGGTCGTAGCTGATCGCCCGCGTAATCTTCCATGCGCCGTCTTTGTATTGCCACAGATGGATGAACTTCCCTTCG
>Ga0307479_10000754_pt1 | contig 29447 bp, 16 predicted proteins | sample atmos_gasesECM4C_FD_203743 | JGI IMG/M metagenome (GOLD analysis project Ga0307479, IMG submission 203743) | Hardwood forest soil microbial communities from Morgan-Monroe State Forest, Indiana, United States - atmos_gasesECM4C_515 | ecosystem: Environmental > Terrestrial > Soil > Temperate...
TCACTGAGCGGAATCTGGCTAGGATCTGCGCTCAGAAGAGAGCCTTTCTCCTTCCTGCTCGATCTCAGCTACAGAAGGATAACTCTCACTGCCATGGCTACAGAAGATTGGCCGGTAAACTGTCGGTCAGTCGCACAATCGGTCGAGCGGGGTCAAACTCGTGCTCGTGTGCAAGGTGTGGGCAGCACGGATTCCCTGGTTCAGCACCAAAGGGTCGTCTGATCGATAGAAAGGGCTTCATGACGTTTGGGTGCAACAAGAGGTGGGTGCAATTACAAAATCCCACTCGCGGTTTCTCCAACCTGCGCCGGGTGTTCACCGCAGCAATGCTTACGAAAATTCTCGTCTACAAGATGAGGCGTAGTGGGACCCAGATTACTTCCGGTTAGCCGACCACTCATCCGGAACGCCCGCGTCAGACTGTCCGCGATGAAAGGAAGAGAGATGGGATTACCAAATCTACAGACCGCTCGCTGCAGGTCCGCTGACCTGAAGTGGAAGCGGAGTCGCAAGGGCTGACGGACGGGACCCGCTCATGGCTGCTTGCTCGCGGGCGCGAGTTGCTTGAGTTCTTCGGTCCAATTCAGAACAACGCGCACTTCGTCGGGAGGCCCATTTTCCACATTGGCTTTGACAAAAAGGAATCGCTGACCGTCTGGGCTCACATCGTAGACTCCGTTGCTCAACCGACCCATCAGAAATGAAGGGATGTCCGCGACCATTCGGGGATTGGACGCGCTGAAGGTGGGTTGGGTGGTTATGCCCACGCTCATAAGCTTGCCGGAGCTCATAAAGAAAAGCTCACGACCATTCTGCGCCCACACGGGCACCGTGCCGCCGTCGGTCGAAATCTGCCATTTGCCGCCCGGTCCGGGAAATGGTTGCACGTAAACTTCGTAACGGCCGGACTCTTCCGACATATAGGCGATCCATCGGTCGTTTGGCGAGAATCGGGCTTGCATCTCGTTGAATCTTGTCTGAAGAAACGGCTGAGGTTTTCGCTCGCCTGTGAGTGGCGCGACCCAGATGTCCCGGCCCGTGGCTGACCCTACGCTCCAATAGGCCAAGAATTTGCCGTTCGATGACCAGGAAGTGGGGACAAGAATGAGACTCTCTCCCGGAACGAGCGTTTCCTCCGTTCCGCTCCCGTCGGCAGGTTTTACAAGAATGGCAAGTCCCGTCGGACGTGTAGTTGCGAACGCGATGCGCTTTCCATCCGGCGACCATAGCGGCGCGCTGCTGTGTTCGTCGAATGTCAAACGCGTAAGCGTGCCGTGCGGGATTTCATACACCCAAATATCTGAACCACTGTTGCCGGAAGGAATCGCGACGGCGACGCGTTCTCCGTCAGGGGAGATGTGAGGAGAGCCATAGTGACGTGCCGGAGCTGCGAGTTCTTTGACCTGATTCTTACGGTCCACCCACACGATCAGTCCATCGTGAGTATAGGCATTTTCAGGCAGGTAAACGAGCGAGCCAGTACCGGAAACCATAAAGTCAGCCGCTCCGCTGTTCGGTGAGGTTTTCACCCCGTCGAGAACCGGCACCGACTGGCCCGTGATCTCCAGGCGATGTGGGTCGAACGGCACGGCAAACACGCGTCCGTCGCGTTCGAACAAAAGATGCCCACTCAGAGAATAGCGGGGGTAAGTGCCCACGATGGGCAGGATTTTCTTTTCGTGTGTATCCAGTCGCACGGCCGCAATCTTCGACTCCGAGAAGGAGCCGATATCTTGCGCGTTGGCTATCACGAAGAGAACGGATTTCCCGCCGGGCAGAATTTCCGGCCAGCGATAGGTGAGCTCACCTTTGCTGACATCAGGAGTGGTCAGAATTTCAGGCGAGCCGCCGGCAGCGGAAACACGCATCAGACCGCCGAACAAAGTCGGAGCAAAAACAATCATATTGTCCTGCCCCCAGGTGGCGCTGCGATTGATTGGGGCATCGCAAAGTGTCGTTGCTTCCCCGCCGTGTACAGAAGCTTTCTTCAGCTTCCCACCCGCAAAGAACCCGACCCACTGGCCATCGGGTGAGAAAAATGGGCTGGTGGCGTTGGCCGATCCCGGCAGAGGCTGTGATTCCAGGCGGTCGACTGGCCGCAAGAAAAGCTGCGTTGTGTGGCCGAGCGCTCCGACGTAAGCGATCTTGGTGCCATCGGGAGAGATTGCGACCGCCGGAAAATCTCTCATCGGGAAGCCTTCCGATGCGGCGGGTTGACTGTCGGGAGCGGGGAAGCCGAACGCGAAGCGGCTAACCGGGCGCTCCCCGGGACTGGGGCGTAAATACGACGCGACGAACACAGCAACAACTACTCCAAGAACCAGTCCCGCCGCGACGTAGGCCCACGCCATTCCGGGGCGCCGAAGCAAGCGCGTGAGTGCACCGGTGGGGACGGTCTCTGAGGTCACGGAACCGGTGACGGCTTCGTCGATGATGATGCGTGCATCGCCGATATCTCGCAAGCGCTGCTTCGCATCTTTCTGAAGGCAACGGCGCAAGAGTTCGTGAATGCGCGGCGGAACAGACCCGGGCAGCGAAGACCAATCCGGTTCAGCGCGAATGACGGAGGCGAGAATGTCCGACGTAGTTTCGCCGGTAAAAGCGGCGCGGCCAGTGAGCATTTCGTAGAGCATGCAGCCAAAGGCCCAAATGTCGGCGCGGCGATCGACGCGCTTGCCCCGCGCCTGCTCGGGCGACATATACGCCGCGGTGCCCAGCAACACGCCCGTGCGCGTCGCCGCGGCGCTCAGCGTGGGCGAGTTATGCAATTCCTCTTCGGCGGCTTCGCCTTCCATCGCCTTCGCCAGGCCAAAATCAAGGAGTTTGACTTGACTCTCCGGGGTCAGCTTCACGTTCGAGGGCTTCAGGTCGCGATGAATGATGCCGCGATCATGAGCATATTCGAGCCCGTCGGCAATTTGCTTTGCAAGGGCCAGAGCTTCCTCAAGGGGAAGCGGCCCCTGGCTGATGTGCTCGGCGAATGTTGGACCTTCGACCAGTTCCATGACGAGTGCACGAGTTCCGTTCGATTCTTCGAGGCCGTAAATCGAAGCAATGTGGGGATGATTGAGCGATGCCAGGACTTTCGCTTCACGCTCGAAGCGGGCCATGCGTTCCGCGTCGCGGGCAAACACTTCGGGCAACACTTTTAGCGCGACGTCGCGGCACAGGCGTGTATCCTGCGCGCGATAAACTTCCCCCATGCCGCCCGCACCAATTTTCTCTTGGACGCGATAATGCGCGATCCTCTGCCCAATCACTGGGGTGCCCTTGCGTGTCATGCTATGAGGGTCGGTGTCGCACGTCAAATGAACGCAGGGCTCGCCCTTGCCCGCAGCAGCGTTCCGCCTGAGTAACGGGCAAACCGGAACTTATGCCCCTGGGTTGGCGACAAGGACGAAGCCGCGGTGCAACGGATGGTACGCTTTGGGTGAACCCAGAAGATCGGTGGGAACACTTAGCAGACCACCAGAGGGTCATCTCGTGTGGCTAGGGATAGAGGGATGCCTGCACTAAAGCTCTCCGGCCCTGCCCGCACGGGCATTACAGAACATGTTCGAACACCTGCCCAAAATCGCTCTCGTTGCAGACCCGCAAGGTCTGGACTTCTTGAGTTCCGCTCGTGGCGTTAGGAATGGGTAGTTTTCTAGCCCGTTGTACTTTTTGCTCTTAGACGATCTCAGATGCTGCGATGCTGCCAGAGGTGAGGGCGAAAAATCCGCCTTGAACTTCGAAGGGAGGGGTAGTCCAGGTTACTGGAGTCTTCTGTGCCGCTAAACAGCGGGCTGTTAATGGTTTGCCAGAACGCAGGTCCGAACGCCGGATGCTTTATCAAGCAGATAAGTGGCATGGGCCTTCGGCAGCATCGGATCCACGCGCGGGCTGTGCACTCCGGGACAAGGCTGCGGGCGACAAGTTTGAATGGGACCTGTCAGGTTGATCGTCCGTTAGACGCCTCCTGCTCGACATTCGCAGTCGCGTTTCAAAAGTGAGGAGGCTATCAAGCGTTCTGAAATCGTAACAGAATTGACAAGAACATATAGGCACCTTCGCCTCTTAATAGGACCCCGCCACTACCGCTAACACTGAGCCCGCTAAAGCGAAAGGTCTGCCTCCGCGGAGAATTAAGGCCCGCGGCACGGTGGCACGCCCGACTCCCCACCCCTGCTGTGGGCCTATTTTGTTACGAAAACAGAACATAGTGGCGGCGGCCACGCGAAGACAGTTGAGGGTCTTGACCTTTGTCCCCGATGGTAGTAGCTTAGTGCCCTGTTTTTGTTGGGGCAGTATCAAGGACGAGCGCATTCCCCCTTCTCGTTCTGGGTCCCAATTGTAGTTGGAATCTGTCTCAGGTCACTCATATGGCGAAGTTCTTTCCCGCGAGTCCGTACCGGCGGCAAGCGTATTACGCCTTTATTCTGACCGTCGCGACAATGAGCATCCTGAGTGCGGGGATGTACTACGGTGTTGTTCGCCGCGTCATCCAGCAAGATCGCGAAAGGATCGTCGAAGGTGTCGCTGGAGAAATGAAGACAGATATTGAAGATCAGTTAAGAATCGAAGCAGTATCCCTAAAGTCGCTGCAAGAAATGGAAATTATTGATCTTCTATTGCACGACAAGGAATTGCTGCAGAGCAAGCGATTACAACTCAAGAACTATCAAGACCTCTTGGCTCGATTGCTCAGAAAGAACACGGATTTCGATTTAACGATGCTGGTGGGCCCTTTTGATAAACACGGAAAGCATCCAGTCCTCATTTCGTCCTTGAGTCATGATTTTCGGCCGACAGTAATTCAGTACGCCGAAGATGTTCTTCCAGATCAATCCAGGTGGTTGGAGAGTGCCAGGACGCTGTCAGAAGGAGGCAAGGCGCTAGGATGGCGCAGCATACACTATCTTGACAATATCCGCTCTCTCGAACATTCGGGTGAATCGCACTACTTCGTGCTGACATGTCCTGTCTTGCAGCATGAGGACGCTAACACCAGAGAGTTGATAGTGGCAGTTGTTAACTGGCAATCATTCCAGTCCGTCATGGATCAGGCAGAAGCTCTATTGAAACGAGCATACCTGACATCCGGGTATGCTTTTCTGTTAGGGCCAGACGGCGACACTGTCTTAGCGCACAAAAATCAAAGTTGGATAGGTCTAAAAGTCTCGACGGACTTCAATCTACCGCAACTTCGGGATACTGCTGTCGCCATGACACCCATTGAACGAAAGATCGAATACTACGAGTTACTTCCGAGGCAAGGGGAACAAGCTGGGCGCGCGGCGCAGGCCATCGCGTTCGGTAAAAAGTTTGCGTCACTAACGGCTATTGAGCCTCCTTCAGGATTCGAGTTTGGGGACGATTTTAAATGGAAATTAGCTGTCGGAATCAATTATGACGATGCCATCGCGTTGGCAACCAGGATGCGACTGTGGTTTTGGCTTACTCCCTTGGCCCTGGCTGTGTGCGTTCTCGCTGTCATTCAGTATCTCGTGAAATGGATGAGGATGTCTCTGCTGGAATTTGCGCAACTTGCTCGTGACACAGCGGAAGGTCGAATTGGCAAGCTCCAGGAACCCATCCGCGAGGAGCAGGTGGATCAGGTAAAAGATGCCTTCAATAGGGTCCTAATATCCATTCGATCGGGTATCGCTTTTACACCAATTCCAAATCCTTATGTCGTCGGTACGCCGATACGGACCAATGAGATGTTTTTCGGACGAACGGAAGATCTAACCTGGATTGCACGGCAGCTGGAGGCCCGGAACAATCTCATCATTGGGCTTTTTGGACAACGGCGAATTGGAAAAACCTCATTGCTTCACCAAATCAAACATGGGCGGGCTACCTCGGCAGTGCAGCCAATACTCCTTGATACACAGCAGTTTGTCCCGGGAATCGCGAGTGATATGGACTTTTATGCCGCTATCTGCAAATATCTGCAGCATCATTTAATGGATCTGCAAGTTCCTAATTCTCAACTCGAACCTTCCCCAACCACCGACGGCATAAATTTGCTCCTGAAGCTCCTGAGGAGCGTCGATCCTAATAAGAAGCCGGTCTTGCTGTTTGATGAGTTTGAAAACCTAGACTACAAGTTCGAGGTCGGACTCCTTTCGCCAGATGTCTTGCTCTTCCTAGGGGCCTTGATTGAGGGTGCTCTGCCCCTGTCGCTCGTGGTTACTGGCTCAAATCAAGACTCCTTAAATTCTAGACATTGGAGGCAATTGGGCCCGAAGATCAGCGCGCGAAGGATCGGACTGTTGGGTCGAAAAGACGCTAAGGCCCTGATAACCGAGCCGTTGAGCAAGGTCAATCTGTTGTTGGAGCCGGAACTCATACCACGTCTCCTGCGGCTGGGCGGTTGTCACCCTTATTACACACAACTAGCCTGTCAAGTCTTGGTCGATACGGTGAACCAGCATCAACGAACCGTTGCTGGCCGACAGGAGCTTCACGATGCCAAGAAAATGCTGTCCCATAGTTCGCCGCCACCATTTATCCATTCCTGGAATGGTCTCAGGGATCCCTTGTATAAAATCGCGTGCGCGAGCCTTGCACAGACCGCTGACAATGGCGACGAATTCGTTACAGTCGACAGAATTCTTAGCAGCATCTCAGACCCGCTCCGAGATTTGGTTAAAGACCCTGTGAGTTTTCGAAGAGCGCTTCAAGACCTCTGTCTGGAAGATTGGCTGGAAAGTGGTCCCGGGCGTAGCTACCGGTTTCGGATTGATCTGTTTAGACCCTGGGTTCGTAACGAGCACTCGCTTGATCGGGTTGCCGAGGAGGTACGACGGGAGGTCGCGGCATAATGCTCAACAATCCATATCTCAACAGAAATGCGATTAGAGAGGCTAGCCTCTTCTATGGCCGAGAGAATGAGCTGGCGGCCGTTATGACTCGGCTGCGTTCGACGCAGCCTCAGTCGGTGGAGATCGTCGGCGAACGAAGGATAGGTAAGTCCTCACTGTTGAATGCTGTTCGGCGTAAGCTCTTGAATGGAGAGGCGCGATCATTCGTCACGGTCTTTATAGACGGGCAAACATTCACAGCCGCAGACCCCGGCCGCTTTTATGCGGAAGTCCGCGGTCAGGTCAAAAACGTTTTAGGCGGATTACCAGTCGGCGTTGAGCCCACCTTCGACGGTATTGCAGACCTTGTGCGCTACTTGGACCACGAGCAGCATACGTTAGTAGTTTTTTTCGATGAATTCGACGTAATTACGGCAAACGTAAAGTTCCAAGTTGATTTTTTCGACTTTCTCCGCGCCCTTGCGAATAACTTTGCAGTTGCGTACATTCTGGCCACTTCGAAGGAGCTTGACCAGGAGTGCCACAACGACAAGGTTAAGGGTTCCCCATTCTTCAATATTTTTTACAAACTGCCTCTCGGCTCTTTTTCGATCGACGAGGCACGAGCTCTCATTTCTGGTCCATCTGCAGATGTCGGATGTCCACTAGCTGACTACGCGGACATAGTGCTGAGCATGGGAGGACGTTTCCCCTTCTTTATTCAAATGGGCTGCTCCGCGATGATTCAGTTTTTTCAACGTCATTCGATCGATTCCGTGCCCGACGTTAAAAGCATTCAGCGAACTTTTCACGCTGAAGCGCAACCTCATTTTGAGCATATATGGTCCCACTTAGGACCTGCGGCTCACGTTGTCCTCACAAAAGCTGCTGATCGTCGACCCTTGGAGCAGCAAGACTTGACTCTTGCTTCTGCGCTCACGATGAGAGGATATCTAAATTGCATTGAGGGCACATTTTCTCTTTTTTCTCAGAGTTTTGCAGCATTTGTGAGCGCCAAGGCGAGCGACAGACGTGATTCGTCTTTCTTACTTCGAGAGGCGGGGTTTAAGAAGGAAGCTGTTGCGTGTCTTCAGTTGAGGTATGAGCAGTCCTCGTATAGTCAAGCCCAGCACGATGATGCCGTGGGTTGGATTACAAAATATGTCGGTCGAGAACTCGAATCCCAAAGGCCTGGAACCAAGGAGTACTTCCTTCGGTTTCTGACTCCATCGGAGGCTGGCTCTGCCTGCACATCTTTGGCTCGGAATTTCTCTGAACGATTTTCGCGTAACGGGACACTATCACTAGCCATCGGTATCGATTTCGGGAATTCCTTTGTATATGAAAACGTTCCGCCAGGCGGTGCAATTGATGGAGCACGGGCTTTGTGCTCTGTTGCCAATGGAGGCGAGATCGTCTGTTCTCAGGATGTAATACAGCGGCTTGAGAAGCAGTCATCTCGTCAATTTCAAAAGCTTCCGCAAGATCGGTCATTGTCGGGGGCTGAAGATGGCAAACTCTTCGTTTGGAACGTCGCGACCGTTAGTGCTAGCCAAAGGCAACAGTTTGTCAAAAAGCCATCATCCTTGCGCAATCTTCCCGCCGCGAAGACGAACAATACTTGGTACGAGTACCGAGACTCAGAGACCGCTGTAGTATTCGTCCACGGAGTGCTCTCAGACAGTCGCAATTGTTGGTTATACGTACCGAAAAAAGGAATGGGCGACAACGTGTATTGGCCAGAACTCATTTGTCGAGATGAGCGGTTGGGGAGTCCTTCCGTCTTCTTGGGTGGCTACTACACAGACATTGCTTCGGGGCCCTACGACGTGGACAATTGCGAACGCGAATTGTACCAGGCAATTAGGACTCCCGTGGAACCAGGACTTCGAACACTAATGGAGTGGAGAAATGTTATTTTTGTTTGTCACAGCACAGGTGGAATCGTGACCCGCTATTTGCTTGAAAGGCGGCAATCTGAATTCAGGGACAAGAAAGTCGGCCTCGTCTTGATGGCATCTCCATCATACGGAGCCAAATTGGCTGATAAGCTCGATTGGCTCGTTCGCTTTTACAAGAATGAGCTTGGCAAACAGCTCGAATGGGGAAACTGGAGCCTGCGGGATTTGGATGGTCGATTCAAGGATTTAGTGAACGATCGAAAAATAGCAGATTTGAGGGGCGTCGAGGCGTGTGAAAACCGATTTATCATTCATCGGAAATGGTTGCCGAACATAAGCTACGTGGTCGACGAAGAATCTGCTGGTAGATACTTTGGGGCGCCTGTTATGCTCCCCAACACAGACCACTTCAGCGCTGTTAAGCCAGACTCGTTTAGTCATCCCGCTCACAAGTTATTAGTTGATTTTTATCTGAACGAATTCGCCCCACTGACCTCTTATTCACTCGATGCCGCTGTGTGACTAGCCCCCAACGGCGTTCCACCGAAAACCATCAAGAACGCTTCTCTGCACCAGTGGCGATATTGAAAAGTCAAGTTACACGAACACGGAGTTGGAAGTTGAGATCACGCCCTTGGACTGTAGTAGAACGGTAGAACTGTAGTAGTTCCATGTTCAAAACGGATCACATTGGGTCAAATCGGTGCAACCAGTCCTTCTGGTAACCTGTGTAGTAGAGTAGAGACTTTCCTAACCGTTCAGAACCCACCTTGGCGGAGGAGGCGGTTCCCCACCTTCCCCATCTCTTCATAGCCATGGTCTCCCTTTTAGCTACGGCCACGACCCTTTCAATTCTAGTGATGGAATGCTATTCCGCCGCCCGACACCCGTTGTTGCGAGAACGCGAAACACGGGCATCGCGAGACTACGATTGAGATGTCTGATGCCCTGTCCCAACACCAAGGAGTCACCTCTAATGCTCTAATGAAGAGAAGGGGCTTAATGGCGTTTGGGTGCAACAAAAGCCGAGTGCAATCGCAAAATCCACTCTCAGCTGCTGAAGGTACGCTTCGGTTAACAGTAATGACAGTGCCAGATCTTTAATTGTGTTGGAACAGATTTCATCCCTAGTGGCCGGAACCGTAGTGGAAAGGAAGTTCAAAGCGGGGTTAGCCATCTTACGGGTAGAGCGGAGCGGTAGCCAAATTGGTGTGATATATAGGGTGCTTAGGGTCGTGGTATTGATTACGATGGGGAGCTATGTCAGCCGTGCGTCTTCTTGGCGTGATGAAATACCTGGTCAACAAGCTATGGCATAGCGTGTGGCCGGCTCTTGTATTTGTGTGGCATCACCTGCCCGTCGTATTCCGGTGGCTCGTGGATCACCCTTACACGTCGATAGGCTTCCTGGCAGCGTTGTTTTTTGTCTGGACAGCACGCAAGCCCGTCGTTGTGTTTTCGCCGTTTCAGATTCCTAATGACAAAGACTTTTCTTTTCTGGGTGAAACGATCACGGGCTATCTCCTGCAAACCTTAGCCGCGATGCGAAGGAAAGCCGGACGGCCTTCCAACGCCCGGGCTATGAGGCCTTACGGGCAAGGAGAAGTTGATGAAGAACTCTTCTATCTTCCGCCGCAGGCAACCGTGTTCCAGTCGCCTCCTAAATTCACCGTCGAGATAAAGGGATTCAGCTACGAAGGCGTCCTCTCCACGCTGCGAAAGGTCCTGCGCAGGGAAACAGTACTGTACGGGGATGTCCTTCTAGACGGCGAAAAGATGATTCTCGCTGCTCGCGGCGACGGGATCGGACCCTGTGAGACGCAACCGGTCGCCGTTACTCCGAAAGGGCTGCGCGACGCATGCGGTGATCTTGCCAGGCAGATACTGGCTGACCTAGACTCGGATCTGCTCGGGGTGATCCTAGCACGGGAACGGAAATATGAAAGAGCTTTACGGGCTTTCAAAACTGGAGTTCAGCGCAACCCTCGTGCTTCGAATGCTTACCTGAACCTGGGCACCGCGTTCGCGGCTCTGCATCGTTACGACGACGCGTTGGCGAATTACTCGAAAGCCTTGAGCCTGAGCAGGAGAGGTAAGGAAAAGATCCTGTTTGCAATGGGAGATGCTCTTTACGAAAGCCGCCGCTTCGCGGAAGCCCAGAACAAATACGAAGCCGCTCTTCGTGTCGATCCCAAATCTCTAAGGGCCCTGAATGCCAAAGGCATCGTCTTTCGAAGAGAAGGGCAGTTGGGGGCTGCCATCGCGACCTTCGAGAAAGTCACAAGACTGGGTCCCCAATTTTCGTCGGCCTACGCCAACTGGGCAAGTGTTCTACTCCAGCAGAAGAAGCCCGATGAGGCCATTAAAGTGTACCGGAATGCCCTGACCTATCTACCCGGGAATCCGGTCATTCTCACGGGCATCGCCAATGTACTTTCACAAGAAGGCGATGACGACGGCGCAATTGAAAACTATAAGGCGGCGTTGAAGGTGGAGCCTGGACTCGCTTCGGCTCACGTTCGCCTGGGCCAGGCTCTGGCGCGAAAAGAAGACGGCTCCGACGCCGCGCTCCCCCACTACCGCGAAGGTGTTCGGCTTGAACCCAACAATTCTTATTTCCACACGGTGCTGGGCATGGCGCTTCAGCGAAAGGGCAATCTGGACGAAGCACTGGTTCAGTATCGCGAGGCGGTTCGTCTTGACCTTAAGAGCGCGTATTCACGTACCGTTCTGGGCGAAGGACTCGAAGCCAAAGGACTGACGGAGGAAGCTCTTGAAGAATATCGCGCCGCGGTCCGTATCGAACCGAACACTGCTTATCCGCACGAGGTTCTCGGAAGAGCTTTGGAGAAGCGAGGAACTCCGGAAGCTGCCATCGCAGAATATCGCGAAGCCATTCGCCTTGATCCTAAGAGTCCTTATGCCTATAGCCTGTTGGGGCGTTCATTCCAAAACAGGGGGAACCTGGGTGGAGCGATAGAAGAATATCGCAAGGCGGTGGAGCTGGAACCCACGGGGAATTGGAACTTTTGGCTGATTGGGGCTCTGGAGGCGAAGGGAGATAAAGACGGCGCAATTACTGTCTACCGCGAGGCAATCCGCGCCAAACCAACGGATGCCAATCTACGAGATCGACTGAGTACGCTTTTGAAAGAGAAAGGCCATCTTGACGCTGCAATCGCACTGCAAAAAGAAGCACTCACCATCCAGCCTGAGAACACCAGGGTGCAACAGCAGTGGGCCATGCTGGTAAAAGAAAAAGGAGAGCTGGATGATGCGATCACGACACAGCGGGAGGCGGTTCGTCTTCATCCCGACACCTACTACCTGCACACCCAGTTGAGTGCTCTGCTGCAACAAAAGGGCGATCTTGACGGCGCGATCGCTGAACTCGAGGAAGCGATCGCCCTCCGGCCCGACTCACACGAACTCCATATAGAACTGAGCGAGTTGTTCGAAGCCAAAGGCGATCTCGACATCGCGACTCTCGAGCAACGAAAAGGGCTGCGCGGCGGACCTCGCGACTCGTCAGTTCACCAGCGACTGAGCAAGTTGTATAGGCAAAGGGGCGACCTCGATGCTGCAATTCAGGAGCAACGGAAGGTCGTTCTACAGGCGTCTGACAAGGCTTACGCACGCACCGAGCTGAGCGCGCTACTGAAGGAGAATGGCGATCTTGACGGCGCCATCGAGGAGCAAGCGGAAGCGGTGCAGCAAAAGCCTTACGATAGCTACACGGTACGACCATGGTGCGCGCTGCTGAGAGAAAAAGGCGGTCTCGATGGCGCAATCGCCGAGCAACGGCAAGCCATCCGCGAAAGGCCAGATAAGGGTCACTTGCTGTTCCAGTTGAGTATCTTGCTGGAAGAGAAAGGCGATCTTGACGGAGCAATCGCGGCTCAACGCCAGGCGGTCTACATGGACCCCGTCAAAAGTGAATTACATGTGAGATTCAGCGAGCTGTTGAAGACAAAGGGCGACCTCGAAGGAGCAATTGCTGCACAGCGGCGGGTGCTCCGGCTACGGCCCGGGGAGGCTTACGTGCACAGCCAGTTGTGCGCTTTGTTGGAACAGAAGGGCGATTTGGAAGGAGCAATCAACGCCCTGCAGCAAGCAATCCTTATCAGTCCGGCTGACAGCTACCGGTACACGCGATTAAGCGCGATGCTAAAACAAAAAGGCGACCTCGAAGGAGCAATTGCCGCACAGCGAGAAGCTGCGAGCCTGCGACCCGACGACAGCTACATGCATACCCGGTTGAAGACATTACTACAGGAGAAGGGTGACCTTGCGGGAGCCATCGCGGCAGAGCGGTTCGCGGTTCAAGCAAACCCCGGGGGAGCTTATCTGCGCAGCGAACTCAGTTCTCTGCTGAAGCAGAACGGCGACCTCGAGGGAGCCATAACCGAGCTGCGTGAAGCGACTCGCTTGGAGCCAGCCGAGAGTTATTTGAAGAGTCAATTGAGCAAACTGCTGAAAGAGAAGGGCGACCTGGATGGTGCGATTGCGGAGCAGCGACGTGCAGTTGAGATCCATCCGGACAAGAGTAATCTGCACATCGGCCTAAGCGATCTGCTGGAAGAGAAGGGCGACATCGATGCAGCAATCGCTGCGCTCCAGGAGGCGATGCGCTTAGATCCTGGCGCGACGTACCTGCACAGTGGACTGAACCGTCTTCGGAAAGCGAAAGGGCCGTCCGGCGACGCCCCGTCCTAAGCTCCACCAGACAAAATGGATCACTCTCGCGGTCAAAGTCCTGACCGACTCTTCTCGAGTTGCCTCCGGCAAATGTAATCACCAAGCCCTAGACCGAGACTCTGCGGTGCTTGATGCCCAGCTCTCGATATGGGCCAATCAAGAAATGATTCCGGGCCAGAAGTCGGCCTGTAGAAAAGTTCACCGCGGTCAGTCAACGGTCTGGCTAGCAAATCGGTAACGACGATTGTTGACGGCAACAGGTCACTACACTCCGTCAAAAGTCGCGCTTAACCCGGTTTGGATTCAATGAACCTTAGCGATGTATTTTCATCCCCATGGGCGGGCCGCAGGCCCATGTGGGACTCAAAATGCTAATCTTTCTTACTTTCCGAGCGACTTCTGAAACTGCTTCATTCCTGCCAACAAACCCTGTGGCGTAATCTGTTTCTTGTACACGCGCAACGTTGTGTCCATGGTCTTGTGCCGCAACACAGCCTGAGCAACCGCATAGTTGCCGCCTGTCGCCTCAATGATAGCCGTGCATGCGCCTCTGCGACCGGCATACAAGCCTTTCCACGTTATGGTTGAAGCTTGAGGCGTCTTCTCGCAGCGGTCGCACATCTTCCCACCCATCACGTGCGGCTTGATGACTCGGTTAATCATGTTCGGCAGATCGGCTATTACCCAATTTTCACCATGCGGGTTCTCAGCTTTGCCGCGCCACAACTCCAACGGCACACGCACTTGGTCAATGATTGGGACGGGTGCCATTCGTTCTTTGGTCTTTGGTGGGCCAACCTTGCCGTGTGCGGGCTTGTTGCGGCGAATGTGAATCCAATCCGCGTCAACATCACCCCATTGCAAACCTGCAATCTCCGCCGGTCCTAAACCAAGGAAGCATGACAGCGCAATCACCAACTGAGCATCTACGTGGTCAACCAAAGAACTGATGAGGTTCTCGGCTTCTTCCATCGTGTAGTGCTCGGTCGCCTTCGTTTCTTTGCAATCCTTTGGCAGCTTCACATGCCATGGATTATCAACACGCAGGTTGCGCTCAATGGCCTCAGAGAACATCGCAGACGCCAAGGCGCGAATGTGTTTGAGGGTGTTCTTTCCCTGCTTCGTCTTGAGGCTTGAAAGGAATCGCCGCGCCATGTCCGCTGTGTACTTTTGCAGCGTGGTGGTGCCAAAGTGTGGTTTGAGATGTTGTCGCCACACCTGTTTGAATCCCCGCACGGTTGAGGCACGCATTCCGGTGCCTTTCCATTCCTTCTCGCAGTACGGCAGGTATTGGGTTTCCCAAAAATCAACAACCTTCATATCCTGAGTCGTGACAGCCGGTGCGGTGCTCACCGTGAGTTCCTTCTGACGGAGCAACCTGACAGCCGCGCACGTTGCGGTGCTGTGCTCACGATCTTTGTCAGCAAGCTTCACTGACTTCCGCACGCGAACCAACACCCCATCACGCATTTCGCTCTGGTAATATTGAAGGAACCATGCTCCGTGCTGAAGATAGACGTGACCTCTGCCGTGCTCGCTCTTGTGGCGTCTCTCCGACCGTTGAGTTGGTTTCATGGGCCGAGAATAGCACAATAGCCGACAATAGCCGACAACACCAAGGTACTATGACAGCGGAGTTTGTTGTAAGTTGTTTTAAATGTGTCAATTAGCACACCGTGGCGGTGTAGCTCAGGTGGTTAGAGCGACGGTCTCATAATCCGTAGGTCGTAGGTTCGAGTCCTACCGCCGCCACCAATTAAATCAGCAACTTGGGCGATCTCCCGTTCGAGTTCACTTTTCTCTTGGTGCGCCTCTGGTGCAGGCGCAATCTTGCGAGCATCCGACATCTCCTTCGTTCAGATTTCGGAATTCGATGCTCCGCCAAACTTTCCTAACGTAGGCGATCTCGTCGGCCATAAAAACCGCGTGCCTATCTCCAATGGTCAATTCATCCTTTCGTCGCAAGTTGGTCAGTGACCTATCCGTCGCCCAAACGGCTACCACCTCTGTGAGTCATGGCGCGTCATTTTTCTTGGACGGGATCAAGGACGTGCAGGAATGAGATTCGAACTGTTTCGCCACGCTCTCGTAGAGCGCCCCGTCTGGAAATGCAATCGTTGATCGGCAGTTTAAGCATGCCAGAAATCGGCCTGAGGGGGACATTAGGATAGCGAATCGATGCGGAGACGGCGCAGGGGGATTGGCCGACATCGCGTTATTCCCACTCTCCAGTACGACACCAATCATACTCTCCCAGCCGGAAAGTTAGCCACGAGCAGACAGACGGGAAGGCCAGGTTCGTGTTCTATCAGGACCGAGTTTTCATACTGCCATTCTCGATCCGTCAGAGAGCTCTTGCAGTGATTCCGGTCACGAGAAGATAATTGCCCCGCGAGCTAAGTCGATGACGGCAAAAGAATGCAGGAACAGTGCGATCAAAGCCTCGAAGGCCGCGGCGAAGGCACGAACGCGGAAGGCAAAAGAGCGCAAGGCTCAAAGTGGCTGAACCGATCGACCTAGGTCCGGTTCCACGAAGAGACAGGATATTCCGCACGGATCCGCACCTTCGCCCGCGCGATGCGTAGAGAAAGAGACGGTACATGCAAGTCGACCCGGCGAATCGTTTAGTTATCGATACACTCGAGGCCGATTGGAATAGCAAGTTGCGCGCTCTGGATGAGGCCCAGCAGGAATACGAACGGCAAGGCGCCGGCGACCGAGAATGGTTGAGCGAGGAACAGCAAACGCGCATTCTTCAGGCGGATTCTTGACTCCTCAGCGGAGTGACTCGCCAAGCCCATGACAGTAGTGCGACCACTGCGAAGGGAAGTGAAGCTGCTGTGCGAATGGGCAGAGAGAAAACTGCAGGGGAATCGAACATCGCAGGTGTGAGCCAAGGACGCAGCATGATCAATGCAGATGCCGCGCACCAAGGCCAAAAAAGAACCACGGCGCCTATCGCCAACACCGTGCGCGGGACAAGTCCAGCGTCGCGGAGGTCACCCCGGTAGCGCACTAACAGCAGGATTCCGGGGAGGAGAATGAGGTGATCATAAACCGCCTGTCCGGGAAGGATTGTGATCGTAGTGATGGAAAGCAACAGGCTCAAGGTGAGACAGAATGCGAATGAGCCAGCCGCGGCAGCGCGACTGCGCCAAGCCAGTAGCACGGCGATGATGATTGAGGCCGCGGTGAGTACAAACGTCGCCGGACCAGCCAGGCGCGGCCCCAGTGGCGAGGTCAGAACCTCAGTGACGAGCGGAGGCGTGGTGTAGTCCCGGTACGCGAGGATGGTGTGCCTCCAGGATTGGATCCAGTGTGGCAACAGGGCGAGCGACGCCCCGACCAACAGAATCATCGTTGAGAACAATCCGATGACGAAGCGGCCGCGTGCGCGCCAGGCGTGCAGGCTCCAAAGCAGAAGGTAGAAGATTGCGAGCGCCGTCACCTGCGGCTTGATCGTGGTAAGGGACATCAAAATCCCGGCTAGCAGGAACTGGTTCCGCTGCAAAGCGACGACTGATGCGGCCAGCAGAAATGCCACGAGCAACCCCAATTGCCCGGCAAACAGGCCCTCGAGCGCTTGGTAGCTGCACAGCGTCAGCAGAACAACCACGGCAAGCCATTTCCAACCTGGTCGCCACCCAAATGCCTGCAGCCATAACAGCACGCTGGCAAGTGTCAGCCCGCCCAACACGCCGGCCACTCCCACACGCACAGCTTCAAACGGAAATTCCGCCGTTGGCCAGAACAATAGATCTGTGAAGGCAGGATAAGCGAACGTTCGATAATCCGTGAGCGGGTCGGTGGGAATCTGTGCATCGAGCGGGCGGCCGAACAGTCCCTGCTGGATTTCGCGCGTCATTTCCACGCTGTAGGGATCGCGACGCTCCCGCAGCCACTCCCGCGAAGTCAGCCACACGGGATAGAAGTCGTTTCCAAAAGCGTAACCGCCGGCCAGGTTCCGCGCCTCGCCAACCTGCTGCGACCGTGGCAGGAAGAGCCCCAGATGGTAATAAAGCATGGCTGCGGCACCCACCAGGGCAAGACTCAAGGCAAGAACGGCAAAGCGCGAGGACGGACGATTTCGAGAGTGTGGGGCAGCCATTCGCGAAAGGGAGACAGCGAATTAAAGCACGGCGCGGGGATTCGTGCAAAACGGAGGTTGTTTATTTTCTTTGTCTTCAATCGACGGATCAGAACTCATAATCCGTAGGTCGTAGGTTCGAGTCCTACCGCCGCCACCAGATTTCTTTTTGCAACTCGCAGAAAATTCAGCGCCGCCTCGGGCTATTAGGAGGCTCCAGGAATGGAAGCCTCCTAGAGTCGTCTCCTCCCTGTCGTCCAAGCTCGGACCAGAAAACACCCGAGTTGATCGAGAACGGCCCCGCTATTCCGTTGAGGGTTTGGTCGTCGGTATAGGGCTCGAACAGGTAAAGCGGTCCCAAGTTGGTTTGGAGCGCAACTGGTGTAAAGTTCGAACACGCCGATGTCACCGGATCAAATGCAACACAGGAAGAAGCCGCTCCGCTGAGCGCAGTCTCGTTGGTTAGGTCGGTGGCTAAGGTTGGCGTCTCGGCGGTGTAAAACGTCGACTCAGCAGGTGCTAGGGTAAGGTCAGCCACGGCCCCTACCGAAGAATTCTCGACCAGGCCGTTGGAGAAGGAGTCCTGGTTCGCAGTGATACTCAACGGATAACCCCTTCCGCCCGCGGTCGAACCAAAGCCGACGCTGGCTTTGTCGATGTCCCAGTAGACGTAGACCTGCCCTGTCCTCAGGGAGGCCGAAACCGCATGACCACCACTGGTGACAGTCACGTGGGCATGGCCCGTGCCGTTAATGAATCCATGGGACCCATCGCTGAAGGGCAGGGCAGTGGAGGCATCCGCATCGAACGAGAGATGGACGTCGACTCCGCCTGAGGGGCCGGAATCTGAGCTGAATCCTGTTAAAAGTCAAGCAAATAGTGAAGGATCTTCCATCCAGCTAGGACTCCCGGCTGTGCCCGTCCGGCTCCGAAATCTCGGGATTTACAAGGAATTTCGCAGAAAAGGTTGCCAGGATTCAATCTTCGTAGCAAAATAATGCCCGCTGGTATCGATGGCAAGCCATATCTTCTAATAATTGCGGGAATCGGGCTGCCGCCGAGACTTGTTTTTGTTCGAGAGCGCTCCCAAAGCTTATCGCATAAGCGCACTCCCCCCGGTCCGCTCGCCATACGAGACTCCTATGACAAGTGGTGCCCCGTTTAAGATTGGCAAATACGATGTCGTGGACGTAATTGGCCGCGGGGGGATGGGTGTCGTCTACCGGGCGAAGGATCAGCAACTAGGCCGCCTGGTTGCCATCAAGATGATGACTGCCAGCATCGGGGAAGATCCGGAACTGGTGCAGCGCTTTTTTCGCGAAGCACGGTCAACGGCCAGCCTGCAGCATCCCAATATCGTTACGGTCTATGAACTCGGGGACTACTCCGGAAATCCCTACCTGGCGATGGAGTACCTGGAGGGCTGCAGCCTGGACGCGATCCTCACCGCCCGCCAGCCTCTAAACCTCGTCGAAAAGCTGGCGATTCTCGTTGAAGTTTGCCAAGGATTGGGCTATGCACATCAGCGCCAGGTAATCCACCGGGACATCAAGCCGGGCAACATCATGGTTTTGCCCACCGGTGCCGTGAAACTTGTAGACTTCGGAATCGCCCACATCATCGGAAAAAAAGTAACTCTTCCCGGGCAGGTTATCGGCAGCTTCAATTACATGTCCCCGGAACAGATAAACTCCAAGCCGCTCGATGCGCGCACCGACATTTTTTCCGCGGGGATCGTTCTGTACCAGCTTCTTTCGAATTCCCTTCCTTTTGAAGCGCCGAATACTGCCGCGACTCTCTTCAAAATCGTCCACGAGCCACCACCGCCGCTCAGCAAATTTATCGCCGTGTATCCAGCGGAATTGGAGTCGTGCCTTTTGCACGCGCTGGCCAAGGAGCGCGAGGAGCGTTACTCGGACGTTGAAGAGTTCGCCGCAGATCTGCGGCGTATACGAGACCAGATCCGGCAGGAGATGATCGGCCAGCATCTCCATGACGCCGGCGCTCTTCTCGAGCGGAATGAGCTCTCCAAAGCAAAGGAGGAGGTGCTCCAGATCCTCAGATTGGATCGCCATCACGTGCGCGGGTCTGTTTTGCTGCGCGAAATTCAAGAGAAAGTGCAGCGCGAACAGGCGGCCGAGCAAGCCCGCCGACTGGCAGAACAGCAGGCGCACGAAAAAGCGCTCAGAGAGCAGGATGCTCGCGTGCAGGATGTTGTCCGGCGCGCAGACGCGGAAACCAGCCTCGACGTTCGAGCCCGCATTCTCAAGGAGGCCATCCAGCAATACCCTCAAAACGCGCGACTCGAGCCCAGGCTCAACCAGTTGCGCGACCTTTCACAACGCATTTCTGAGATGGCGCAAGCCGCCGCGGCTCGGGAGGAGGCCGGAGAATACGACGTCGCGCTGGCGAAATGGGAGGCTCTGCGCCTCGCCTACCGTCATTACCCCGGAATCGATCTTCACATAGAGCGTCTCAAAAAGCTCCGTGATCAGGCTCGCGGTTTGTCTCGTGAAGAAACGATCAAAAAGCTTCACGATCACCTCGCTACCTATAATTATGACGCCGCTTCCCGGTTACTGGAGCCGGCGATCGCAGAAAACCCCTGGGACGATGAAATGATGTCGATCCAGGACAGGGTACAAGCCGGGATTAGGCTGCGCAGCAAGGCCCGGCAATATCTTGACTCTGCCCGCGCGTCCTTCGCCGAACACCGTTGGGAAGCCGGACGGAAAGCCATCATCAGCGCCTGCCGGTTTGCGAAAAACGATCCTGTCATCTGGGAACCGGCGATGAAGGACACCGTCGACTCTTGTCGCGCTTCCCGCCAGGAGGACCCTGGCCTGCCAGAGCGATTTCTCCGCGAACTCTCCGCGATCGGATCCACCTTCCCCCTTCCTAGTCTGGTGGAGCAAGTAGCAGAGAGCAAGCCTGATGTGGCTTGGGCCGAACCCGCCAAGCCCGTCGCACCTGCGCAGCCAGATCACATCTCTAAAGACTCCGAAGAAGCTGAGGCGCCCAGCGCGAAACCCAATGAGGCAGCTCTGCCATCAGCGGGGTGGATCGACAAAGTCCGACGTGCTGTCTCAACATTGAGCGGCTCCGAACCCGAAACAGCTCAAGGGCCGGAGTCGGAGACGGAGGCAGCCGGACTGCCGACGATTGACCTGCCACAAGATCAGATCATGCCGGCTCGCGAGCCCGATCAGAGAAAGAGCACCGTCCTGGAGCCAAAAGTATCTCCACCTCCGGCGGAGCGCGAGCAGCGCGACGACCGCGACTGGCAGGGCGCAAGAGTGATCGAGTTCCCGGCGGCCGCCGAAGCCCGTGGACGCAGCGCCCAAGGTTCCGCCAGCGATTTGTTTGTGGCAGGAGCCGCCGCTCCTGCACTGCCTCAGGCAATGCCGACTAGTCCCACACCTGAGCCCCGGATCCCCGAGCCTGCGCTGGAAAGTGCGCCGGCAGCTACCCCTGTCCCGCTTGGCGCATCTTTGTCTCAAGTTCGCGAAGCGGAGGTTCCATCGCACGCCACTCCTCCGCCGGCCTCGAACTTGCCGGAGGACGCGATTCGAAGAATCGAGAAACAGCTCGCCACCCACATCGGTCCGCTCGCGAAAGTTCTCGTTAAGAGAGCCTTAGCTAAGGCAACGACGTTGGATGAGCTCTATTCAGTTCTAGCAGCAAGTCTGTCAAGCCCGGCAGACCGGAAGGCTTTTCTTGCCGCCAGACCCGACTTCGGTGGCCAGGCTGCGGGCGCTCAAGCGACAGTGATTGCGGACGAGTTCGCACCTCTCCGCACCGAAGGAGGGAACCCCGCGCTTGATCGCGAGATCGATCGCGAGTCTCTAGACCGCGCGATTCGCATTCTGGCGCGTTACGTCGGACCGATTTCTACTATCCTGGTCAAGAGAGCCGCGCCAAATACGCGCAGCGTACGGGGACTCTACTTGCTGCTCGCCGAACGCGTCAGTGCAGCGGAGCGCGATCGCTTCCTGCAAGACTCGGGCTTTTCCGATTAGGGTTGGCGCAACCCAACCCGCGAAATCAGGCCTCGAGCATTTTGATCGCTTCCATCAGGCTCTTTCGCATGCGATTGAACGAGTCGTATAGCTTCGCGATTTCGTCTTTCCCTTCAACGTGAAATTCAGGGACATTCAGGTTTCCCAAACTCAACTCGTCTGCCACGGTAGACAGACGGTTAATCGGCCGGGTGACCAGCACGATCAACATTGCGTTGACTGCCAGGAACACGATCACGAAAATCGCCGCCAGAGAAGCCATAAATACTGCAAATACGTTTCGGGCCCTTTGAATGGGTAATTTCTCAGGAGCCGTAACAATTTGGGCAGTCACGATGTCGTTCACCTTCCACCCAAACCCATTGTCGTTCCCATAGCGCTCGATTAACGTTCGGGGTGCATTGTCAGGCGTATCGTGACAGGAGAGACACGACGGTCCCACCTTCATGGCGCGCGCGATATAAAGAGTTTTTCCGATGGCCGTGTCCCGTTCGCCGATCCTCTCCGTCACCTGGGGGTTTTGGCGAAAATACTGGATAATATCGGCCTCCCAATCATTGGCTCGGTTAACGGGATTGGTGGGATTGAGCGTCGCTTCGCGATAGGAATAGTCAGGAAATTTGGTTCGTAGCTGACTGAAGTACTGGTTCGCGGAGTACGCGGGAACCGACTGCGGCAAGAATGCGTACTTCATCTGCGTGTCTAACAGTGGTTTGATTTCCTTGCCGGTGTAGCCGCGCACGGCCAGAGCAGCTTCCATCATGATCCTGGCGTTTTCAAAGATCTCTTGTTGTGCGTTCCGTTCGAGCAGCGACTTGGAAATCAGTCCGGCCGCCACAAAGCCGACCACGAACACAAGACACAGGACCAGATTGAACTTCACAAGAAGTTTCATTTTCGGGTACCTCTTCTGCGCAAAGTCACTTTTTTGATGGATCCTTATCCGGGTGCAAGGCCGCCTCCCAATCCGGATGATCTCGAATATGAGACTCAAGCTCCCGGCGAAAGTCGGGGTCGTTCAGGCGCGACTCAAAGCGAGTCACGAAATCTCTGCGCCACCTCGCGGGCATAAGCAACCAGGGACGAAGATCGGCGTAACTGACCTCGCGTTCGCGTCGCGGCTCCGGCGGTTTTCCCTTGATATGAGACAACCCCGACGGAAGCGTGTCCCGAAATGGCGTCGGCATGGCGTCCATAAACGCCGCGGCGGGTCTGGGGCTCACGGCAACATTTTTGCCCCGGTTGCGTGAGAAGAATTGTCCGGCTTTGGCGGGTCGGAATTCGTTTCCACTTCCGCCTCCGGTTAGCTCGACAATTCCAGCCGAGCCGGACTCGACAAATATTTCTGACAATTCCGCACCCGCTTGTAAAACCAGGGTGCCGTCTTTCGTCTTGCCGGCCAGCAATGGAGTATCGTACAGATAAGGTCCGACTTTCGAAGTCGTTTCAACCTTCAACCATCCGCTCCGCAAAACCAGTTCGCCGCCAGTTGCTCCTGAATATCCAGAATGACTGAAGAAAAAGAGTTGACTCGCAGAACCGAGCGCTACGATCGCTCCCGTATCACACTCCACCTGGGCAAAACCCCGACCTCCCGTTTCAAGGATGTCTCCCCAGTCGATTCGAGCGCCCTGGGACACGCGTAGAACTGCCGTATTGCGAATGACGCGCAGGTCGCCTTCGACAACGGTCAAAGTTCCGACCCGCTGCGCAAGAACTGAGGCAGGCAGCAACAGCAAAAGTGCAATCGAGACGAGGGTGGCAGACATAATGGACAGCCGAAACAACGAACTCGGGGGAGGACGGGCGCCCATCGTATAAGCATCGCCGGGCGCTGTCAATAGGCTGCCGGGGTGTTCCGGGGTGTTCGCGATCGTGAAGTCAAGCCCTTTTTGAGAATGGGGAAAAGAGCGAGTGCATTTTTTCATTCGGGGTCAAATCGCTTGCAGATGAACTAGAGAACGAGCTTCGCTCTAGCACTGGAAATGGCGAAAATCAGCTTGACACTCCCTCGCCCCCTTTGATCAAATCTGTCGACGCTGAGTCGAGAGACTCCGCTTACCACGAGGGCCTTTTCGGGAACATCGGACTTGGAAATGGGCTCTCCTCCTTCCCACCGTGTTTCCACTGCGCCAACACGAATTCTGGTTTTGCGAAAAACAAAACTGCGGTAGTTCCGACCGGGCTACTGGTCTCCAGGCTCAATTTCTGATTCACTGCTGGCTCCAGGAACTCAAAAGTGACCAGGTTAGAAAATGCATTCTGCGAGATTTGGTAAGAAGCGACGTCACGCTGGCGCTCTTTCGCATCAGTGATGCTTCGCTTGTCCGGCGCGTGGAGCAGTTGTTGATTTCCGGTCGGTTGCATCTTCACCAGAAACAGAGAGAAGTTCAATCTGGATCGGGAGACCTCGAGAAACACGTTCCCTTTCCGCTTTCGCAGCGGCAGCCGCGAGAGCCATTTGCACCTCCACCGGTGTTCGATCCACCGAGCTTTTCCCGCGACGTAGACCTTGCGGCGCAAGCAGCAACTCTGGTGGCTGCGGCCGCCGTGGGAATACCTTTTTGTCCTGAGTGACAGAAGAACTGAAGGCGGCGGTCGCCGCCTCCACGGAATCGACATGACGGATCAGTTTCTAGCGCGTATGGAGGAGATCCTGTGGCCTGACGGACCTCGTCAGAACGTGTGGTTGATCGTCGACGGCGCTCGCACCATCGACGTCTTCCGCATGCTCATCGAGTGCCACCTCGAATATACGTGCCTCTATAGCGGACCGCTGAGCCCCGATCTCGAAATCGCCGCGCCCTATCTGGTACAACTCGACCATGGCTATCGCGACACCCGCCGGTTTATCAGGCGGGCCTGGGGCGAAAGTATGGGAGTCTTCTTCCAAAGTGATACCTCCCTCAAAAATCTCAGGCGGCATCTGAAAGAATTTCTGGTGGTGCGCGATGAAAGAGGGAGGCGCCTCGTTTTCCGATATTACGATCCGCGAGTGCTGCGAGTTTACCTGCCTACCTGCGTCACGAGTGAATTGCGCACTGTCTTCGGGCCGATCGATTGCTTCTGGACGGAGTCTGAGAGCCCGGAAAGAATGCTGGAGTTCCGCTTCCGTAGCAGCCGGTTGGAGCAACGGACCCTTCCTCTGGGACTGAATGCGCCTGGCGCCACTTTGTAAGCACGGCCTTCGCAGTCAGCGAGGACCACAATGCAACCCGCTGCGAGCCAAACGCAAAGAAGGTTCTCGTTCCCCAAAGTGGGCAACTGGGCGTTGTGTTTAGAAACCGCGTGCCGAGCAATTAAAAGCCAGACAGTCAGGCCGCAGTCGACAACCGCCCTTTCACGCTCCGAAGCAGAGTCGCGGGCAGCTGGATGACCCGGACGCCGTTGCCCTTTTTCGTCTTGACGCTTACCGCAATACCACCCGCCTCAGGAAAAGGATCCGAGATGACTTCAAATTCCTCGCCGTAGAGGCGAATATTCTGCTTGGCCCCATACCCGAGACGCGTCACACTTGCACAGATTTCTGCTATCGAAGGAGATTCATAAGAATGGCTGGTCATGAACTCTATTTTACCGTGGCTACACGCCATTGGGAAGGCGCGCGCGCCCGTCTCCGCCCGACTGAGATGGTTGCAATTGGTGAGATTGTGATCGAACGCACACTCCCGTGCAGTTGCCAGACTTGATTACTTTAGACACCAGCTTGAGCTCAAACGGATCTTCTCGTTCTCCATCGCATCTTTGCCCTTCCTGAAGTAACTACTCGCATTCCCATGGTGCCGACCGAGCAGGCGGTGTCAATTGAGTTGAGCGGGCGCCGGCAAAACGCAAGAGCCGGCGAGCAGCGCGTTCCCTTACTGAGCGCGAGAATGAGCCACAAGGGCCGCGCTCAAAGCTATTCACGGAGACACTATGAACGACCGCCATGGACGCATGACTCTGCCAAAATTGTGCGTCTTCTTCGTCGCCGTATTCCTGATTATCGCGATAGTCACCGTTCAACCTTTTCAAACCGCAAGCGGAGCGTCGGTAACTGCTGCGACTTACTCGCATGGCATTTTGCATGTGACGATTCCTTACCGTGACGCTCACTCTGGAGCGGGCACTCTTACCATCGAAGTCGTCGACCCCGAGGATAAGGTTCTGGGCCGCTCGCAGCACGGCGTCAATATTGCTGGGACGAGGGGATCGTGGCAGGAAGACATCAAGCTTGACCAGGCATTGTTACTCGATGATCTGGTCTGGCATCGCGTGCGCTATCGCTTCGAGTACGGCGATTCAAAGCAGGCGGCTCTCGAAGGCGCAGAGTCCATCTCGCAGATCCTGCGCACGCCCGTGGTCCATATTCTCGGCCAGCAATCGTATTTAAGCGGCGGGGAGGCTGCGGTGCGAGTCATCGTGTCCGACTCGCACAATGAAATCATCAACGGGTCAGGTTCGGTGCGGATTGAACTGCTGAGTCCCGATCAGAAGCCGCGCCAGCTCTACGCCGGAAAGCTGAATCATCGCGGAACCACCGAAGCTCAATTCCGTTTCCCTTCCAGTCTGGCCGGCAGTTTCCAATTGCGCTACGTCGTCGATACTTCGATCGGCTCCACCGAATTCACGCAGGGAGTGAGGCTCGAAGAGAAAGTTTCGATGCTGTTGACTACGGAAAAGCCGATCTACCAACCGGGGCAGACCATTCATGTGCGCGCCCTCGCGCTGGATCGTGCGCATCACGAAGCAGCGGCGCACCACAAATTCACCTTTGAAGTTGAAGATTCCCGCGGCAACAAGGTGTTCAAGAAAGCAACCCAGACGGACACGTTCGGCGTGGCGTCGGCGGAATTCGCTCTGGCCGACGAAGTGAACCTCGGCACCTATCACCTGCGCGCCCGGATGGGCGAGGCCGACGCCCCTACCAGCACAGCCGAAATCGCGCTGAACGTCGAGCGATACATCTTGCCGAAATTCAAGGTGGCCGTCGATTTCGGCGGCGATGGGGCCAAGGCGAAACGCGGCTATCGCCCGGGCGACCACGTGACCGGCACCGTCCACGCGAACTACTTTTTCGGTCAAGCGGTGGACGACGCCGAGATCACGGTCAAGGCTTCCGCCATGGATGTCGCAATGTTTCAGATCAGCCCCGTTGAAGGCAGGACCGACCACGATGGCGCATACCACTTTGACCTCACTTTGCCGTCGTATTTCGCCGGACGCCCGCTCGATCACGGCGCCGCCCGCGTGCTGCTTGAGGCCACAGTCGAAGATTCCGCTGGCCACTCCGAAACTCGCGGCGAACCAATCACAGTCGCCCCGGCTCCGTTACTAATCACCGCCGTGCCCGAGGGAGGCACCTTGGTTCCCAACCTTGACAACCAGGTGTTCGTCCTCACCTCCTACCCCGACGGAACTCCGGCCCAAGCGGATCTCAAGGTACTCGCTTCCGGAAATCCGGACCAGCAAGTCTCCACCGACGAAGGCGGAATCGCGGTGGTCCACATCAACGCGACTGGCAAAACCGAAACGCTCGACATCAACGCCCACGACAGCGAAGGCAATCTCGCGTCCGCCTCCGTGCAACTGCAGTCTCGCACGGGCGAAGACCAGATTCTTCTGCGCACGGAACGCGCCGTCTATCGTGCCGGAGATCGGATTCAATTGAAAGTCTGTTCTACAAAAAAGCGCGGCACCGCCTACATCGACGTGGTGAAGGAAGGCCAGACAGTCTTGACTCGCGACCTCGATATCGAAAACGGCCAGGCCGAACTCTCCCTCATCGCCACGCCGGAGATGGCAGGCACGGTGGACTTCAACGCCTATCTCTTCGGACACGATGCCCGCCCCGTAGCCGACCATCGGTTAGTGTTCGTGCAGCCGGCCGACGAACTTAAGATCGAAGCCACCACCGACGCCCCGGACTACAAGCCGGGCGTTGAAGCCCGCATCCTCTTTCACGTGACGAATTCGCATGGCGAAGGTGTGCAGGCCGCTATGGGACTGCAAGTGGTCGACGAAGCGGTCTTTGCTGTGGCGGAAAAGCAGCCCGGTTTCGCCAAAGTTTTCTTCTATCTCGAGCAGGAAGTGATGAAGCCCCGCTACGAGATTCATTCCATCGGCATGCCGGCGACCGTCGAGCCGGTGGAGGAGTCAAAGGTCGAGCAACGGAACCGCGCCGCCCGAGCCCTTTTCTCAGCCACGGAAATGGTGGACTCCAACCAATTTCAGACGGAGTTTGGCCGCTCCGTGCCCATGACGAAATACCTCGACTATGTGACCCGTTACCGGTCGCGCTTCCAATCGCAGGCGCGAAATGTGGCGCAGGCGATCAGTGCAGCTTACGGTCATGATCCCGATCCCGGCGACGTCGTTCAGGTTTTCGCGGGTATGAAGCGGGCGGGGAGTCCGGACCTTCGCGATGCCTGGGATACCGGTCTCAGGCTCGACCGGGTCGGCTGGGATCGCGAAAAGAAATACTATCTCCTTCGTAGCGCTGGCCCGGACAAGCAATTCGACGATAGCGACGATCTTGTGACCTATTTCGAAGTCCGTCGCAGCAAGATCGTCGGACACTCCGCCTCAGGCCCCAGCAAAGTCGACGCCCACATCGAGCATGACCGTGGCTCCTACAGCGGCGGCTCCGAGGTCGTCGGCACAGTGGTGGATCAGTGGGGTGGGGCCCTGCGCGGCGTCTCGATTCGCCTGCGTTCAACCGCGTCCGGACAGTGGCGCAACGCCATGGCTGATGCCGATGGACAGTTCCGCATGACGGCCCTCCCAGCCGGCGATTATGACGCTACCATTCTTTACGGAACGGATCACCTCACTCAACACCTGACATTGGCCCCTCGCGACCGCGCGAATCTTTCGGTCCTTCTGAGAATAAGCGCGCCGGAGACGGTGGTTGCGATCCATGAGAATTCACTGACCCGGATTGCAATGGTCGTCGAGAATGGCGCTCCCATGGCGGCGCGAGGTGGCGTTATTGGTGGCGTCCCGGGTGCCGTCGCTGGCGGCGCGATGGCAGGTGTCGGCGCTGACCTGCGGGTTGAAGATCGCAATTTGGCGCAGTTTGGCGTCCCGCTGCCCGCGGCGATGGCGATGCGTGAGGCGAAGGCCATGCCCGCCAACAGCGCGACCCTCCTGAAAGAGCAAAGCGCCGACCCGGACTCCGCTCCGACCCACGTGCGTTCGTACTTCCCCGAGGCGCTCTATATCAATCCTGAAATCATCACCGACCAGGACGGCCGCGCCAGCGTCGTGATTCCGCTGGCCGATTCGATCACTACCTGGCGCATGGCCATGCTGGCCTCCACCACGCACGGCGCCCTGGGCAGCGCCACGTCCAGCCTCAAAGTCGTCCAGGATTTCTTCGTCGATCTCGATCTCCCCGTCACTCTCACGCAAGGAGATCGCGTCTCCCTCCCGGTTGCGGTGTACAACTACTCCAACGCGCGCGGGGACGTAAATCTGAAACTTCAAGCCGACGACTGGTTCTCCCTGGTCGATGACCTAGCTGAAAAATCCGTCAGCGTGGATTCCGCCAAGGTCGCCGGATCGCAGTTCACCCTGGAAGCCCGGCGCATCGGAAAATTCAAGCTGACGCTCTCCGCACGCATGCGCGGAGAAGCGAATCGCGCCGACATCGTGGTGCGGGAAGTCGAAGTCATCCCCGACGGCCGCGAGCAGAGCCTGGTCTTCAACGGTCGCCTGGAAAACGGGGTAGACCACGAACTGAATTTCCCTGCCGACTCGATTCCCGATGCCAGCAAGATCTTCGTCCGCCTGTATCCCGGCCCGCTGAGCCAGGTCATCGAAGGCATGGATAGTCTTCTGCAAATGCCTTACGGCTGCTTCGAGCAGACATCGTCGAGCACTTATCCCAACGTCCTGGCGCTCGACTACATGAAGCGCACCAAGAAGCTGACTCCCGAGGTACACGCCAAGGCTGAGGGCTACATTGCCAACG
>Ga0307479_10000755_pt1 | contig 29446 bp, 21 predicted proteins | sample atmos_gasesECM4C_FD_203743 | JGI IMG/M metagenome (GOLD analysis project Ga0307479, IMG submission 203743) | Hardwood forest soil microbial communities from Morgan-Monroe State Forest, Indiana, United States - atmos_gasesECM4C_515 | ecosystem: Environmental > Terrestrial > Soil > Temperate...
CGGATCGAGCTGCGACTACTCGCGGATGACAGAAACTTTGGCGGTGGGGACTTCCAGGCGCATCAGGCGGTGATTCGAATCGAGCAGAAGGAGCACTTCAAGGTCGGCGGTGGTGACGCGCAGACGTTCGTAGGTCTTCCCGCCGGCGCTGGCCGAGCCCGTAGATTCAACGGTAATCGAGCCGGGTGTCAACTCCTGGGGAATGAGTACGGAAAACGTTTGCGTGCCGCGTTTGGACCAATCGTAGAGGCGCGCGAGAATGGCGTACTGGTGGTAGAGATTGTTGTCGAGGACCGCGATGAGCGGCGAACCGAATGTGAGGTCCTGTTCGAAGGGGCGCGCGCCCTGCATTTCGAGGGTAATTTTCGCGACGCCGTTTGCGAACAGAATGTGGGCGCCGTTGGTCTTGTCGTCTCGTGAAGTCCATTCGTAACTGATGGGTGCACCGTCCGGCTGTAAGACAAGAGTGCCGTCGACGCGGATGGCGCTGCCGGCATCGGGGACTTTGAGGTCCGTGGTTCCTCTTGCAGTCCAGCCACCGCCGGAGGGAGCGATTTCAAAATCTTCGTGGCCGACGGACTTGCCGTCCAAAACAATGGAAAATTTGCCTTTGTCCTGAGCGAGGAGCGACGCCACGGCACCCGGCGTGATTTTCTTTTGTGCGGCGACGGCGAATGCGGTGAATATGAGGATTACCGCGGACAGAGCGCAGAAAATAATTTTGTATTCCGTACTGCCGGTTGATGGCTTCATGAAACCTCCTCCAACAACTGTTTGAAAATTCTTCAGAGGCTATGCCGCGCGGGCGAGTATTTCGCGCCGGTGAAAGGTGCTCTCGCCGAACAAAGTGTGCCACAGCTGTAATTCGGGTTTCGGTGTGGCTACAAGCAAGGATGCCCAGAAAGACATCAAAGGGAATGGCAAGTTCGGCGCGTCCTTTACAGCTGTGGTTTTTCGACCACGAGATGGGCCTGGCTTCTGCCCGTTGAGACGATCCCGCGGCGCAGAATCTCCGCGACGACTTCTCCGGGTGCGCCGGAGCTGTCCACGCGAAAATTAGCTTGCTGGTAGGACGGCAGGCGCTGGGCATGGAGAGCGCGGAAGCTCGTTTCATCCCGGAAAAGAGGCCGCCCGGTCATGGCCATGCAGCGCGCGAGCAAGATTTCGACCGGCGAATCGAGCCAAATCACCGGCACGCCGCTGGCACGGAGAAATTCGGGCGCGCCGAGTTGCGCGTATGTCCCTCCACCGAGGGCAAGGACCAGCGATTCTTTCAGCTCGACGGCGCGGCCGAGGACAGCGCGTAATTGGTCCGCTTCAATTTGGCGGAAGGCGGGTTCGCCAAAGCGGTCGAAAATTTCCGGAATGCGCAGCCCCGCGGATTCCTCGATGCGCTCATCCAGATCCACGAAGCGCCAGGCGAGTTGGCGTGCCAAAAGCGCGCCGACGGTTGACTTGCCGGAGCCCATGAATCCTGCGAGGCAGATCATCTGAATGCGAGCTTGCGGCCCATGCAAAGGAGGTGGTTGGATCACAGTCTCGGGCGGCCGCATCGCGGCCGGCTATCTTGTGGCACGATAGGTTAATCGCGCTTCAAGATGCGGATTGTACCACTGTAGGAAGAGAGTTCCACTTTAGCGAGGCCCTGGCCGACGGTACCAAAGAGACCCTTGGTGAACTTGGACGCGAGATGCTTTACGCCATGGGAATCGGGTTTCAAATAGGCGGCGGCTTGATTATCAACGGTGCCGGTAGCCGTCTGCGCGTTGAGGTCGAAGGAGTCGTTTCCGGAAAAGCGAACTTCAACGAGACCCTTGCCGCTCTTCATGCTGTAAAGGCCGGTGCGCACGAAATCGCCGTCAAAGAGAATGTTTCCTGTGGTGGTATGGAGGTCGACATTCGTGAGTCCGGGCTGCAGGATTTGCGCGCTGCCGCTTACAGAATCGAACTTGAGTTTTCCCGCGCACTGCGTGCAAACCAGGGAACCGCCAGTGGTGGTCACGATGATGTAGCCTGAAACTTCCTTCAGGTGGATGTCGCCTGCAACGCTCTCAAGGGTCATGTCTCCCGTTACCTGTTCCACATAGATCAGACCGGTCTGGGTCTTGAGCTGGAGTTCGGTTTCCTCAGGGACGGTCAATTGAAGATTGGCTTGAGTTTCCGGGGGCTGTGCCGTGCTGTCGAGAAGATTGGTCGTTACGTCAATGCGGTCACCGACCTGCTCCATGTCGACGCCGATCTTGTCGGAAGTGCGAGCGCCGCTGACAACCACTTCGGGGTATTTCCAGGACTTAACCTCAATGCGGCCATCGGCCATGTTTTGGATAACCACCACGGGGCGGCCCTTGACGGAAAAATGGCGCTCCACGTGTTGACCGGCGGCATCTGCGGTTGCACCAGGCCAGAGAAAAATCCCCGCGCAAAGCGCCAGCAGAATGGCATATTTCTTCATTATCGAACCCATGTTAGTTTCCGCTCCCTCCGCGTTCCATCATTGCGGACAACAATTGCGCTTTTTGCCTGTAGGCGCCAAAAAGATATTCCCGTGCCAGCTCATCCTGCGGCTCGGCCTGCAAGCGGCGTTCACAGTCCGCAATGAAATCGTCGACTGCGGTCAGATTCTGCCGCAGAGAAGCATCCACGGACGAAGTGCTCGCGAGCTGCATGTTCACAAGACCATGTTCTTGCTCCGTCAGGGCGCGCGCAGGTTCCGCATAGGGACTTTGCAATTCCGAAATCTCGACGGCGGGCCGCTGGATTTGAAGAATTCCCGCGGCAACGATAAGCAAACCAACAGTGACGGTGGCCAAAGCGCGGCCACGAAAAAGTTCGGCAAAGCCATGCCACCAGGGAAGACGCCCCAAGTATCCAGCTGCGGGAGACTTGATGATGCCTTCCGTTTCAAGCTGCGCGCTGAGGTAAACCCATACGCGGGCGGGAGGCTCGACTTCCGCGGGCATTGTGTGCGCCGCAGCAACAATATCCCGCAAGTCCGCGACAAGACTCTGGCAAGCGGTGCAGGAAACGAGGTGAGCGCGCGCGGCCGCGGGCAGCGGCGCAATCCCTTCCTGTTCGAGGACAAGCTCTAATTCATTACACTGCATGGCCAATCACTCCGCCGGGAGAAACCCTGGAAGCCCCTCCCACCAACATCACGAAAGCTTTGCGGCGCGAAATCGTCCGACGTACCCCGATTTTGCACCATTGTAGCTCAATCGCTGAGTCCCGTCTGCGTTTTCGCCGCGTGGCGTTCTTGCCGCGCTTGCTCTCGCATTTCTTCTTGGAGCAATTCGCGGAGCCTGGTGCGCGCCTTGTGCAATTGCGACTTTGAATTTCCCACCGAGCATCCCATGATGCCGGCGATTTCGTTGTGTTCGTACCCTTGAACGTCGTGAAGCACGAAAACGGTGCGATACCCTGGCGGCAGCTTCTCAATGGAACGCTCGAGATTGACCCGGTCCACCGCACCGCTCAGCCGCAAGTCCGGCGCGCCGATGTCCTTCCTCGGGCCGCCGGTCTCTTCATCGGGTTCTGTGGTCTCCTCAAGAGAGGCCGCGGGTAGCGACTTCTTGCGCAACCGCATCAGTACAACGTTGACGGTCATCCGGTGCAACCAGGTCGAAAACGCCGACTCGCCACGGAACGTTCCGATCTTGCGGAAGAGCTGCAGAAAGGCTTCCTGCATAAGGTCTTCCGCATCGGACGGATTATTCACCATCCGCAAGCACAGAGCGTAAACGCGACGGCCATGAAGCTGGTAAAGAAACTCAAAAGCCCCGGCATCCCCGGCCTGAGCCAGGCGAATGGCTTCCGCCTCAGTCACCTTCGGTGGAGCTTGCGAAGCAGGCCCACCCTCGGCCGACTGCATCGCAGTCACCTTGCTTGGCGACCGCGAAGCGGTCAACGCTCTCGGATCGGCTGGTCGGTTTCGGGCCAACGGTCCAATTGCGGCGCATCCAATCGGTCGGATGCGCCGAATACCTCCCTGAGTTGTCCCGGCCCTGGCAACGATTTCCACGACAGCCAAGCCAGAACAAAAGGTTGCACCCGGGGTAGCCCCGCGGGTCCCCGCCAAGGTGTCGGCAGGCGGGATTATTGTCCCGCGATCAGTGTCATTCGTCTATGGCGGACTACAGCCGGGTGGGAGGGCACGGAGGAGTCGCGCACCCGCATCTGGCGGCTGACGGATTCTTGGAAGGGCATGAGTTCTTCTTCGGGGACAGCACGGAGGAAGGACTTCAAAAGTACGATAGCCTCGCGGAGACATGTGTTCAAATCGTAGTGGGCGAGATCCACAGTATTCCAGTCGGACGCCGGATTTGCGGAGGTGCCGCTGGCCAGTTCATCAGCAGACACTTGGAACTCACGACCAAGCTCCACGACCATTTCAAGCAAAGTGTTGATTTTGTGGAGGAATTGGGAACGCTGGGTTAACAGGACATGGCTCAGCAGGCCGTTCATTCTGGCCGAGCGTTGGCTTCGCATGCTCTGAAAGTTGGCTGGATCCAAGGGAGCGCTATTAGGCATGGTGCCGAAGTGCTTGGCATGTTCGGCAAGTGCGCGGAGGGTGGCAGCGAGCGGATCCGTCAACCGCGAGCAAAGGGAGGCGGTCACATAAACACTCTGGGAAGACTTTTCGAGAAGCCCGGCTTGCCGCAACCCGATCGCTTCGTTCAGGGAAACGCTGAGCATGCCATAGGAAACTTCGAGTTGTTGCACACAAACGCGGAAGACTTTGTTCTTTTCTTCGGGCAGCCAAGCGCGCCAGTCCGCCTTGACCGACGTGCCGCGGGATGAGAGGGCGCGGACGCAGACTTTCAAGGGTAGTCTCCGGGGAACAGGGAAGCGAGTATAACAAAAACTTTTTCGACTAGCACGGTTTTCTTAATAATTCCTAACTCCTAGGTTAGCCTGGTGCGCATGGTTTGGGACAAGCGTCATCCCCGGAATTTAGGAGTGGTTGCCCTCAATAGGCGTGGGCCGCTATACTCGGCTGCGTTCGCCACGGAAAGGAAATTCCCGTTGCAATTTGAGCCGCGCGACCAGTTTGAGCAGCGCCAAAAGAAGCTCGAGCAGATCCAGGCGCTTGGGTTCGACGCGTTTCCGCGCGAGTTTCGCTGGACGGACACACCGGCGGCGCTGGTTGGAAAATATGGCGAGACGCCCAGGGCCGACTTGGAGACGGAAAAGCGCGAGGTCCGAGTGGCAGGGCGGATACTTTCCTACCGCCTGATGGGCAAGGCGGGATTTGCCCATCTTCAAGGAGCAGGGAAGCGCATCCAAATTTATGTGAAGCAAGAAGTCGTGGGCGAGCGCGGTTTCCAACTTTTTCGATTGCTCGACTTGGGAGATTCCATCGGGGTGCGGGGGCAGCTGTTTCGCACCAAGACGAACGAGCTTTCCATCTGGGTCGAGGAGTTGACGTTTCTTTCGAAGGCGCTCCTGCCGCTTCCGGAGAAGTGGCACGGACTGACGGACGTCGAGATCCGCTACCGCCAACGGTATCTGGACCTGATCGCCAACGAGAAATCGCGGCAAATATTCGTAACCCGCGCGCGCATTATTCAGGAACTGCGGCGCATCTTCGACGCGCGAGGTTATATCGAAGTCGAGACGCCGATGATGCATCCGATCCCGGGTGGGGCGGCGGCCCGACCCTTCATCACGCACCACAATACCCTCGACGTCGATCTGTACTTACGGATTGCTCCGGAGTTGTATTTGAAGAGATTGACGGTTGGCGGATTCGACCGCGTCTACGAGATCAACCGGAATTTCCGGAACGAGGGAATTTCGACTCAGCACAATCCGGAATTCACGATGCTGGAGTTTTACGAGGCCTATAGCAATTACCGCGATTTTATGAAGTTCAACGAGGAACTTTTCGCTTTGCTGACGAAAAACATTACCGGCTCCACGGTGGTGCGCTACGGTGACCGGGAGCTGGATTTCGGGAAGTTTCAGCGGCTGTCGATGCGGGAAGCGGTGGGGAAATACTGGCCGGCGGGAGCGGGCGCGGCACCGACACCGGATGAGCTGCGCATACCAGGTGGGGCCCGCGAATCGGCCAGCCGCTACAACGCGTGGGCGAAAAACGCCGGGGCGCCTTACGCCGGTGCGCGAGGCACGCCGACCGATGGCGAATGGACCGGTCTGCTCTTCGAGACCATCGCTGAAGCGAGACTGATTCAACCGACCATCCTGTACGATTTTCCCACGGATATTTCGCCGCTTTCGAAGCAGAAACCGGAGGATCCAACGCTGACAGAGCGCTTTGAGATTTTTGTCGCAGGAATGGAAGTCGCGAACGGCTTCTCTGAGTTGAACGACCCGGCGGAGCAGGAGCGCAGGTTCCTCGCGCAGATGGCGCAGGGCGGCGAGCAGGTTCCGAAGCAGCTCGACGTAGATTATATTCGCGCGCTTTGCTACGGCATGCCGCCGACGGCAGGAGAGGGAATTGGCATTGACCGGCTGACGATGCTGCTGACGGATTCGCCTTCGATCCGGGACGTCATCCTATTCCCCTTGCTTCGCGCGGAAGCTCGAGAAGACTCCTCTTCCGAAGCGCACGGGGCGTAACGTATCCTCTTGGGGATGCAAACGATCGATCCTTCCAGCCATGCGATTTGAATGGTTCGTGGCGCAGCGGTATTTGCATTCGTCGTACCGCCCGGCGGTCCTGCGCTTGGTCACGCTATTTTCAGTGATGGGAGTGGCGGCGGGAGTGACGACGCTGGTAGTCGCCCTTTCGATGAACACCGGATTTCGCGAGACGCTGCAAGACCGGCTTCTTGGAGTGACCGCGCATGTTTCCCTCACGCGCCCGGGTTCAGGCGGAATCCATAATTACGAAGAGCTGGGCGCAAGACTTGCCGCAACTCCGGGAATACGCAACGTCACGCCCGCCGTTTATCAGACGGTGTTGCTGTCGTTCGCCGGGCAGGCGCGAGGCGTGGTGACCAAAGGAATCGATCCCGAACGCGAGCGGCACAGTGACGAGGCGCTCCAGCGGATCGTGGCGGGGCACTTAGATTTTTCACTCGATGCGGATGGAATCGACGCGCTGCTCTTAGGCAAACAGCTTGCGGAGGAGTGGAAAGTGTCTCCAGGCGATTACGTGACGCTAACGAGTCCCCAGGGACGACTCACACCGTTTGGATTGATCCCCCGGACAAGACGCTTCCGCGTCGCGGGAGTGTTTGACTCCGGCTTTTACGATTACGACGAGAACTGGTGCTTCCTGACGCTCAGTGCGGCCCAGGCGCTGGCGGGATCGGGAGACCTTGTTAATGTGCTGGAGTTTCGCATCGAGAAGCCGGAACGAGCCGGAGAGGTCGCGCGGGAAATAGGCAGGGTGGCGGGCGGAGGATTTTCCACCTCGACGTGGATGGAGGAAAATCGCGCATTGTTTCGCGCGTTGCGCCTGGAGAAATTGGTTACCGCGATATTCGTTGGCCTAATCACGTTTGTGGCGGGATTGAACATCCTGGTGGTGCTTTCCATGACGGTTACGGACAAAGCGCGTGACATTGCGGTGCTAAGATCCATGGGCACACGGCGCGAACAGGTCCGACTGATTTTCTTGTGGCAGGGAATTACGATTGGAGCAGCGGGCACGCTGCTCGGACTGGCGGCCGGTTACGCATTTGCGGGAATCGCCGGGGCCTATCATTTGATTCCACTTGATCCGCAGGTTTATGCGGTGGCATATGTGCCTTTTCATCCGAGCGCAATGGACGGATTGTGGATCGCGGTCGTGACCATGGCCATTTCGATAGCCGCGACACTGGCGCCAGCGCAAGCGGCGGCGCAGCTGTTTCCGGTGGAGATTCTGCGGTATGAATAGCCCGGAACTCAGGGCGGACCCTAGGGCCGAAAAAAAAGCAGTTTTTGGAGCACCATTTGCTCCTAATTAACGCCAGAGGCAGGTGGGCGGAACCTGGGCGCGGCCCTCTCTTCCAGTGAGTGCGCCAGCCCACCGCAAAGTATTGAAAGCAAGAAGATTATGGGTGCCGCAAAATGAGCCCTGGTTGCCCTTTTTTGGGCAGGTAAGACTGTGGCGAAAATGGGAAAGAGTTGGACAGGCCGGCAGGTGGAGACCGAGTTCTTGCAGCCGACACGGGATTTGGCCGCCCGGCATCTAAACAAGAGGGAGTTGCGGAAATAAGTTAAACGTCAGGAGCAAGCGGCACTAAGGAAGATGAAAGAAGAACCTGCCAATTCGGTCCATGGAACGCAACGTACGCAAGCCGGTGGAGGACATTCGCCTGCGGTAATACTGGAAGCGCGCGGATTAAAGAAAAGTTATGGCTCGGCCGAGCGGAAGATAAACGTTCTTCAGGATGCGAATCTAAGTTTGCGCGAAGGAGAGATGGTGGCGATTGTCGCGCCGTCCGGAGCGGGAAAAAGCACGCTGCTGCATCTGCTAGCCGCGCTAGACACGCCAACGAGCGGTACAGTATACTTCGCTTCGAAAGCAATTGAAACGAATCAGGACGCGGCGGTGGCGGAATTTCGGAACCGCGGCGTGGGGTTTTTGTGGCAGCGGCACCATTTGCTGCCGGATTTCACGGCGGCGGAGAACGTGGCGATGCCTTTGCTGTTGCGGGGCGAATCTTTTTCGGAGTCGCTCGCAACAGCGCGAGAGTGGCTTGCGGGGATAGGCCTGGAAAGCCGAGCGGATCAACGTGCAGGGGAGCTTTCCGGCGGAGAACAGCAGCGCGTCGCGCTGGCGAGGGCGCTCGTCACCGGGCCTGCGGTGCTGTTGGCGGATGAACCGACCGGAGATTTGGACGAAGAGAATGCCCGGGCCGTGTTCGAGTTGTTGGAACGGCTGCATCGCACGCACCGGCTGACGTCGCTGATCGCGACGCACAACGGGGCGCTTGCAGCGCGATGCGACCGGATTCTGGAACTGGAGCATGGCATTTTGCACGCTCGCAAGGCTACGGCCGCTGTGAGCGAGTCCCCAGGGGGAGAGGCGGGGTAACCGTGTTCGAACGCTACACAGAAAAAGCGCGTCGCGTCATATTCTTTGCTCGTTACGAAGCCAGCCAGTACGGCAGCCCGTACATCGAGACCGAACATTTGTTGCTCGGGTTGATGCGCGAGGACAAAGCGCTGGCGAACCGCTTCCTGCGACAGCAAGGCTCGATCGAGTCCATCCGCAAGGAGATCGAAGCGCGCATTACGATCCGCGAGCGCATCTCTACTTCGGTCGAAGTGCCGTTGAGCGCGGAGTGCAAGCGCATCCTTAATATGGCGGCGGAAGAAGCGGAACGGCTGGGGCACAAACATGTGGGCACGGAGCACCTGCTGCTTGGAATTCTGCGTGAGGAGAAATGTTTCGGCTCGGAAATTTTGATGGAGCGCGGGCTCCGGCTTTCTTCACTGCGCGAGGAATTAGCGCGCACCTCCGGCGAGAAAACCACTGCGGCGCGGCCGAAAGAGACTTCATTACTCGCAGAATTTAGTCGCGACCTGACTCAGGCGGCGGGAGAAGGGTCGCTTGATCCCTTGGTGGGCCGGGAGAACGAGGTTGAGCGCGTAATTCAGATTCTCTGTCGGCGCACCAAGAACAATCCCGTGTTGATTGGCGAGCCGGGAGTTGGCAAGACGGCGATCGTGGAGGGACTTGCGCAACGCATTGCGGATGGAGATGTGCCGCCGTTTCTTGCGGATAAGAAGATTTTGTCTCTGGACCTGTCGCTGATCGTGGCGGGCACGAAATACCGCGGGCAGTTCGAGGAGCGCCTGAAGACCATCATGAAAGAGCTGATGGAGAGCCAGAATTCGATCGTCTTCATAGATGAATTACACACGCTCGTGGGGGCGGGTTCGGCCGAAGGCTCGCTGGATGCGGCAAACATTTTGAAGCCGGCTCTTTCGCGCGGCGAAATTCAGTGCATCGGCGCGACCACTCCGGGCGAATACCGGAAGTCGGTAGAGAAAGACCGCTCGCTCGAGCGCCGCTTCCAAGCAGTAAAAGTTCCTGCGCCGAATGAGGAAGAAGCGATTCAGGTCATCCAGGGTGTGCGGGAACGCTACGAAAAGTTTCACGCAGTGAGTTACACGGACGAAGCGCTGCGCTATTCCGTGTATCTTTCGAACCGCTATATCCCGGACCGTTTTCTGCCGGACAAGGCGATTGACCTGATCGATGAAGCAGGGGCGCGCGTCAAGCTGCGCCAGGCCACGGTACCGGAAGAAGTTGGCGAAGTTCAGAAGCGCGTGAAGTTCATCACGCACCGCATGGAGACGGCCATCGCGCAGCATGAGTTCGAAAAGGCGCGCTTCTACTCCGAAGAAGAGCGCAAGGAAAAAGAGAATCTCCGCACATTGCGCGAGCGCTACAAGCTGGACGATGCATCGACGGGGATCGTCACGCGCGATGACATCGAAGAGGTCGTGGCGCGCTGGACGGGCATTGGCGTCACATCCATCAAGGAAGACGAGCAGCAGAAGCTCCTGCGGATCGAGCCCGAGGTGCACAAGCGCGTGATTAGCCAGGACAAAGCCATTACGGCGCTGGCGCGTGCCATTCGGCGCAGCCGCGCGGGGCTCAAATCACCATTGCGGCCCGTGGGGTGTTTCTTCTTCCTTGGACCGACAGGGGTCGGCAAGACAGAAGTGGCACGGCGGCTTGCGGAATTTCTTTTTGGCTCAGAGAAGTCGCTCGTGCGCTTCGACATGTCGGAATTCATGGAGAAGCACTCGGTATCGAAACTCATTGGCGCTCCTCCAGGGTATGTGGGCTACGAAGAGGGCGGCCAGTTGACGGAGCGCGTGCGGCGCACGCCTTATTCAGTCATCCTGCTGGATGAAATCGAGAAGGCGCATCCCGACGTATTTAATATTTTGCTGCAGGTATTTGAAGACGGTCAGTTGACGGACGGGCTCGGCAATACCGTGGATTTCCGGAACACCATCATCATCATGACTTCCAATCTCGGTGCGCGGCATTTGCAGAAGCGCACTTCAATCGGCTTCCAATCCGGGGCGGACGAAGCCGGGCTGAAGAGCTTGGAAGACATGGTGATGAACGAAGTGAAGCGCATCTTCAATCCAGAATTTCTCAACCGGCTGGACGAAGTGATCATCTTCAATGCTCTCGGCGATGAAGACCTGCTCCGAATCATTGACTTACTGGTGGGTCAGCTGAATGACACGCTCATCCACCGGCAGGTGCAGGTGGTGCTGTCGCCGGAAGCACGGCAGTGGATCCTCGAGAAAACGTGCGCGGACCGGAGTTACGGGGCGCGGCCGCTGCGACGGGCTCTGCAGAAGTACGTGGAAGACCCGCTTTCGGAAGCGCTCATCCAGGGTGGAATACAAAGGCCGGCGACACTGCAGATCTACGTCGCAGGGGAAGGCCTGTCATTCCGGCCCGTGGGTGAGGCAACCCCGGTCATTCACTAGAGAATCTGACACAACGCACGATGGGTGGCCCTTGCTCGTTGAGGGTCAACGCACAGCCAGCCCATACCGGGTTCGGCGGGAGAAAACCAACTTGTGTTTGGGGGCGCGGCATTGAGAACCTCAACGGCCGCACAAAGAAGAGTCTGCTTGCCGTTTGGGGTTTTGCTCGGCCGCCTCACCTGGGTCGTGGCCCTATTGTTGCCGCCTGCTGCGATTTTGCAGGCGGGTGCGCAGCAACTTCGTGAAACTGGAGCTTTGCTGTCTTTGCACGCCTCGTTGCATTCGCCCAGGGCGGCTTCCGGAACTCTTGCTACTGCCACAGCGGGCAGGGCCACGCCGCAACAGCCAACTGAGAAGCCGCAGGCTGTAATCGCCCGAATCGATTTCGTGGGCAACCGGCGCATTCGAACTGACACTTTGAAAGCGCGGATATTCAGCCGCGAGGGCGACGCCTATAACGAAGAGACCTTGCGGCGTGATTTCCAAGCTTTGTGGAATACCCAGTTTTTCGAGGATGTGAAGTTGAGCGTCGAGGATTCTCCGGACCGGCCGGACGGCAAGATTGTCGTGTTCGAAGTGAAAGAGCGCCCCGTGATTCGTCGGATCCGTTATGACGGAATCCATTCGGTATCGGAGTCGGACATTCTTGACCGCTTCAAGGAGCGCAAAGTCGGCCTGACGGTGGAGAGCCAGTTCGATCCCACACGCATCAAGAAGGCGGAAGTGGTGCTGCAGGAACTGCTTGGCGAACACGGACGCCAATTCGCGAAAGTGACGCCCCAATATGAGCGGATCGCATCGAGCAACGCAGTGATTCTGGTCTTCAAAGTGGAAGAAGGGCCCAAGGTCAAGGTAGGCAAAATTAAATTCACGGGCAACCACGCATTCAGCGACCGAAAAATCATCCGCACGATGCGCCACGACCGGCCGTATGCCATTCCGCTCCATTTTTGGTACATCCCGGTTATGAACAAGACGTTTGACCGGGAAAAGCTGAACGAAGACATTGAAATCGGCATCCGCGGACTGTATCAAGACAATGGCTACTTCAAGGCGGCGATCGGAGAGCCGGTCCTGCAGAACGTAGACACGGAAGGGTTCCGCATGGGGGTGCCGGTGGCTGGCAAGAGCCACGGCAAAGCGGTCAACATCACCATTCCGATCGAAGAAGGCGATCGCTACCACATGGGTACGCTGAAAATCGTCAGCGCTGACCCGGACAAAGCGCTGTCGCTGAAAGTGGACGCACTGAAGAGCATTTTCCCGCTTCATCCGGGCGATCTCTTCGCCGTAGGAAAAATCCGCAAGGCCCTTGAGGATTACGGCAAAGCTTACGGACAATATGGATTCATCGATTTCACGGCGGTGCCGGAAATGGACATCGACGACGAAAAGAAGGTGATCAACCTCACGCTGAAGTTTAGTGAAGAGAAGCAATATTACGTGCGGCGCATCGATTTCAGCGGAAATACGACGACGCGCGACAAAGTGATCCGGCGCGAGTTGTTGATCGATGAAGGTCAGCTCTTCAACAAGCGCGCGTGGGAGCTGAGCATACTGCGGCTAAACCAGCTCGATTATTTTGACCGCATCGAAGCGGACAAAGCGGCGGAGATCAAGCGCAACACGAAGGAAGGCACGGTCGACATCAACTTGAAGCTGAAGGAAAAAGGGAAGCAGTCGATCGGGTTACAGGGCGGCGTCAGTGGATTGGCGGGGACGTTCATCGGGCTGACGTATCAGACGAACAATTTTTTGGGACTCGGGGAAACATTGACTATGTCCGCGCAGTTAGGTGATATCCAGCGAAGCTTAATGTTTGGCTTCACGGAGCCTTATTTATTCGACCGGCCGATCTCGACGGGGTTCACGGTATTCAACAGCCGGTACAGTTTCAACCAGGCCAAGCAGCAGGCGCTCCTGACGGGGCAATCGGTGAGCGTCAACCCGGCATACATCGAAAACTACAACCAGAACAGCACGGGCTTTACGATTTTCGCAAGCTACCCGATCAAGCGGCTTTCCTTCACGCGTGTGGGATTGAATTACGGCCTGACGCGCACGAGTATCACGACCTTTAACAGCGCATCGCAATTGCTTTTCACCTCCACGCAATTCCGGAGCATCGCGGGCCCCAGCGCGCTGAATGGCATTGTTTCGAGCACCATCACCCCGACGATCACCTACAACACCATCAATAATCCGGTGAACCCGACGGGCGGCAAGAGCTACTTTTATTCGGCGGCCTTCCAGGGCGGCATTCTGGGCGGGAACGTCAACACCATTACAAACGTGTTCGAATGGAAGATGTTCCATCCCATCAATAAACGGCGCAACGTGCTAGGCTACCGCTTCACCACCGCCTACACTACGGGATTCGGCGGTCAGGGAGTGCCGCCATACAGCCGCTTCTATATGGGCGGAGAACAAGACCTCCGCGGGTTCGACATCCGGTCGATATCACCGGTAACGTTCATTCCCACGGCGACCGCAACAACCATCACCTACCGTAATCCCTTCGCGGGCGGCACCTTGGCTGCATTCACTGTTCCCGTGCTGACTTACTCTCCCACGCTGCCCGGCGGCGACTACCAGGGTGCGGGCAATTTCGAATATCGCATCCCCATCGTCGGCCCGGTTACCGCCGCGCTATTTGCCGACGTCGGGACCGACGGTATCATCCAGAAGAGCGGGTTGCGCCTGGATCCCGGCGGCTTTCAGAATCTTCAGCAGCAATTTCCGACTTCGGGCGTGTCGCAATCACTTCCCATAGCCTCCGGAACAAACTTCCGGCTTCGGGGATCCACCGGGATCGAATTTGTGGTGCAGTTGCCCATTATTCAGGCGCCATTCCGTATCTACTATGCGTACAACGTGCACCGGTTGTATCAGGAAATAGTGTCCCCCACACCGTTTATCGATCCGAAAGAAGAGGCTTTTCTGAAGAACGCTTTTAGCTTCGATCCGAATATTTACAATCTGCAGATCAAGCCGCAGCTGGATTTCATTCAGCGGAATCCCGGGCGGCTGAATTATTTCGAACCGTCGCATGCGTTCAAGTTTACCGTGAGCCGGACATTTTGATGCCACGCTGCAGGGGGGAATTTTGCGGTTCGGGGACAAGGGTTTTCGTGAAAGACGATAATTTTGGCGCCAGCGGCAGATTCGCAAGCGCGTTTGTGTGAGGGGAATCGTGGCAACAAATTCAGGGGCAATGACGAAAGTTCTCGCGTTTTTGGCCGCGGCCGTCTGCTTTTTTTGGCTGAGCGGCTGCGGCAGCAAGAGCACCAACACCGTCGTGGTCACGGTCACTTCATCCGCGGGTACCAGCCTGCTCGTTGGACAGTCAACCACGCTCACGGCCATCGTGACCGGTGCGACCAACACCAACGTCAACTGGCAGCCGTGCCAGTTCACAACGACTACTGTTTCGGGCACGACGACAACGACCACCAAGCCGGCGAGTTGCCCCACCGACGGTTCCCTCGGCACAATCTCCAATCAACAAACTACCGGCACCGCAACCTACACAGCCCCAAGCAAGATTCCGGATCAAACCAAGTTTCCTGGGCTGCAAATCGTGATCACGGCCCAATCCCAGCAGAGCACCGTCAAGACCGGCAGCGTGACGCTCATACTGAACTCCGGTATCGGTGTACCGCTGAATCCAACCACTGCTACGGTGGCCACAAAGGAGCCGTTCACATTCACCGCCACACTCACAAATGACCTGCAAATGCAGGGTGTGGTATGGCTGGTTACTCAGGCAACGCCCACCGCTACGATTACGGCCCCTAATTTGGCCTCCTGCAGCCCTGGCTGCGGGACGATCACATCCAACGGGTTGTACACGGGTGTCTACACCGCTCCCGCCACCATACCGACGAGCACAACCACCACCTCAACACCGGCGATCGTCACCGTGGTCGCCACTGCAAAAGCGGATAACACGCGCTTCGCCACCGGCACCATTACTATCATCCAGGGCGGACCGATCACCTTTAATGGTATTTCTCCCACGATCGCCCCGCAGGGCGCTGCCCTGTGGGACATCTATCTGGACGCCCCAAACATGTCGTCGGCGTCGAGCATCACGCTGACCCAACAAAACTGCCAAACTGGCTGCAGCAAGACTTTTAATTCGAGTACCGGCCAAATAAAAGTGCTGTTTCCGATCCCCACTTCCACCACAGCGAATCCGGGCCCCACTGGCGTTCGCCTGCGCCTGCTGGAAGCCGATCTCGGGGCGGTAAATACAACGAATTCATCAGCACCGCTTACTTATACCTTTTCGGTGAGCGATCCTGGGGAGCCTGTAACGAAAGCTGCGGGCGGAAACTTTACCCTCACCCTAATGCCTGTTCGACCTACCGTGGTTGCTTCTTCTCCTAACGGTGTCGTTCAAGGGGCGTCCACGCTCAATTTTCCCTTGGTGATTGATGGAGGGTATTTTGGGTCGGGCGGCACGCTTGCCAATGTTCTCTTTGAGGGTAACCAAATTCCGTTTGCGAAGAATAGTCAAGGCCAGCCGCTGTCTAACTCCCGCCAACTCGCGCTGCAATTCCCTACAAACGGGATCAACTCAACAAGTCCCGGGCTCTATCCCTTGTCAACTTCGCGAACGACGCCCCCCCCCCCACCCAATGCCAGCAATGCGGCAGTGACTACCCTCGCCGTGTTTCCGGACTATTCGACTACGCCACCTCAGGTGGTAGGCTCCCCGATAGCTGTCGGCACAAATCCAAGCGCGATCGATATCGACCAGACGCTTGGAATTCTCGTGGTTGCTGAAACGGGCTCGAACGCCATCCAGTTCTACACTATTGGCAGCGGCACCCTTTCACCACTGGGGGCCCCGGTACCTGTCGGGCAGATTCCCACGGGTGTTTCGGTAAATCAAACCAATCACTCCGTGGCGGTCGTGAATTATGGAAGCCAGAGCGTTTCCATTGTGCCGATTCCTGGCGTTCCCAACCCTGTCGCTCGGACGGACGTCAGTCTCTCCGGCCTGTTGCAAGGTGTTTCTCCGGCTCCTCTGCCGTATGCGATTGGTGTGGACCCGGACACGAATTTGGCGCTCGTGGCGTACTCTTCGACTTCTACCTCCACAGCCGCAAACCTGGGATTCGTGGTCAACCTGAATCAAGGAGCGAATGCTCCGTTCGGTTGCCTGGCGAATTCCGGTAAGACTCCGCCGTGCGTCTTTTCGCAGGTCACGCTGAATACTGGCGCCTATCCCCAGATTGCCATGGCGCCGCACGGCCACATGGCCTATGTAAGTCCGGGCGGTTCTGGGGTGGTAAGGGGTGTCGACGTCACACAATCCTCCACCTCTGTGGGCATCAGCAGTCTCTCGCTCGCCGTGGGAGTTGTGACCGTCACGACGAGCAATACACTGACTGGGACTATTCCCGGAATGCCGTTTACAGTGCTAATCTCCGGCGTCCCGACGTCTAACTCCGCAGGCAACACAAACTTCAACGGCGTGTTCTCGGCAACTGTCACCAGCAGCACAACCTTCATCTATTCTCTGACCGGCAACAATAACAGTGGCACGGCCAGCGGAGGAACTGTTTTCTACGGGAGTCCCAACGTGATTTTTCCCGGCATTTCCGCGACCACGCAAGGAATTGCCATCAATCCGATCACTCAAACCGCCGCGCTTGCCGATGCGAATGCCACGGGCCAGAACGGTCCTCAAATTGACCTGCTGAATCAACTCGACCAGTCCGTGAGTTCGATCAGCTACTTCGCTACGTGCACGGCTTTCACGATAAACTGCGCTGGCTCACCCGAGCTGCTCCACACCGCGGACGTCGCGTGGCAGCCCTACACCAATTTGCTCGTTTCTTACAACCCGACGCTGAATCAGGTGTCCATATCCGATCCTGAGACGCGAACGCGCCGCGCTCTCGCTTGTAAGAGTTCCAGCGCTTGTCAGGTCAATCCCATTGTCCCGAGCCAGGTCACGTTGACAGGAACGGGTACCGCTACGATCAACTCCCTGACGCTGTGGGGCGGCATCGCTGTCGACTCAGCCACAAACCAGGCGTTCATCGTGCAGTCGGGCAGCAGCACGATTCAGATCGTCAATCTTGGCTCCTTCAAAGCCTCGGAGATTACGGAAGTAGTCGTTCCAAGCCCGAGTCCCGGTCCAGGAGTTATCGGTGGGATTCCGAAAGCGCTGGTTCCACAGGCGACACTCACTTCGGCAATAGATCTACCCGGTGTTCAGATCTTTGGCTCGGGTTTTGATACGAATACCCAGGTTCGCCTCGACGGTACGGGTTTCGCTTCGACGGTGCTGGGCAATTTCACATTTGTGAGCAGCCGCCAGATTACCGTTACCGTCCCGCACTCGTTTCTTTCCACGCCGCATCACTACGCGCTCGACGTGATCAATGGCAGCAACGTGCAGTCCAATGCCTCGGACTTCATCGTCATTCAGGCCGTGGACATGACGAGTGTCTGCTCCAGCCATAATCCGCAGCCGAGTGCCGTCGCCATCGCGGACCAACTTAAGAATGGTCCGTTCTCTCCGATCGCGGTGATTGCCAACAGCAACTGTAACAACATCTCAACCATCGACATCAACCCGGCCAGTGCGACCTTCGGTCACATCCTTCACACAATTGCCGTGGGAACGACTCCTCAAGGCGTCGCGGTGAGCCAGCGCCTGGGCCTCGCAGTCGTGGCGAATAACGGCAGCGGCAACGCGTCCATCGTGAATCTTCTGACGAATACTCAGCCCGTGCCTGCGGTCACCACCGGCACAAATCCCGCCGGGGTTGCCATCAATGAGGCCACCAATGCCGCGATCGTGGCCAATTTTAATTCCAACAACGTCTCCGTAATCAACCTTGGCCTTTTGACAGGTTCCTCTTCGGCGACTTCCTTGACGGCTTCGAACGTCAGCGGCGTTCAAGAGCCGATCGCCATTGCCATCGACCCCGATCGCGGCACAAACAACCAGGGTCTTGCGGTAGTCACAGGGCTGCAGCTACTCAATGGCTCTGCGCCTAACGGCGCTCTGTATCCCGTGGACATCGGGTTGGCCACTCCGGTACTGAGTACGACCATTCCCATCGGAAATGTGAGCACGAGCCCGACGGGCATCGTTTTCGACCCGGCCGTATCGACCCCGACCCAGAATCCGGGGGTGTTCTACGTCAATTCCAGCGGTACCAACCAGATCAGCTCCTTCAACCCGGACAATAATGCTTCGTCCTTCGTGAACGTTGGTATCAATCCGACGTCGCTGGCGTTGAATCCTCAAACCGGTGCGATCCTGACTGCGAATGCCGGGAGTCGCACGGTCTCGGTCGTGGATACGCTGTCAAACCCTTTTAGGACGCGCCAAACACTGGGTCTGCCCGGCTCGCCACAATTTGGCGTGGCCATCGACCAGTTCACAAATCTCGCCGTCGTTGTTGACCCGGCGAACAACCGAGTCTTCTTGTATCCCATGCCGAACTGAAGCGGCTGGCAGCGTAAGTTGTTCCCACCGGCTTGCTCGGCGGACAACGCAGAAGCGCCTTGCGGGCATCGCAAGAACAGTGGTTGCTCCAGGGAATGCTTTCCGATTGCGGGAGATGCGGGGGCTCGGCTATACTGCGACGTTTGTAGAAAGCCTGCGGAACCCGTAGGGGGAGCAGGACGAGTTTCAGCCAATCGAGAATTGGCCAAGTTGGGGAGTCCGGCTTCGCCGGAATCACTCACAATAAGGAGAAAAAAGTGAATTCGAGAATGTTGGCCCTGACACGGTCGGGGTGCCAGACAACAATGATACGGGCGGCTGCTCTAGGTGCTGTTTGCCTCTTCGCGATCGCGGCCGCATGGGCGCAAGGAGCTCCTGCGGCGGGATCTTCCGCCTCTAGCAAGGTCGGAGTGATCGACGTGCGCGCAGCCATCGTCGGCACGGCGGAGGGCAAACAGGCGTCGGCGGAGCTACAGTCGCAGTTTGCGTCGCGCCAGACTGAGCTTGAGAACATGAACAAGCAGGTGAATGACTTGCGGCAACGGCTCGCCAGCGGTGCGGGCAAACTGAGCCCGGAGGAGGAAGCGCGCTTGACGCAGCAGGGGCAAAGGCTAACGCAGCAGCTCGAACGGAAACAGACGGAATACCAGGAAGACGTGAACGCGGCGCAAGGCGAGGTCATCGACAGGATTGGCCGCAAGCTGGTGGACGTGCTGGACCGCTACGCGCGCGAAAATGGCTACGTGGCGATCTTCGATTCCTCGGCGCAGAACTCTCCGATTTTGTACAAGTCGACCCAAATTGATGTTACTCAGGACATCGTGCGCCTCTACGACCAGGCCTATCCCGTGAAGGCGGCTGCAACTGCACCAGCGCAGACGAAGCCGGCCCCGAGGCCAGCGGCGCAGCAGCAACAGCCTCCTCCGGCAGCACAGAAACCTCAGCGGTAAGAAACTCTCCCACAATGCGGTATTGCGCGAATGCACAGGGGCAGAATTCCGGGGCGTCCGCGGTTGTGCGCATTTGTGCCACACCGAAGTGCCCCACCCTTGTAGGCCTGGACTCACGGTGGGAGACGGGTGGGATCGAGAGAACTGGTGGTCCCACCGATCCGAGGGAGGGGTAAAATGGTGCGGCGCGAAGAAAAGGCGATGGGGCAGCGTATCTTGCTTTTACCTTGCTGCGAGAATATACTTTAATTTCGCTCTGAAGCGGGTCGCACGGATAAGTGGGCGCGAGCCCACTTTTTTGTTGCCGCCGGTTGCGGTGCAGGGATGACCGGCCTAGGTCGGGGAGTCTTCGCGTGAATCTTGACAAAATCCGCGAAGCCGCCGAGCGGGTGGCGCGCTCGGAAGGGCTGGATGTTGTTGATGTCGAATGGAAAGTCGGCAAGCAGAGGTTCCTAAGGGTGTACATCGACCGGGTGCCGAAAGCGGTGGCGCCCGTGAGTGACGAAGCTGGTCGGATTGCCGCGACAGGTGAGGGCGCGTGGGCCGACGGGGGTTATGCGGCGATCAGCCACGCCGATTGCGAGCGGGTGAGCAAGCAGTTGAGCGTAATCCTCGATGTTGAGGAATTGATTCCAGGCCCGGGCTACATTCTGGAAGTAAGCTCGCCAGGGCTGGACAGGGAGCTCAAGAAACCGGCCGATTTCGAGCGCTTCAAAGGCCGGCTGGCAAAGATTTCGACGACCGAACCGGTGGGCGACGCGAGGTTTTTTGAAGGACGGCTGGCGGGATTTGCGGACGGAAAGGTCCGGGTGGAGTTGAAAGGGCGGGAAGCGCGGGTCGTCGAGCTGCCGATCGAGGGGATACGAAAGGCGAATCTGGTCGTGGAGTTTTAACGACGGAGTTTCAGGGAAGCGAAATGGCGAATCTGCTTTACCAACAAATCGAGATGCTCAGCCGCGAGAAGCACATTGAGCCGGAAATCGTGGTGGCGGCGATCGAAGACGCGATGGTCGTCGCGGCGCGCAAGTATTACAAGACGGAAGAAGATCTGCGCGCGAAGTTCAATCAGGAAAGCGGGCAGGTCGATGTCTACACAGTGCACACCGTCGTCGAAGATGTAACCGACCCGAAGAAAGAAATTAGCCTGGCGGAAGCGAAGAAAAAGAATCCCGCGGCGGAAGTGGGCACGGAAATTCTGGCAACGAAGCCGACGGACGTGCTCGGGCGCATCGCAGCGCAAACGGCCAAACAGGTGATTTTGCAGAAGGTGCGCGAAGCCGAGCGCGACACGATCTACAACGAGTACCACAATCGCGTGGGCGAGCTCGTCACGGTAATCGTGAAGCGCGCTGAAGGCCCCGATCTGATCGTGGACATGGGGCGGACGGAAGCGCGGCTGCCGAAGCGCGAGCAATCGAAGCTGGAGACTTACAACATCGGCGAGCGCTTGCGCGTGGTGATCAAGATGGTGGACCGCGCAGCGAAAGGGCCGCAGGTGATCGTGTCGCGCGCGGATGCAAGCCTGGTGCAGCGGCTGTTCGAGATGGAAGTGCCGGAAATTTATGATGGCACGGTGCAGATACGCCATGCGGCGCGGGAGGCCGGGGAACGCACGAAAGTGGCGGTGGCGAGCCGCGACAAAGACGTGGACCCCGTGGGTGCGTGCGTGGGAATGAAGGGCATGCGCGTGCAGTCGATCATTCGAGAGTTGCGCGGCGAAAAGATTGACATTATTCCGTTCAGCGAAGAGACAGTGGCGTTCGCGCAGAAGGCCCTGAGCCCGGCAAAGGTCACGCGCGTGCAGATCACGGACCCTGAAAATCACAAGCTTGAAGTGATCGTGGAAGATTCGCAACTTTCACTGGCGATCGGCAAGAAGGGACAAAACGTCCGCTTGGCGAGCAAGCTGATCGGCTGGGACATTGACATCAAGAGTGAGGAAGAGAAGCGCCGCGAAATCGAAGAGCAGATGACTGCGCTAACCGCGCCGACGACGCCGCTGACGGCGCTTGCTGGTGTTGGCCCCAAGACCATAGAAAAAATCGAGGCCGCAGGAATCAACAATGTCGAGAAGCTTGCGGCGATGACGCCCGAACAATTGATGGAGATTCCTGGCATCGGCGAAAAGATGGTGGACAAAATTTACCAGGCCGTGAATCGCTTTTATGAAGGCGGCGGGGAAGCGACTGCTGCGGCCAGCGAGCCTGCGGAAGCTCCGGAAGCGCCGGCCGAAGGCGGCGAGTCACCAGCTGGGGAAGCGGATCCGGCTGTCGAAGCAACGGAAACGATTGAAGAGAAGCCGGCAGCTGAAGGTCTAGCAGAAGCCGAGCCGACGGAAGCGAAGGCCGACACGGATCCGTCAGAAGAGGCGAAGTCCTGAGTGACGTAAACCAAGTCCGAATCAATGAGCTGGCCCGCGAACTCGAGGTGAAGGCCAAAGCGATCATTGACCTATTGCCAGGCTATGGGGTTACTGAAAAGAAGACTCACTCCAGCTCCATCCCTGCAGACGTCGCCGAAAAAGTACGCAGGCACTTACAGGGTCAAGCGGAAGCCGAAGCTGAAGCGGAACGCACGGCGAAAGCGGAAAAGGAAGCCAAGGAAGCAGCGGCAAGAGCGGCGAGGATGAAACCAGCGGCAACTGCACCCGCGGTCCCGAAGGCCGCGGCACCAGCCGTAGGATCTGCCGCCCCCTCGCCTGCTCCGGCAGCCAAGCCTGCTGCCCCCGCACCGATAACTGCACCGGCCGCAGCGAAGGCTCCCGCACCTGCCGCACCCGCCACGGCGCCTGCCGCTAAGCCTGTTCGCTCCGGTGCTCCTTCAGGACATCCAGCAGGTCCACAGCCTGCCACTCGGCCTGCTCCGGCGCAGCCTGGTCAGGGCGCGCAACCTTCCACCATGCGGCCTGCAGCTGCAGCGTCGGCGCGACCTGCCACTCCCGCGGCACGATCAGGGACTTCCTCCCGATCACCGCTTCCTACGGGTAATCGTGGACCTCTGCCTGGAACGGCTGGCGGTGGTCCGCGTCCAGGCCAGCCGATGCGACCCGTGCCATCCAGTAGCCCTGGCAGGCCCGGCGCACCAAGCCGACCTTTTGAGCAGCGACGCGGCGCTGTTCCAACCGGCACGCGCCCCGGTCCGCGCATGCCCGGGCGCCCCGGGATGTTGCCGCCGCTCCCAGAGAAGATGCCAGCGAAGGCGGAGCCGGGAAAACCTCTCTACACACGGAAGCCGCCGCAGCGGCAGCGTCCCGTGGTCGACAAGCGGGAGATGGAAGGCGAGCGGAAGCTGCACCCGACGCGCCAGCGTCCCGGCGCGGGGGGCCGGGGTGCGGCTGTCGCGGTAATTGCGCCGCCGGAACCCCGGCCGCCGCGCGATGTCACCATCACCGAAGGAATCACCATCCGTGAGCTCGCCGAAAAACTCGATGTGCGCGCGAAAGATCTTTTGAAAACGCTGCTCGACCGCGGCGTATTTGCAAGCATCAATCAGGCACTCGATGTGCCGACCGCGACGACGCTCGCGGAATCGTTCAGCGGCGTGGTGAGCGTAGTCTCGTTGGAAGAGGAGATGGTGCTCGAGGTCGCCAAGGAAGAGACCAAAGAGAGCCTAAAACCCAGGCCGCCAGTGGTAACGGTCATGGGCCACGTCGACCACGGCAAGACGAGTTTGCTCGACGCCATTCGCGAAGCCGATGTTGCCGCCGGCGAGGCTGGCGGAATCACCCAGCACATCGGCGCGTATAAAGTCGTGGTGAACAACCGTGCCGTGGTGTTCGTGGATACGCCCGGGCATGAAGCGTTCACGCGGATGCGCGCGCGCGGGGCGAAAGTGACCGACATCGTGGTGCTGGTCGTGGCCGCCGATGACGGCGTTATGCCCCAGACGAAGGAAGCCATCGATCACGCGCGTGCCGCAAACGTGCCGATCGTCGTGGCCATCAACAAAATCGATAAGCCCGAAGCGCAACCTGAGCGAGTGAAGCGCCAGCTCAGCGATTTGGGACTGATGCCCGCCGAATGGGGCGGCGACACGGAGTTCGTGGAAGTTTCCGCGAAACAGAAAAAGGGTCTCGACAAGTTACTCGAAATTTTGCTGCTGGTAGCCGATCTGCGCGAGTTAAAGGCAAATCCCGATGCGCCGGCGAGCGGCACTGTGCTCGAATCGCGTGTGGACAGGGGCCGCGGCCCTGTCGCCACCATCCTGGTGCAGAACGGCACTCTGCAAGCAGGCGACTTCTTCATCTGCGGTTCGGTATTCGGCAAGGTGCGCGCGATGTTCGACGATCATGGCCGCCCCGTGAAGAGCGCGCCGCCTTCGACACCCGTCGAAGTACTCGGCCTGCAGGGCATTCCCGAGGCGGGTGACCATTTCCAGGTCACTGACGAAGCCAAAGCGCGGCACATCGTCGATTACCGCCAAGGAAAGCAACGCGACGCGGCAATGGCGCGCAGCAGCGGAGGGCGCATCACACTCGACCAGCTTCACGAGCAGATGAAAGCGGGCGACGTCAAGGAATTGGGAATCGTCATCAAGGGGGACGTGCAGGGTTCCGTGGAAGTACTGAGCGAAATGCTGCCCAAGCTTTCAACCGACCTCGTGAAACTGAAGATTATCGGCTCGAGCGTCGGCGCGGTAACTGAAAACGACGTGCTCCTCGCTTCCGCGTCGGGCGCAATTGTCATTGCGTTTGGCGTGCGTCCGGACCGCAAGGCTCTGGAACTTGCGCAGCAGGAACATGTGGACATCCGCACGCACAACATCATTTACGAAGTGTCGGACGAGCTTAAGAAGGCCATGGAGGGCTTGCTCGAGCCGGTCATTCAGGAGACGTATCTGGGCCGAGCGGAAGTGCGGAATACCTTCCGCGTCAAGGGAGCGGGGACGGTCGCGGGATGCTACGTCGTGGACGGTGTCCTGAAACGCGACGCGCAAATTCGCGTGCTGCGCGACAGTGCAGTCATCTACACTTCGAAGCTAAGTTCACTGAAGCGTTTCAAGGACGATGCCAGCGAGGTGCGCACAGGGTTCGAGTGCGGCGCGGGCATCGCGAATTTCAACGACGTGAAGGTTGGCGACTTTCTCGAGTGCTTCCAGGTAATGAAACTCAGCGCCGCCGAAGCTGCCGCGCAGGGCAGCGTTGCCGTGACCTCGCGCAAGTAATTTGCTGCGAACCGTTCTCCGGAGCCGCTCATGACGGTCGGCTTGCTCACCCTCGAGCTGCACATTCCGCGAGCGCAATCTCTCAAGGACAAGCGCCAGATCGTGCGCAGCCTTAAGGACAAGCTGCGCGGGCATTTCAACGTCGCTGTTTCCGAGCTTGAGTATCATGACACCTGGCAGCGTTCGGTTGTCGGCATCGTCACGCTTTCTAACGAACAGCAGCACGTCGAGGAATCGCTGCAGAAGGTCCTGGCCGAGGCGGACCGCATCCTCGGTCCAGTCTTGATTAGTCACACAGTCGAGATGATCTGAGAGGCGCGTAAGAAAAGAAGATGAGTCCAGCGAATCACCGACCGGAACGCGTCGGAGAAGAGATCGCCCACGAACTGAACGCCATGCTTGCCGGCGAGCTGAAGGATCCGCGGCTTGAGGGCATGGTCGTGGTCAGCGAAGTGCGCGTCCAACCGGACATGCGGCACGCACGCGCGTTCATCTACGTTCGAGGCACAGACAAAGAAAAAGACGACGCCATCAAAGCGCTACAGCACGCGGCAGGATTTATTCGGCGCGAGATGGTGGAGCGTTTGCAGCTTCGCCGCACTCCCGAGCTGCATTTCACGCTCGATCTTTCCCAGGAATACAGCGAGCGCATCGAACAATTGCTGAAAGACGTGAAAAAAGAGAAGCCAGCCGCTCCGTGATGCGCTTGGCAAAGTTGAGCAGCCAGTTTCAGGAAAAAGAGGATGCCCGTCATGCACTCACGGGCGCTGCAATCTTTGTAGCGACGGCCTCGAGACCGTCATCTTCGTTTTTTAAGTTCCAGGAACCGAGACGAGATGCCACGCCAGCCGCAGCCGACGCCCTTTGACGGCGCTCTTGTGATCGATAAACCGAAGGGAAAAACGTCGCATGATGTCGTTGACGCCGTACGCCACCTTGCAGGTTTTCGGCAGATCGGGCATCTCGGAACACTCGACCCGCTCGCGACCGGCGTCCTCGTGTTGCTGCTCGGCCGTGCCACCCGGCTCGTGCAATTTTATGCGGGTAGACGCAAACGCTACACGGCGGGGTTCCGCTTTGGATTCGCGACCGATACATACGATTCCGACGGTGAATCGCAGGGTCCCGACAGCGTGCACTCCCTGAACCGCCCCATCCTGGAAAAGCTTGCTGCCGAACGCATCGGACGATTCCAACAAACGCCGCCAGCGTTTTCCGCCAAGAAGGTGCAAGGGCGGCCCGCCTACGAGCTGGCACGGAAGAAACAAGCGGTGGAGCTGAAGCCAGTGGAAGTTGAACTTTTTGAATTTAAGCTCTTGGAAATCGAAGGTAGCATCGCGCGTTTCACTATCGAATGCTCCTCGGGCACTTACATACGCTCACTGGCGCACGAGATGGGACACAAGCTGGGTTGCGGCGCGCACCTTGCTGAAATCACGCGCACAGCCGTCGGTGAATTCTCGCTTGACCAGGCCATTCCGCTCGAAGAGCTTGCGGAAGCGGCCCGCTCGGGGAAATTCGCGGACTGCGTGATTCGGCTCGAAAACCTGCTGCCAAATTTTCCTCGGGTGAATGTGCTGCCGATCATCGAGCGCCGTGTGCGCCACGGCACGAAATTCAATGTATCCCTGGCGCAGATCCAACCCGGGCGCGTAGAGACGCCCCCGGGCGCCACCGCGCAGCTCGATGGGGGAGAACCGAAGGCCCCACGCCTTCGCGTTTTCAGTCAGCAGGAGAAACTGATCGCGATTGCGGTGGCAATCGTCCCGCGAACGTATCAACCGATTGTTGTATTCGAGCCACTGCCGTAGATGCTCTCACGCGCTGCGCTAGTGTCGAACGGGAAGAACTCATAGGGTTTATGCTCGGTTGCCTCCTGCACGTTAGTTCCGCTTGCCACACGTCGCCGCGCGAAGTATATTTTTTGAGAGAAGCTTCATGTCTGCCACGGTTGCGCGCTCTTTCCCCGGAAGTCCAACAGAAGGAATGACTCGGCTCATCACGGTGGAGGACGAGCACGGAGCCATTCTCGCTACCCCCATGGACGATGCAAGCGAGCGAAGCTGGCGGCTTTGCGCGGAGTTGGAACAGGGAAACATCCTTTTCTTCCCCCGTACTCCGTTCGAATTTCCTGATGAAGAACGCGAATTCCTCCTAGGTCGCAGACAAACGAGCGCCGCCATCCACAAAAACATCGCCTACCGTCCGGGAGAAGATCGCGTCACCGGCCTTGATAAGTCCGATGCCAATGAGGCGATCCGCCTCCGGGCGATTCTGAGCGATTATTCCCGCCGTGCCTTGGAATTTCTGGAAACTCTCCTCCCGCCTTATGCCGGAAAATGGAAGCTAGATTTCGCTAGCTTTCGCCCGATCGAAGAGCGCGGCCGGCCAGCACGGCTCCGCGCGCGAAACGACCTGCCTCATGTGGATGCGTTCCCTACGCGCCCCACGAATGGCGACCGCATTCTGCGACTTTTTACAAACATCAACCCCGAACAGAATCGCGTCTGGATCACTTCGCAGACATTCGACGTTTTAGCACCGCGATTCGCACAGGCCATCGGATTGCCCCATCCGCGCAGCAAGGCAAAGCTGGCTTGCGCGCTGCGGTTCCTCGCGCGGGCCGTTGGCCTGCCCGGTGCACGCCGCTCGCCTTACGACGCTTTCATGCACCGCTGCCATAACGCGATGAAGGAAGACGCGGGCTTTCAAGCGACTTGCGCAAAACAGCGCTGGGAATTTCCGCCCAACTCTACCTGGATCGTTTTCACCGATTGCGTGAGTCACGCGGTTTTGGAGGGACAATACGCACTCGAGCAGACCTTCATCGTTTCGCGAAGAGCGATGGTCTGCCCGGAAAAATCACCTCTGGCAGTCCTCGAACATATCGCCGGGTATTCCCTGAGCAACGCGGACTAACAAGCACATAAAGGAAGACCTGTCCCGAGGATCAAGGTTGCGGCTGAGGCTGCGGTGGGGGCTGGGGCGAGAGGGGAGCGTTCGCTCCGACCGAGCCGCGTCCGCCGATGTCACCGCGTCCCGCGAATATCGTGCGCGAACTGCGCGGCGGCAGGCGTAACTTGCGTGGCGTAACCAAGATCAACAGCTCCGTATCTTGCAGAGTATTGCTGTGCTGCGAAAAGGCGTAGGAAGCAGGACCGGGAAGCTCCGCGAAGCCTGGAAGCCCCGTAACAGCGCGCGTTTGTTCCACGTCGAGCAAACCACTGATTAACGACGGCTCATCATCCTTTACACGCACTGTCTGGCTCAGCGTGCGATTCGAAATCACAGGGATGCCGTTGACGCTGGTGCCGGCAAGCGCACGGATCTCGAATTCCAACTGCAACGTGACTTCGTCGTTATCGTGAAGAGTCGGCGTGGCTTTTATCTTTACCCCGAGATCGAGGTATTCCGAACCGGGATACGGTGTCTGCGTGGGCGTGGCGCCCGTAGCAAAGCTAGGCGTGTCCAACACCACTGCCACCTCACCCTTGTTCGCGGTCTGCCCCTGCGCAGTGAATGCCACATCCGGAAGATTGTCGCCGTTGAAGTCCGCCGTGACGATGGCTCCTGGACCATCAGGCGTGTTGAGTTCGAACCGCTGCGCGAACGTTCCGAGGCCAAGCCCGACGTAGATGCCGATTGTGCCCTGGCCCCGGTTGGTTACAACAAGATCATTGTTCACCCCACTTGTGAAATCTGCCACGACCACACCCGCTGGAGTCGGCGCGGTGGGCAGGGGCGATCCCAACGCGGCGCTGAAGCTGCCATCCCCATTGCTAAGTAGAATGCTCACGGAATTGTCGGCTTGATTGACGACCGCGAGGTCTGGCACCCCGTCGCCATTTAGATCGCCCGACGCAATGGCGACGGGAGTCTTGCCAACGGAGATCGGCGTATTCGTCGCTTCGGAAAATGTGCCATCGAAATTGTTGTCGCCGCTGCTCAGCAAAATCGAAACAGTATTGGAGTTCTCGTTGACCACGGCGAGATCAGGCTTGCTTTGATTGCGAAAATTTGCGGTGACCATCGCCACTGGACCTGTTTCGGTGCCGGCGACGATATTGGGCAGGAGGAAGGGTGATTTCGAAAAAGGCGTGAATCCGCCGTTACCATCACCCTGGAAGACGGAGATCGAATTGTCCCCTTTGTTCGCCACTGCAAAGTCCAGATTGCCGTCACCGTTAAAATCCGCCACAACGACGGCACTTGGTTGTTTGCCGACCGCGAAAGGCGATCCCGTCGCTTCCGTAAAAGTTCCGTCTCCGTTTCCCAGAAGAACCGAAATGGTATTTGAACCCGCGTTGGCCACGATGAGATCGGCGGCAGGTGTCGGTACGGCCGTGCTCGAAGTGCGAAGAACCGCCGACGCAATCGCCGCCGGGCCGGCTTCGTTTTTGCCGAGTAGGATCGGCGAGGTGCGCGGTTGCGCGAAATT
>Ga0307479_10000756_pt1 | contig 29437 bp, 29 predicted proteins | sample atmos_gasesECM4C_FD_203743 | JGI IMG/M metagenome (GOLD analysis project Ga0307479, IMG submission 203743) | Hardwood forest soil microbial communities from Morgan-Monroe State Forest, Indiana, United States - atmos_gasesECM4C_515 | ecosystem: Environmental > Terrestrial > Soil > Temperate...
TGCTGGGCGATCTGCAGGGCTCGCCCGAGCCGGTGGAGCTGCGCCTCTTCGGCCCCGACCCGGCCGCGCTGCGCGATCTGGCGCGGCAGGCGTCCGAGCGCACGCGCGACCTGCCGGGGCTGGTCGATCGCTTCGACGGCGACGAGGGCTGCGCGCCGCAGCTCGACCTGCGCGTGCAGCCGGTGCAGGCGGGGCGGCAGGGCCTCTCGGCGCAGTCCATCGCCGACCAGCTCTCGGGCGCATTCCTCGGCGAAGTGGCCACGCAGCTGCGCAAGCCCGACCGGCTGGAAGACGTGCGCGTGCGCGTGGCGCAGCCTTCGGGCGACTCGCCGCCTCCACAAGAAACGCTCGAGCGCGCCGGACTCTTGTCTTCGTCGGGCGCGCCGCTGCCGGTGCGCGCGGTGGCCGAGCCGGAGCGGAGCTGCCCGCCCGCCGCGCTCTTGCGCCACAACCAGCGCAACATGGTGCACCTGACCGCGCGGCTCTCGGGCGTGTCGCTGGGCGAGGCGGTCTCGGCCGTGCGCAAGAAGCTCGCGGGCTGGCAGCTCCCGCTCGGCTACTCGTGGGAGATGGGCGGCCTCTACCAGCAGCAACAAGAAAGCTTCCGCTCGCTCTTCATGGTGCTGGCCATCGCGCTCGCGGCGGTGGTGGCGGTGCTGCTCTTCCAGCTGCGCTCCTGGTCGCGCTCGCTGGCGGTGCTGGCGGCCGCGCCGCTGGGGCTGGCCGGAGGCGCGGCGGCGCTGCTGGTCACCGGCACCTCGCTCAACGTCTCCTCGATGATGGGCGCCATCCTCCTGGTCGGACTGGTGGTGAAGAACGGCATCCTGCTCCTCGACCACGCCATGTGGGCCGAGGACGCGGGCCGGCCTCTGCGCGAGGCGCTGCTCGACGCGGCGCGCGCCCGGCTGCGGCCCATCTTGATGACCACGCTGGCCACGCTGGCGGCGCTCTTGCCGCTGGTGCTCGGCCTCGGCGCCGGAGGAGCGCTGCACCAGCCGCTGGCCATCGCGGTGCTGGGCGGCCTCGCCTTCTCCACCGCCGCGACGTTGTTCGTCGCACCGGCCGCGGCGCTATTGCTGGCACGCCTGCGCGCCCCGCGCTAACTTGCGCGCCCCATGCCGCAACTCCAGATCTGCTACCACGACCACTGCTTCGACGGAGTCGCCTCGGCGGCCACCTTCTTGCGCTTCCATCGCGAGCGGGTGCGGACGGTCTCCGACGTGTCGTTCCTGGGCATGGCCCATCGGGCCGGCCGGCTCTTCGGCGAGGACGCGCTGCTCGGCGAGGAGAACGCGGTGGTCGACTTCCGCTTCACCGCCGACCCGCGCCTCACCTGGTGGTTCGACCACCACCAGAGCGCCTTCGAGACGCCGGCCGACGAGGCCGCCTTCCGCGCCGACAAGAGCGGCAAGAAGTTCTGGGACCCGGCCGCCAAGAGCTGCACGCGCTTTCTCGCTCGCATCGCGCAGGAAAAATTCGGCTGGGACCCGACGCCGCTGCGCGAGCTGATCGACTGGGCGGAGGTGATCGACGGCGCGCTCTTTCCCGATCCGCAGACGGCGGTGGCGCTGACCGACCCCGCCATGCAGTTGATGCTCCTCATCGAGGCGACCAAGGATCCGGAGCTCTGCCCGCGGCTGATCCGCGAGCTTTCGGAGCGGCCGCTGGGATCGGTGCTGCGCGAGCGCTGGGTGACCGACCCGCTGCAGCCGCTCTTGGCGCGGCACCGCGAAGTGGTTCGGCTGGTTACCTCGCGCATCCGGCTGGAGCGCGGCGTGGCCAGCTTCGACCTCGCCGACCTGGGCGTGGACAACGTCAACAAGTTCATCGCCTACGCTGCGGACCCCGGCACCATGTACACCGTCTCAGTCACCCGCGGCCCGTCGCGCAGCAAGATCTCGCTGGGCTCCAATCCCTGGAAGCAGGACCAGCGGCGGCACAACCTGGCGCAGATTGCCGAGCGCTACGGCGGCGGCGGCCACCCGGCGGTGGCGGCGATCAGCTTCCCCCCCGACAAGCTGGAAGAAGCCCGCGCCGCCGCCCGCGTGATCGCTGATGAGCTGCGCAGCTAGAAGCCGCTACCTCTTCGCCGCGGCTCCTGCCTCGGGCGGCTGCGGGTATTCGACCTGCACGTCGAGATCGATGTCGTCCGAGACCAGGACGCCGCCGGTCTCCAGCGTCTTGTTCCAGTTGAGTCCCCAGTCGGAGCGCTTGAGCTTGCCGGTCGCGCTGGCCGCATAGATGGTGGGGCCCCACGGCGCCTTGACGCCGTTGGGAGTGAAGGTCGCGTCGAGCGTCACCGGCTTGGTCACGCAGTGCATGGTCAAATCGCCGGTCACCTTGAACTTGTCGTTGCCGCCGGCGCTCTCGATCTTGCTCGACTTGAAGGTGATCTCCGGGCACTTGGCCGCGTCGAAGAAGTCGGGGCTCTTGAGGTGCGCGTCGCGCTTCTCCTGGTGGGTGTCGATGCTGGCGGTGTCGATCTTGAAGTCGACCGAGCTCTTGGTGGGGTCCTGCTTGTCCCAGCGCAGGGTCGATTCGGACTTGCCGAACTGGCCGCGCACGGTGGTGACGACCATGTGCTTGGCAGCGAAGGTGACGGTGGTGTGAGCGGGGTCCGCGTGCAGCTCGACTGCCGCGGCGAGCAAGGCTGCGAGAAGATGTGTCATGCGAGGTCTCCAGTGGTGATCAGGCGATGCGCCAAAGCTCTAGCACCGATGCGGGATCTCCGCCTGAAGCGCGGAAGGCGTCGAGCACCCGCTCGGCAACGGTACGACCGCTGGCTACGATGTCCGTGAGCGGATCGAGGTGCGCGGATTCGTCGAAGCCCGATGCTTTCTTCCAGCCTTGCAGGCCCCAGCGAGCGATGGCGACCAGCTCGCGCGCCAGCTCGTGGGCGGTGACGCCGCCGGGCCCGCGCGCCCCCAGCGCCCGCCGCGCCACCTCGCCTTGGAAGTCGAGCAGCTCCGCGAACGACCAGTGGCGCGTCAGCTGCCAGGCCGCCTCGCGCGCGGCCGCGTCGTAGAGCAGGCCGACCCAGAGGACCGGCAGGCTGAGCAGCATCGGCATCGGCACCATGTCGGCGCCGCGCAATTCCATCACCCGCTTCACCCGCACTTCCGGAAAGAGCGTGCTCAGGTGATCGGCCCAGTGCGAGAGCGTGGGCTGCTGCTTCTCTCCCGACGCGAGCCGGCCGCTGCTGAGCCAGCTGCGGAACGTCTGCCCCTGCGCGTCGTGGTAGTCGGCTCCCTGGCGCACGAAGAGCATGGGCACGTCGACGGCCCATTCGACGTAGCTCATGTAGCCCCAGCCAGGACGCAGCATCTGCTCCAGCAAGCCGCAGCGCGCCGGGTCGGTCTCGCGCCACACCTGGTAGCGAAAGTCGAGGAACCCGCTCTCGCGGCCGTGGCGCAAGGGGCTGTTGGCGAACAGCGCGCTGACGATGGGCGAGACCGCGGTGGCCGCGCGCACCTTCTCGGCCAGGTCCTTCTCGTCACTCCAGTCGAGGTTGGCCTGCACCGTGGCCGTCATCAGCATCATGTCCAGCGCGAGCGGGCCGCGCGGTCCGAGCGACGACTTCATCGCGGCGTAGCGGCCCTTGGGCATCCAGTGCGCGTCGGCGACGGTGCCGGACGGCCGGTACCCCCCGGCCAGCCACTGGATGCCGCGCGAATCCTTGCGGACCTCTTCCAGGTGGTCCGCGATCTCCTTGCCGATCTGCGCGAAGCTGCGCGCGGGCGCCCCCGACAGCTCGAGCTGTCCGCCCGGCTCCAGCGTCACCGACGCGTCCTTGGAGAGGAGCGCGATGGGCTGGCCGTTCTCCTTGTGCCTGTGCTGCGTGCCACCGGCCGAGCGCGCGATGGCGTCGAGCAGCTCGCGGATGCCTTGCGGCCCGTGGTACGGCACCGCTTCCAGCCGCGGCCCGCGCACGCCGATCTTCTCGTGCTCCACGCCGATGAGCCAGCGCCCGGCCGGCCGCTCCGCGCCGCGCAGATAGGCGGCCAGATCGTCGAGCGTGCTGACGTTCGCTGCGAGCCCGCCGAGGTCGAGAGACATCCAGGATGGGATGCCGGCGGCGCTACTTTGCTTCGAACTGCGTCAGCTCAATCCGGCCGTCGAAGGCGTGGCGGGCGGCGGCGAGGATCTGCTCCTCCAGCGCCTTCGCCTCCTGCACCGGGTCGGCGCCGCCGATCTCCTTCTCCAGCTGATCGCAGAGGCTGATGAGGTGCTTCACCGTCGCCGCGTTGATGGCGTACTTGATCAGGTTCTGGGCGTAGTCCGGCGCTTCCTTGGCGATGTGCCGCCCCAGCGCCAGCACCTCGCGCGCCTCCTGCGGCATGGGCCGGTCGGCCTCGAACACGCTCAGGAAGGAGGCGTTGCCGGCGAACTCCTTGTGCATGGCGGCCTGGAACTCGCCTGCCTCTTTCTGGACCTCCTTCACCAGCACGCCGGCCGCGGGCGAGATCTTGCCTTGCGCCTCGATGCCCTTGAGCGCGTTCTCGTACTTCTCGATCACGGTGGCGGAGAGCCCCGCCCCCTGCAGCGCGTCCTGGTGCTTCTTGGCCGCCTCGAGCAGCTTGCGGCGCGGCGCCTTCTTCGGTTCTTTGGCCATGGCTGTACCTTACACCTGCATCAGGTCTTTCTCTTTGTTGGCGATGATCTCGTCGACCTTCTTGATGCCGCCATCCACTTCGATCTGGACCTTCTCCAGCGCCTTCTTGCCCTCGTCCTCGGTGAGGTCGCCTTCCTTGACCGACTCCTCGAGCAGCTCCTTGGCGTCGCGGCGCTCGCTGCGGATGGCGATCTTGTGCTCCTCGCCCTTGTGCTTCGTCAGCTTGACGAACTCCTTGCGCCGTTCCTCGGTGAGCGGCGGGATGGGGACCCGCACCAGCTCGGCGTCGCTCATGGCGTTGACGCCCAGGCCGGCGGCGTTGACGGCCTTCTCGATGACCGGAATCATCGACTTCTCCCACGGCTTGATCACGATCAGCCGCGGGTCGGCCACCGTCACGTTGGCCACGTTCTGCAGCGGGCTCAAGGTGCCGTAGTAGTCGACGCGCACGCCTTCGAGCAGCGCAGGGTTGGCGCGGCCGGTGCGCACCTTGGCCAACTCCCGCCGCAGGTCGTCGAGCGTCTTGCCGATGCGGTTGCGCAGGTCCGAGAGCACGTCATCAGCCATGGACATTGCTTTACGCCTCCTGTGGCTGCGGCTGCGCTTGCGGCTTGAGGTTGCCGACCAGCGTGCCCACGTCTTCGCCGGCCACCACCCGAAGGATGTTCCCCCGCTGCCCCAGGTCGAAGACGATGATGGGCAGATCATTGTCCATGCAGAGGGAGATGGCGGTGGAGTCCATCACCTTGAGGTTCTTCTTCAGCACGTCGATGTAGCTGAGCGTCTTGTAGCGCGTGGCGCTCGGGTTCTTGACCGGGTCGTCGCTGTAGATGCCGTCCACCTTGGTGGCCTTGAGGATGACGTCGGCGTGGATCTCCATCGCGCGCAGGCTCGCCGCGGTGTCGGTGGTGAAGTAGGGATTTCCGGTGCCGGCGGCGAAGATGACCACCCGGCCCTTCTCCAGATGGCGCACGGCGCGCCTGCGGATGTACGGCTCGGCCAGCTGCTGCATGTCGATGGCGCTCTGCACGCGCGTGAACACGCCCAGCTTCTCCAGCGAGTCCTGCAGCGCCAGCGAGTTGATCACCGTGGCCAGCATGCCCATGTAGTCGGCGCTGGCGCGATCCATGCCCTCGGTGCTGGCGGAGACGCCGCGGAAGATGTTCCCGCCGCCGATGACGATCCCCACCTCGACGCCCTGGTCGATCACCTCGCGCACTTCGCCGGCGATCTGCTGCAGCGTCTTGGGCGAGATGCCGTACTTGCCCTCGCCCATCAGCGCTTCGCCGCTCAGCTTGAGAAGGATGCGCTTGAATCGCGGCGGCTTGGGAGTGGGCGCGGTCACGGGCGGCGGAAGCTATCTTGCGAGTGCGGGAGGGTCAAGGCGCGGAAGTCCGTCGCAACGCTCGGCGTCGAACGATGCGGCCGCGTGACCCCCGTGCGCGAGCGTGACGTCGATGCGTCCCCGCACTCGGGTGGGGGTGATCTCGTCGATGAAGAGCGTGCCGGACACGGCATCCTCACGCCCGTGCTGCCCATAGGACGTCCAGTAAGCAGCGCAGGCGGCGTAAGCGCCGTCGGCCAGCTGCCCGGGATCGCGCTCGTGCGCGCGCCAGCTGCGGCGATAGTCGATGAACAATACCAGCGGCAGCTCGGCGGGAGCGTCCGGGACCCGGTGCTCGGCGCCAGTCCAGGAGCTGGCCCAGCAGATGAGGTCGTGCTCCTCGGGCAAGGTCTTCTTCGCGCGATTGTCGGCGCAGCTGTACGGAGTAGACCCGAAGGCGATGGCCAGCTCCTGGTTGGGCCCCTGGTCCGCCATCAGCCCGCGCAACGATGAGCGGCCGTGGACGTCGAGCACGAGAACGTCCTCGAACCGATGGGCGCAAGCCAGCGCGAGAATGAGCGGCGCGATCCGCTTCAGTTGGCCTCCTCCGGCAGCGGCGGTTCGGCCGGCTGCAAGGCGCGAGGGACCGCGTCCACGTCGGGGAGCGGAGCCAGCTCTTCGTCCATGGGCGCGGCCTTCTCGCGCAGCTTGCGGGCCCCCGGAACCACCATGTGCTCGAACGACCCCACCGTCTCGTTGTAGGCGCCCACCGCGGTCGCGAGTCCGCGGCCCACCTTGGCGAAGTGATCGCCCAGCGTGCCGAGGCGCTTGTGCAGGTCGCGGCCGAGGCGGGCAATCTCCTGCGCGTCCACCGCGAGCCGCTCCTGCCGCCACCCGAAGGCCGCCGCCCGGAGCAGCGCGATCAGCGTGGTGGGCGAGGCGAGCAAGACCTTTTCCGAGAACGCCCCTTCCATCAGTTGCGGGTCCTGCTCCATGGCCGCCGCGAACACCGCCTCGTTGGGCACGAAGAGCACCACGAACTCCGCCGTCTCCGGCAGCTGGTCCCAGTAGGACTTGCGGGCGAGCTGCGCGACGTGATTGCGAAGCTGGCGCGCGTGGGCGACGAGGTGGCCGCGGCGGGCCGCCTCGTCGCGCGACTCCAGCGCGTCGAGATAGGCCGCGAGCGGCACCTTGGCGTCGACCACCAGCCGCTGTCCGCCGGGGAGCTTGACGATCAGGTCCGGCCGCAGCCGGCCGTCGTCGCCCTGGATGGTCTGCTGCTCGGTGAAGTCGCAGTGCTCGAGCATGCCGGCCAGCTCGACCACGCGCTTGAGCTGGATTTCGCCCCACCGCCCTCGCACCGCCGGCGCGCGCAGCGCCTGCACCAGGCTGCCGGTCTCGTGGAGCAGCGAGCTGACTTGCTGGGAAAGGATGGCGCGGGCGGTGTCGAGCTGCTGGATCTTGCCGTCCACTTTTTCCAGCGACTCGCGCACCGGCTTGACCAGCTCGCCGATGGCCTGCTGGCGCTTCTCCAGATCGCCCTGGGCCGCCTGGGTGAGCGTGCCGAGCGACTCGCGGGCCAGCAGGAGGAACTGCTCGTTGTTGGCCTGCAGCGCGCGCCGGGAGAGCGCGTCGAAGCTGTCGGCCAGCCGTTGCTCGAGCAGCGTCTGCTTTTCGGCGGAGGCACGTCGCTCGGCTTCCAGCTGCGCCTGCAGCGCGGCGCGCGCCGACTGTTCGCGGGCGCAGGCGATGCGCTCTTCGCGCAGCTCGTTGTCGCTCGCGGCGGCGGCGGCGCGCAGGTCGCGCAGGCGGACCAGGAGCAGGACGATGGTGGCGCAGGCGGCGGCGAGCACGGCGAGGAGCAGGGTCATGTTCCCTCCATGGTCCGCAGCCTAGCGAGGGGGTCTGACATGAAAGACTCAAGCGCCTGGATTTCGTGCGGGAAGCGGTCGCCCCAGAAGCCGCGCTCGGCGGCGTCGATCTCGGCTGGGCGGAGGGCAAAGAGGCGGTAGACCGCGGCGTCGATGCGGCGGTCGAGGGCGTGGGCGGCGTCCGGATTGGTGGAACGCGCGCGCGCGCGATCATTGTACAGACAGTACTTAGGGGGGCCCTCACCCCCGCCCGGGATCATCATAGCAAGGGGGTCCGACATCCCCGCGACTCCCGCGCGTTCCCGCGCCAGCTCCGCCAACTCCGCCGGCGCCTCCAACAGCCCCCGCGGCACCGGCAGCTCGCGCAGCGCGCTCGGTTTCACGTTCACGTCGGTGGTACGCAGCCGGTGATAGCGCTGCATCGCCACCGACGACACGAGCGCGAGCAGGGCCAAGAGGCGTTCGGCCGAATCGGACGCCAGCGTCGAGAGCGAGTCCAGGCACACCAGCTCGGCCGGTACCGGCGCCGCCTCGAGCCAGCGCGCCCACGGCGCCTGCGAGTTGGTGCGGATGCGCTGCACGGCGATGCGCGCTCGGCCGAGCTGGCGCGCGATCAGCGGCTGCAGCGCGCCGGCAGCGACCAGCGCCTTGGGCCGCCAGCGCAGCGCGAAGGGAAGGATGTCCTCGCCGCCGACCAGCCCCACTTCGGAAGATCTCGGCGCGCGCCGCGCGACGTGGCGCGGATTGTTTCCCGTGCGCAAGCCGTAGCCGACGGAGCAGGCCGCGCCGAGCGGGACGGCGGCCGCCTCCATCGCCGCGCAGAGCGAACGCTCGGCGCGCGTGCGGTAGAGGAACCAGCCGCGCGTCGCGGTCCGCAACAGCTCTTCGCGCGGCGCAGGCGCGAGCGCAACTCCCCCGCGGCCCACGAACGCCGACCGCCGCGACGAAGGCTTGCGCACCAGCACCACCGCCTGCACGCGCGTGTCCTTGGCGGCGGCGAATGGCTTGCCCAGATCCAGCACCGCGGCCAGGTCCGCCGCGCTCAGCACTGCCTCGCGCAACGGCCCTGAGCGCGCGAGGAACATCCAGGTGTCCGGCACGAGCAGCGCCGCCGCGCCGCCGGGACGCACCAGCTGCAGCGCGCGCAAGAGGAACGCGGCGTAGCGATCGATCTCCCCTCCGCGCAGCGCCGGAAACGAGCGCGCGAGGAATTCCCGCTCGCGCGCGTCGGCCACGTGGCCGTAGGGCGGATTGCTCACCAGCAGATCGGCCGGCACGCGCGGCCGGAAGCGCAGCGCATCGGCCCGGGTCAGCTGCGGCCGCAAACCGCACGTCAGCAGCGCCCGCCGCGCCACCCGCAGCGCCGCCGGATCGAGATCGATCCCGCGCAGCCGCCGCAAGCCCGCGCGCGCCGCCGCCACCAGGAACGCGCCGGCCCCCGCACAGGGATCGAGCAAGAGCCCCTCGCGCACGCCGCCGTGCTCGAGCAGCAGCTCGACCACCTGCGCGGCCACCGCGGGCGGAGTGTAGTAGAGCCCGGCCTCCCGGCGGAGGGCGTTTCCGAGCGCGCGCGACTTCTCTTCTTCGAAGGCAAGGATGAGCGCGTCCGCGCTCAACTGCGCTTCCCTCGCGGGAACGTCTTCTTGTTCTGCTCCAATAGCCGCGCCATCTCCTCGGCCGGCAGCGGCTGCGCTCCGCCGAGCGCGCGCGCGTGATGAAGGATCTTGGCCAGGTGCTCCACCAGCTCCATGCGCAAGAGGCAGAGCGCCACGTCGGGGCCCAGCGTCAGCGCGCCGTTGCCGGGCAAGAGCATCGCGTCGGCCTCTGCCGCGCAGCGCGAGACGGCTTCGACGGCTTGCGGGGTGCGCGGCATGGCAAACGGCGCGAGTGGGATCTGCCCCAGCGAGACCACCGCCTCGGGAAGACAGACCGGCGCAAGCTCCACCCGCGCCGCGCCGAACGCGGTGGCAAACGGCGGATGCGCGTGCAGCACCGCATCGACGTCGGGCCGCGCGCGGTACGCCGCCAGGTGCAGCTCGGTCTCGCCGGGGGGCTTTCTCGCGCCTTCGATCACCTTGCCGGCCGAGTCGATCACAACCAGCATGCCCTCGTCCACTTCCGCCTTCGACACCGCGGTGGGCGTGATCACGAATCGGTCGCGGCCAATGCGCGCCGAGACGTTGCCATCGTGGTTGGCCACCCATCCGGCCGCGTGCAGCCGCCGCGCCGCCTGCGCCACCTGCGAGCGCACGAGCGGGTGCATCAACCGACGACCGCCTCGTCGACGATGCCGACGATGCAGCTGCGGATGGGCCACTTGGCGGTGAGCGGCAAGCCGAAGAGCTGGCGGATGCCGTTGCCTTCGCGCATGACCAGCACGGTATCGCCCTCGCCCGCCTGCACCGCGCGGTCCACCGCCAGAAAGCTCTTGCCCGCCGCCGCGCCCTTCTCGTCGACGGGCTGGACCACCAGCAGCTTGAGGCCCGCGAACGCCGGATGCTTCTCGGTGGAGATCACCGGCCCCAGCACCTTGCAGAGGATCATGTGGCAACCTTGTCCACGATGCCGACGATGGCCGCGTCCACCGGCACGAAGCTCGGCTCCAGCGCCAGCGCGGCCTCGCGCGATCCGACCAGGAAGACCAGGTCGCCGTTGCCGGCGCGCACGGTGTCCACCGCCACCTCCAGCGGGCCCAGCGGCGCCTGCACGTGATCGAGCGGCTGCACCAGCAAGAGCTTCTGCCCCGCGAGCCCCTCGTACTTCCTCTCGGCGACGACCGTGCCGACCACGCGCCCGAGATACATCTATTCGCCCGCCGTGACCACGATGGGGATGTCCACGTCGAACGCGTCGCCGCTGAACGTGGGGAAGGCGATGCGGCGGGTGGCGCGCTTGAGGCAGCCGCCCAGCGGGCTCTCGTCGACCGTGCGCTTGTCGATCTTGGCCGAGGTCACCTGCCCCGAGGGCGCGATGGTGGTGGAGATGTGGATCTTGCCCACGCGCAGGTTCGGATCGCGGCGCAGCGCCTCGTCGATGCAGCTCTGCAACGCGGACTTGTTCTCGTCGAGCTTCTTGCGCACCTGGTCGGCGGTCAGGCCCGACGGCTGCTGCGGCGGCTCGGCCGGCTTGGGCGGCTCGGCGGGCGGCGCGGGCGCGGCGGGCTTCTGGTCCGCCGGGGGCGCGGTCTTCTCGGCCGGCTGCGCGGCGGGCGGCTCCGGCTTCGAGGCCGGCACCGCGGCGACCGGCGCCACCGCTTGCGCCTCCTGCGAGGGCTTGGGCTCCTCGACCTTCTCGTTGCTGCCGATGGCGAGCCAGGTGGCCACGCCGCCGGCCACCAGCACCGCCAGCACCACGAACACCGCAAACGGCCCCGGCCCGCTGCGCGACGGCGCCGCGCTCTCGAAGAAGGTCCGCTGCGGTGTCGGCTTGGATTTCTTGGCCAGCTCGTCGCTCGCCCACCGCGCGAGGTCGGCGGCGTTCTTCTGCGACGGCTCGGCGGGGAAGAGATCGCGCGCTACCTCCTCCTGGTGGACGCGCTCGCCCAGCGGCAGCGGATCGACCGAGGTCCGCTCTTCCTTGGGCGACCCGTCGGGCACCGGCGTGGCGACCGGCGGCGGCGGGAGGGACTTTTCCAGCGGCGCGATCTCCGCCTTGGTCACGAAGTCGGGCGTGCTGAACGGCGCGGCGATGGGGGGCGGCGGCGGAACGCTGGGCGGCGGCGCCTCGGGAAAGAGCAGCGCCACCTCCGGCAAGTCCTTGGCCCGCTGCCACGCCCCCATGCCGTCCTTCCACAGATAGGTGCGCGGACCCACTTCGCCGTGGCCGGTCATGGCCTCCAGCTCTCCGCGCGTGAACGGGCCCTCCTGCTTGCCCTGGATCATCGCGAACCAGATCGGCGCCTCGGCGGGCGGCGGCTCGGCCGGCGGCGGAGGGGGACGCGACGGCGCCGGCGCGCCGTTCTGCACCGCGGCCGGCTCGTCGGCCTTGCTCGCCTCGAGCGCCTTCTCGAGCAGGTCGCTGTCCATGGCCCGCGTGCTCTCGGTGTCGGTGTCGCGATGGGGCGCCTTCGCTGCCGCGGCGGCAGCGGCGGGCGGCGGCTTCGAGGCAGCGGGCTTCTCGACCGGACGGGGCGCGGCAGCCGCTTGCGCCGCAGCCGCGTGCGCTGCAGGCGGCGGCGCCACCATCCGTGGCGCCGACTTGGCCAGCGCCGGATCGGAGATGGCGATCTTCGCCCCGCATCGCTTGCAGCGCACGATCAGGCGCTTGCCCCGCACCTTCTCGTCCGCGATCTGCAGCTGCGTCTTGCAGCTCTCGCAACTGAATTGCATTCGGCTGGACTCTACCTCAGTTTTCAGACCTTGAGACCGCGCTGTTCAAGAGCGCGCAACAGCTTGTCGAGGCGGCGCTCCTCGCGATCCACGGCCAGGCCGGCCGCGCGCGCGCCGTCGAGGAGCGCGATGCAGATCAAGATCGCGCCCAGCGCTTCTTTCTCGCGCCCCTCCTCCGCCAGCAGCGCTTCGATGCCCTGCGCCAGGTGCGCGAAGTCGCGGAAGCAGAGCGTGGGGGGAAGCTGCGGGAGCGGCCCGGTATTCGCCGTCGAAGGCGCAAAGGCAAAACCCACGTCGGCGAGCGCGAGCTGGCGGCCGTCGTGGAATGCCAGCAAGAGATAAGGCGCGGGGCGCAGCGCGCTGCTCTTCTCCTGCACGTCGTCCAGATCCTCCCAGCGCAGCTTCAACTCCTTGCCGGTTCCGCGCTCGATCAGCCGCGCGCCGTCGCCCTCCTCGACGGCCGCCACGGACGAGAAGGGCCGCCCGGTGAACTCCAGCACTCTCGCTTTCGCATCGGCGGGGGTCATTCGTCGTCTTCCTCCAGGAGCGCCCGCGGGGGCGGATCGTGCGGCCGCGCGGCTCGCCACAACTCCAGGCCCAGCCGCGCGCGATCGACGCCGGAGAAATCCTTCTCGCGAAAGCGGGGCATCGAAGGATTGGTGGCGGGAGTCACGTTGCTGGGCAGCGCGGTGAACGGCGTCGCGTCGGACTGGCCGGCCAGGCAATCCCAGAGCGGCTCGGCCTGCGCGTCGAGCGCATTCAGGGGCGAAAGGCCCAGCGCCCGCTCGTAGGTGGCGGCGAGCGAGGGAAACGACGCGCGCACGTGCGAGACCTTCTTGCGCTGCGCCCAGGGCGAGACCACCAGCGCAAACGAGCGGTGCGAGTCGAGATGGTCGGCGGCGCCGGAAGGGTCGTCCTCGGTGATCAGCATCAAGGTATCGCTCCAGAATCCGGACTTGCTCACCGCCTCCACCAGCCGTCCGGTGGCGAGGTCGTTGTCGGCCACCATGGTATCGGGCGTGGGCTTTCCCGGCGCGAGCCCGAAGGTATGGTCGTATTGCAAGGCAATGAAGGTAAAGGGATCGAGCTTTCCGGCGTTCAGCGCCGCGAGGAACACCGGCAGCTTCACGGTATCGGGCCGCGCCAGGAAATTGGTGGGCAGGTCCACGAACGAGAGATCGATGTGCTGCCCCAGGTCGCCGCCGGCGCCGACGAACTCGCCGTAGCTGGTATAGGAAACCTGCGCGCGCCCGAGCGCGTCGAAGATGAAGCCGGCGCGCGGCGTGTCGAGCGGAGTGAGTCCGCCCGGCGGTAGCGGCATGGGCGCGATCACGTGCCCGCCCCAGGGCGCCGCCCAGGTGCGCTCGAAGTAATCGGTGGTGACTTGCGCGGTGGCCCAGAAATGGCCCTCCAGCGATTGCTCGCTCTCGACGTAGAAGTTGTCGAGCAGGCAGAACTCGCGCGCCAGCTCGTGCTGATTGGGAGTGACTTGGTCGCCCCATTCCAGATAGTCGCGACTCGCCTCGGCGCCGGGGAAATCGCCGAATACGGAATCGAAGGTCTTGTTCTCTTTCAATACGAAGACGACGTGCTTGATCAGGCTTGATTTGCCTCCGCGCTGCGCCGGCAGCGGCCCGATGCGCGCGCAATCGGCGGTGGGCGTTTCATATTCAGTCTGCGGCAACTCATTGAGTTGTGTGACTTGCGCAGTGGATTGCTGTAACGCCGCGCCCTCGGGAATGGGAGCGACGCGCTGGACGGTGCCGCGCGGGAGATCGGAGTCGTCTTGAGATGGCGTGGATTCGGGCAGCGTGCCTGCTCCTTTGGAATTGGCGATCAGGAGGGTATCGCTTGTCACATTGACCGCAGTCGGCCGGAAGCCGGCGGGGATGGCTCCAATCTGCGCCGCCTCGGCGGTATCGACGACCAGGATGGCGTTGAGCAGCGCGGCCGAGACGTAGAGCCGCGCGCCGTCGGCGGAGAGCGCGAGCGCGTTGGGTTCTATCGATAGTCCCGGATAGGGATTCTGCTCCTGGCCCGGCTGCGTGAGCGGAATGGGCGTGAGCAGCCCGTTGGCCCGCAGATCGATGCGGTCGATGAAGTCGTCGTCGCTCGCCGCGACGTAGAGGATCTGGCTCGTCTCGTCGAGCGCCAGCGCGGCCGGGTTCTTGCCCACCTCCCACGAGCCGGTCGGCTGGAGCGTCTGCGCGTCGAAAGCGTTGACGCGGTCTTTCTTGCCCGGAGCCGCGCCCTCGTTGGCCACATAGATGGTGCCGTTCTTTGAGTCGAGCAGGAGCGCCTGCGGATACGTCCCACCGCTGGGCGCCTGCGCGAGCAGAGTGCCCGAAAGCGCGTCGTACATCTCGAGCCGCGCGGAGATGGCGGCGGTGACGTAGAGCCGCTGCCCGTCGGGCGAGAGCGCGAGGTCGGCGGGCCAGTCGCCTTGCGTCGGGATGTCGCGGCGGGTGCCGGCCGTGAGGTCCCAGGCTTCGATGCGATGGGCGCCGGTGTTCACGGCGTAGAGGGTGCCGTCGGGAGCGAAGGCGAGGCCGCGCAAGTAGCCGCCGCTGCGGCCTTGGACCGGCTGCGCGGCGAGCTGCAGCGTTGCTCCTTGCAGCGAGACGATGGAGAGCCCGCGCAGGTGCACGCCGAACTCGGCCACCGCGAGCGTGGTGCCGTCGGGGGAGAGCGCGATGTTCTGCGGGGCCTGGCCCACCTGCAGGGTCTCGCCCATCGGCGCGATGCCGCGCCCAGAGGGAAGCAGCGCGGTGTTCCCGCTGATGCCGGCGCGCTTCAGCCCCTGCGCCGACGGCACCGCCGCGCACACGGCCGGCGGCACCGCCGCCTTCGCACAAGCGAGTGCGAGGAACAAGGAGATGGGAGCGCGCACGCGCGCCTTCTAGCACGCATCCTCCGAGCGGAGAGCTAGCTCCTGCGAAAAGCCGCTTGATGTCCCGACTGCACCACCTGGGCGAAACTGGCCTCGTCGAGGAGTCGCGCGGCGAAATCCAGTTCGCGGCGCAGGCAAGTGCCGGAGAGGAGCGTGTTGTCGGTGCAGATGCACACGCGCACGCCGGCGGCGACCCAGGTGGGCAACGGATGTGCTTCCTGCGACGGAATCGCGCCGGTGTGGACGTTGCTGGTCAGGCACGCCTCGATGATCACGCCGCGCTCGATGATCAAGTCGAGCACGCGAGGATCCTGGTTCAGCGTCGTTCCGTGCCCGATGCGCTGCGCGCCCAGGTCGATGACTGCCTCGGCGATTTCCTGCGGCGGCCGGCCCTCCCCGGCATGGACGGTGCGGCCCAGGCCCGACTCCGCCGCGCGGCGGAAAGCGCCTGCGTAATCGCGAAGCGCGAAGACATGCGCAGGGTCCGGCCCACCGGCAAGGTCGATGCCGACGACGCCGCGCCGTGACGAGGCGATGCGCACCAGTTCGTCGAGCTGTTCCGGCGACTCGCCGTAAAGACCACAGAGGAGGATGCCAGCTCTTCCGGCCACGCCCTCGAGCGCAGCATCGACGATGGCCTCGATCGGCGCGGCGCGATGCAGCTGTGGCGCAAACCGGATCTCCAGCGTCGTTACGCCTTCCGCAGCAGCGTCCTCGCAAATCTCCGCGGCAACCCGCCGCACTTCTGCCGGATGCTGGATGAGCTGCAGGATGAAGGCGAATCGCGACAGCGCCGCATCAAGCCCCATGCCCGGCTTGAACATCAGATCTTCAGGCACACGCTTGCCGGCGCGCGCCGCCAACTCGGCAAGCGTCGAAGGCCGCAGCGACCCGTCCAGATGGCGGTGGAGATCAGCCAGCATCTGCGCACTCTAATCCCGGCTAGGTCGGCCCTGGAGTCGAAGCTGCCGCCGCCCGCCCTCGCGCAAGAGCCACCCGCTTCGTTTGACAGACAGTCCGTTAATAGCTACACTGTAGCTATTGAAGATTTCAGCAGACGGCAGCCTTGACGAGTGGCTCGTTCGCATCGCCGGCAAAGCGGACCATCTCGACTGGGATGCCGGCAACCGCGCCAAGAACCGAAAGCACGGCGTCGAACCAACTGAGGTCGAATCGCTCTTTCGCCGTACCGTTTTCATCGCGGGTCGCATCGTCGAGCCTGCGCACGACGAGCCGCGCTGGCTGCTGTTTGGAGAAACCGATGCGGGACGTCGGCCAGCTCATCTTCACTCGCCGCGGCAACCAGCTGCGGCCCATCAGCTGCCGACCCATGCGGCGAAGCTCGAAGGCGGTTCAGAGGAAGGACGGTACGCGCGACCGCCAAGTCGAAGAGTTCGAGGACCGGGATCTCGGAGAGGACATCCGGGCGGCGGGTGGGCTCCGACCAATCCGCAAGACCCTGCCGACCTCGATCGTGCTCGAGAAGGATCTGATCGACAAGCTGCGCAAGAAGGCCGCCAAGCGAGGATTGGGCTACCAGACGATGTTGAAGGTGATCGTCAGCGAGCACGTCGACGAGTACTGAGAGCTTTGCTGGCGGAAGCTACCGCCGGGCGCTTGGAGTCCGCGCTCTAATTTCCTACCTATGGCAGGTCGGCCCGGGTCCACCAAGACGCAAGCCGGCCTCTTCTCCCGCTTGCAGGATCGCCTGCAGGATCTCCTTCTTTGATTTTCGCCCACCTGTCGCAGAAATCGTCATGACCTGGTTCACGCCGCTTGCGGGTTTGCGGCTTGCGCGAACTTTGCCTGGACCGCGATGCCCATCTTTCCCTTGTGCTTGTTCGCGGCCATCAGAGCGTGCGCGTGCGCGGTCTCGGAGAAAGGAAACACCTGGTCGAGGACGGGGCGGATCTTCCCCTCGTGCACCAACTGATTCGCGCGCTCGGCCTGGTAGGCATTCGCGAAGTGCGAGCCGAGGATCTGCTTCTGCCGCATCCACAGGTGGCGCACGTCGAACTCCAGATTGAAGCCGGTGGTGGCGCCGCAGATGACGATCTTGCCGAAGCGCTTGGCGAGAAAGACGCTGGTGGGGAAGGTCTCCTGGCCGACGTGCTCGAACACCACGTCCACGTCCTTGCCATTGGTGAACTCGCGCACCTTCTTGCCGAACTTCTTCACCGCCTCCATGCGCGCCTTGCTGCGCTCGGGAGTCTCCGGCGGGCGATACATCAGCTCCGGATAATCGCTGCGATCGATCCACGCGGAGGCACCCAGTGACTTCACCAACTCGACTTTGTCTTTACCGCCGACGACGGCAATCGGATTCGCGCCGAGCATCTTGCAGATCTGCACGGCAAACACTCCCAGCCCGCCCGCCGCGCCCCACACCAATACATTATCGCCGGCAGTGACTTCGGCCTGGTGCACGAGCATTCGATAAGCCGTGAAATAAGTCAGTCCATAAGCCGCCGAATGCAGCCAGTCGAGCTGCTTGGGCCTTCTCAAGAGCTGCTGCGCTTGCACCTTGGTGAACTGCGCGAAGCTGCCCCAGCTCGTCTCATATCCCCAGATCTTCTGTTCGCTGCAGGCCATCGGGTCGAGGCCGTTGCACTCGGGGCATTGCCCGCACGACTGGTTGCAATGGATCACCACCTCGTCGCCCGGCTTCCAGCGCTTCACCTGGTCGCCCACCTTCCAGACGATGCCGCTGGCGTCGGAGCCGGCGATGTGGAACGGCTCGCCGTGCATCTTGAAGACGCTCACCGGCTTGCCGCGCGCCGCCCACACGCCGTTGAAGTTCACGCCCGCGCCCATCACCAGCACCAGCGCGTCGTTGGGCCCGGGCTGCGGCACGGGCACTTCCTCGAGCTTCATGGATTGCTCGGGGTCGCCCTCGCGATCGGGGCGGATGACCCAAGCCAGCATCTTCTTCGGCAAGGCCCCGAGCTCTTGCGGAACCTCGCCCAGCGGAATGACGTCGCTCATCTCGAAGCTCCCTCCTCGTGCGCCTCGACGAGCTCCAGGAGCGTCCCGCCGAAGGCTTTGGGATGAAGGAAAGCAACCCTGTGGCCGCGCGCTCCCGGCCGGCCCACCTTGTCGATCAGTGGGACGCCGCGGGCGGCGAGCTTTTGCAATACCTCGTCGATGTCTTTGACCCTCAAAGCGAGGTGGTGCAAAGCGTCGCCTCGCTTTTCCAAAAATTTTTCCAATCCTGCATTTCCGCGCGGCGAGACCAGTTCCAGCGCGGCGCCGTTGGGAAAGTCGAAGAACGCCGCGTCGACTTTCTGCGCGTCGACGTATTCGGTATGCGCGACCTTGATACCCAGGATATCTTCAATGATTGCGATAGTAGCAGCAATGTCTTTGACGCAGATTGCAGTATGGTCGAGCCGCGTCGCGGGAATGCCGGGAGCCGGAGCCTTGGGCGGCTCCGGCAGCGGCTGACCCGAGGCCAGCGCGCGCACCGTCTCCACCACCGCGCCGAGCGGCGACTCCGGTCCGAAGACCGCCGCCACCCCGATGGCGCGCAGCTTCTCGAAGTCGCCGGCGGGAATGATCCCGCCCACCACCACCGGGATCTCGACTCCGCGCTGCTTCAGCTCTTCCGCCAGGCGGCGGCAGATGCTCTCGTGCGCTCCGGAGAGAATGGAGAGCCCGATCACGTCGACGTCCTCCTGCACCGCCGCCGCCGCGATGGCCGGCACGCTCGCGCGCAGGCCGGTATAGACCACCTCCATGCCCGCATCGCGCAGCGCCGCGGCGATGACGCGCGCGCCGCGGTCGTGGCCGTCGAGGCCGGGCTTGCCGACGAGGACGCGGATGGTCATCTCAAAACCTCGTCGGCGGTTGGTACGCCCCGAACTTTGCTTTCCATGCGCCGGCGATCTCTCCCACCGTACAGTAGGCGCGCACCGCCTCGCGGATGAAGGGCTGCAGATTCGCATTGCCCGCGGCGGACTCGACGAGCGCGCGCAGCGCCGCCTGCGCCTTGGCTGCGTCGCGCTCGCGCTTCACGCGCGCCACCCGCTGCGCCGCATCGCGCGCTGCTTGCGGCGAAGCCTGGGTGAGCTCCATCTCCGGCTCGGCGTGCGCCTCGCCGACGGTGCGGAACTTGTTGACCCCCACCACCGGCACCTCGCCCTTCTCCACCGCGCGCTGGTGCTCGTAGGCACGCTGGGCGATGCGCTGCTGCACGTAACCCGAGCGAAGCGCTTCGACGAATCCGCCGCGCTCGTCGATCTCGCGCATCACCTCCAGCACGGCCTCTTCCATGCGGTCGGTGAGCGCTTCGACGAAGAAGCTGCCTCCCAGCGGGTCCACCGTCTGCGCCACCTCGGTCTCGTAAGCGACGATCTGCTGCACGCGCAGCGCCGTGCGCGCCGAGAGCTCGGTCGGTATGGCAAAGGCTTCGTCATAGGCGGCGGTAAAGACGCTCTGCAGTCCCGCGCAGGCCACGGCAAATGTTTCCAGAGTGGTGCGCGCGATGTTGTTCAAAGGTTCGGCGCGCGTCAGCGAATGCCCGCCGCAGACGCAGGCGGCGCGCAGTCGCCAGCTCTCCGGCTCGCGCGCGCCGTATTTCTCGCGCATCAGACGGGCCCAGATGCGGCGGCCGGCGCGATACTTGGCCACCTCTTCGAAGAAGTTCGTATAGGTATAGAAAAAGAAGCTCAGCCGCGGCGCAAAGGAATCGGGCGGCAGCCCGCGCGCGGTCAGGTTCTCGACGTAGCTCTTTCCGGCGCTCAGCGTATACGCCATCTCTTCGGCGGGATTGGCGCCGGCGTCGCGATAGTGAGAAGCGATGGAAATGGGATTGAAACGCGGCAATCGCTTGACGGTATCCTCGATCAGATCGCAAGCCAGCCGCAGCGAGGGCTCGATGGGCAAGAGCCACGCCCCGCGGGCGCCGAACTCCTTGAGCATGTCGTTCTGCACCGTTCCCGCGATGCGATCGTCGGGCACGCCCTGCTTGCGCGCCGCCTCCTCGTACATCGCCAACAGGATGGGCGCGGTGGCATTGATGGTCATGCTGGTCGAGACCTTGCCCAGCGGAATTCCCTCGAACAGCTCCTCCATGTCGGCGAGCGAGCCGATGGAGACGCCGACCTTGCCCACTTCGCCTTCCGCTTCCGGATCGTCGGCGTCGAGCCCCAGTTGCGTGGGGAGATCCAAAGCCAAGGAGAGCCCGGTCTGGCCCTGCTCGAGCAGATACTTGAAGCGGGCGTTGGTCTCGCGCGGCGTTCCGAACCCGGCATACTGCCGCATGGTCCACAGCTTGCCGAGGTACATGTTCTTGTGAATGCCGCGAGTGAAAGGATACTCGCCCGCCTCATCGGGTCCATAGATGCGCTCGATTTCGATACCGCTGCGCGTCTTCACCGCTGCTCCGCCCTGCGGGCTCCGCCCGTCGCCGGCGAAGCCGGCTCCTCCCGCCTCAGCACCGCCAGCTCGCGGGTGATCTCCAGTACGATTTCGCCGCGCTGGTTCTTTCCGCGCAAGAGGAACGTCACCACGCCGGCCTTCTGCGCGAACGCGGCCAGCCGCGGGTCGTCTTCGGTCTTCGATACCACCGTGCTCTCGGCGAACAAGGTGTCTCCGGCGAATACGGGATTGAGGTGCCGGCCCTCGTCATAGCTCAATTGCGCGAGCGCGTTCTCTTCCGTCTCCTCGGAGGCGAGCCCGGCCACGAAAGCGAAGACGATTCCCCCATACACCACGCGCCGCCCGTTGAAGGTGGTCTCCGGCGAATCGTCGCACAGCTTCTGGTTGAAGTGGAGCTGCGCGGTATTGAGCACCACGTTGGTCCACATCATGTGCTCGTCGGAGATGGTCCGCCCGCGCGGGTGCACGATGGTCTCGCCCACGGTGAAGTCTTCGTAGAGATTGTCGTCGCGGGTGAAGCGCGCCAAGGTCAGCCCTCCAATAATCTCTTTGCTATGACTTCGTATTGAATTTCGGAAGTGCCCTCGAAGATGCGAAAGACGCGCGCGTCGCGCCAGTATCTCTGCGCCGAGAACTCACGCGAGTATCCATATCCGCCGAAGATCTGCATCGCCTCGCTGGTCACTTCCTCTGCCATCTCGGCGCAGAAGGCCTTGGCCATTCCCGCTTCAAGGTCGCAGCGCTTGCCGGTGTCCTTCATCCGCGCCGCGTGATAGGTCAATTGCCGCCCGGCTTCCACCTGCGTGGCCATGTGCGCGAGCTTGTGGCCGATGACCTGGAACTCACAGATCGGTTTACCGAACTGCGTCCTTTCCTGTGAGTATCGCAATGCGGCCTCCAGCGCCGCCTGCGCCACGCCCACCGCGCGCGCCGCCGTCTGGATGCGCGCGATCTCATAGGTGCTCATGAGTTGGTAGAAGCCTTTACCCGGCACGCCGCCGAGAAGGTTTTCCGCCGGCGCTTCGTATCCGTCGAATTGCAGAGAATAGGAATTCATTCCTTTGTATCCGATGGTGGGAATCGGGCTGCCGGCCAACTGCGGCGGATGGAAGCCGTCGCCCGGCGTCTTTGGTATCAGCAATATCGAAAGCCGGTTGTGCTTCTTGGGCGCCTCCGGATTGGTCACCACGGTGGTGCACAGGAGATGCGCCTTGTTGGCCCAGGTGCACCAGGTCTTCTCGCCGGTCACCTGGTAGGTCGAGCCCGAGAGCACCGCGCGGCACCTGATGCCGGCCGAGTCGCTGCCCGCGTCGGGCTCGGTGAACGCCGCCGCGGCGAGGATCTCGCCGGTGCAGAGCCCCGGGAGGAACTTCTTCTTCTGCTCCTCGGTCCCGTTGGCCTGCACCAACGACGCGGTGATGATCATCCGCGTCATCACCGAGCCGACCGAGAGCCAGGCCCGCGACAGCTCCTCGGCCACGATGGCCATGCTCAAGGTGTCGAGGCCGCTGCCGCCGTAGTCGGGCGAGAAGATGAGGCCGAAGTATCCCAGCTCGGCCATCTTGCGGACCACCGGCTCGGGAATCTCCGCCGCCTCGTTGTCCAGCTCGTTGGCGATGGGCACCACCTCGCGGTCGGCGAAGTCGCGCACGCTCTCGCGGATCTGCACGTGCTCCGAGGTCAGCGCGCCGCCGTTGGGATTGGGGATGGGCATCTAGTGACCTCCGTGGGCCGCGCGCTTCTTGACCAGGATCTTCCGCTCGTACACGCACACTTCCTCGCCGCGCTGGTTTGTGCCCGTGGTGCGCACATGGACGATGCCGCGGTCGGGCTTGCTGCTCGACTCGCGCTTGTCCAGCACCTCCGAGGAGGAGATCAAGGTGTCGCCGGGATAGACGAAGCGGGGGAACCGCATCTTCCAGTAGCCGAGGTGCGCCAGCGCCTGCTCGGAGAGATCCTCCACCGTCATGCCGAAGACCACGTTCATCACCAAGAGCGGATGGACGGGCGGCGCGGGGTGGCCCAGCGCCTGCGCGTGCAGCTTGTTGAAGTAGAGCGGCACCGCGTTCATGGTGGCGGTGGCGAAGAGCTGCGATTCGGCCGCCTCGATGGTGCGGCCCCAGTGGTGGCGGTACACGTCGCCGACGGTGAAGTCCTCGTAGTAGCGGCCGCGCACCACCACGCGGCGCGGGCCTTCCACGGCTGGGTTCTCCGAAGCCATCCGCTTTGGGTAGGTCGCCGGCCCGAATTCGTCAAGACACCGTGACGTGGATCGCAGCGACCTGCGGCGCTTTTTCACATAAGAGATGATTGACGGCGGCGGCGTCTCTGGGCATGTGAGGGCAACGATGATCGACCAGCAGGACAGCGGCGCGCCGGGACAAAGGCGAAGGTACGCGCGCCGGCCGGTGCAGCTGCAGGCCCGGCTGCGCATCGGCGCCCGGGAGCTGCCGGCGGTGACCGAGAACGTCTCGCCCGGCGGCGCGTTCTTGCGCGTGGAGTTGCCGGAGAGCGTGGACGAGGTGGTGGCGTCGATCGGGCTCCCCCACGGCCGCGACCTGCACGTGCGCGCCAAGGTGCGCTGGCGCCGCGCCGACCCGCCGGGAGTGGGCATCGAATTCGAGACCTTCCTCGAGGGCCCGCAAGAGAAGGACCTCCGCAAGATGTTCTAGAGGAACGGTCTTCAAGCTCTCAGTTGATTCGCTTGAGGACGTGGTAGGCGACTGAGCTGCGGAAGAGCGAGCATTGGCCGCGTTGAAGGCAGAGGGCGGCGTCGCGGAACGGCGCCTTCGACGAGGCGTCGATCACCTGAGTGCCCGGCTCGGCTTCCGAATACTGCTGCTGCAGCGGCGCGAGCGGCTCGCCCTTCTCGCAGCGCTGCAACAGATCCTGCGCCAGCCGCTCGGCGTCCTTCTCGTAGCGCGTGCCCGGAGAGCGCTGGTCCACCACCGGCGGCTCCTGCGGAATCCCGGAGGGCAGCGCGTTCCACCCCACCTGGATCTGCGCCACCTCCGCGCTCGCGGCCGGAGCCGTGCACGCAGGCGGCCGAGGTTGCGCGGTGGCGCATCCGAGTGCGGCGAGCAATGGCGCGAGCCGGGTCACTTGCGCGAATCCCCCAGCGCCAGGACGCCGGTGAAGAGGTGGACTCCCACGCCGCCGCCCGAGGGCCCGAGCTCGAAGCTGGTGCGCAGCGAGAGCAGCGGAAACGCTCCCAGCGACTTCCCGATCAGGTCCAGGTCGAGGCCGTCGACGCCGTAGAGCGTGCTGCCGCGGCTGGCGCAGTCGAAGTAGACGCCCCACGCCGGCGGCTGCGCGCCCAGCCCGTCGAGCGCGTGCTGCAGCGTGCGGCGCGCGCCCATCCCGTCGCGCAGGGTGAAGGAGACGCTGTGGCCCTCGGGGACCGCGACGCCGGTCTCGATGGAGCCGCGCTCCTCGTCGACGCCGAGCATCTGCACCGAGACGAAGTCGTCCGCGCCGAAGGGCTCACCCGCCCGCGGAGAGAGCCCGAGCGCCACGAACTGCAGCGCCTCGCCGGAGAGCCCGGGCTGCTCGGCCAGGCTGGTCAGCGCCTCGACCGCGGGATGCGAGTCGAGCTCCAGCAGCGAGCGCCCCTCGGAGCGCGTGACCAAGAGCGGCTTGCCGATGGGCTGGTGCGACTGCGCCACCGCCACCCGCGCCGGCGCAGGAAAGAAGGCGCCCACCGCGTGCACGTCGGCCAGGTCGTCGTCGAGGAGCAGGCCGCCCTCCACCGCCACGCCGCCGCCCGCCACGCGGGCATTGCGCGCCTCTCGTCCCAGCGCCCCGAGCAGCCGCTGCAGCGGGGCGGCCGGGTCGGCGAAGACGATGCCCAGCGCTCCCGCTCCCGCCCGCGCCGCCGCCGCGCGCAGCTCGTCGGGCATGTCGGCGCGATAGGAGAAGATGTGGCCACGCTGCTCGAGGGCGAGCACGCCCAGGGCCGGCCCCTCCTCGATCTGCGCGTCGCCCGGACAGAACGCGGCCAGCGTCGCGCCGCCGACGATCTGCGCCCCCGCGCCGGCCGCGTCGCGCAGCGCATCGCAGAGATCCACCGACTCGTCGAGGTGCTCGGGCGTCGCCGCCACCAAGAGGCACGCCGCCTCGTCGATGCCGGCCGCGTCCAGCGCGCGGGTGGCCGCGTCGCGCGCGGCGAGGCGCACGTCCTCTTCGCGGCTGACAGCAGCTCCGGCCCGCATGGCTGGAGCATAACGTGCCCTTACTGCGAAATGATAATCGGGACGTTGTACAGGAAGCAGACCGGCACCCGCTGGGGCTTGTAGAGCCAGCCTTCCTTCATGCCCTCGATGATGTCCTCGTCCGCGCCGGGAACGTTCTTGATCGCGGTCACCTCGTAGACGTGCCCGTCGGTGTCGACGCAGACCTTGTACATCCCGGTGATGGGGCCCGAGGAGCGATGGCTCTCCTTGAACACCTCGGAGAGCCGGATCGGCGTCTGCTGGAGGAGGTCGCGCTGGATCACGAAGGGCGGCACGTTCTTGGGCGGCGGCCTCTCGGGCGCCATCCCGCCGCCGCCGGTCGAGCCCAGCTGTCCGCCCACCACCCCGCCGACCACGCCGCCTTCCACGCCGCCCTCGACGCCGTCGTCTCCCTCGTCTTCCACCTCGGGCGGTTCCGGCGCGGCCGGGGGCGGCTCGACCTTGGGCATCACCATCGCCTTGGGAATCTCGGCCCTGGCGATCAGCTTGCGCTTGGGCGTGATGTGCTTCTTGCCCGCGGGCGGAGGAGGGGCCGGCGGCGCTTTGCTCTTGCCCGGACCGACGAAGGAGACCTCGACCTCCTTCTTGTGGGGCGAGCGCGCCCGCATCGCCGCCAGGCCGAGCACGAAGAAGACCACGCCCGCGTGCACGCAGAGCGAAATCGCGGTGTAGTTCTGGAGCCCTTTGCGGGGACCTGCGGAGAGTTGCTCGAACATCGGTGTCGGTTCCGGCGGCGCACATTAACCGGCGCGAGGGCCCCCGGGCAACCCTCCGGCTGCCCTACGTCACGGCCCGGTGACATGACGGCGACCGGTCAATTGACCGGTGTCCCCCGGACGAACGGCGTGTTATCTGCGCCGCCCTATGCTGAACCCACCTGGGAAGAGAAGCGCGCTCTTCGGGCTCGCATGCAGCATTTTTGCGCTCGCATGCGGCAGCCCGGTCCAATCCCCTGAAAACTACTCCGGCGACGCCTACGCGGGCGTCATCGACGGCAGCGTCCTCGCCGCGGCCTTCCAGCCCAACGTCTTCAGCAGGAGCACCTGCCTGGGCGCGAGCAACTGCTACATGCCCCAGACCGGCCTGGTCGCGGGCAAGTCGATCACTTTCTTCAACGCCCTCGCCGTCCAGACCGCCAACCTGCCCACCTCGGGCGGCCAGGTGGTGCTGGGGCCCGGCCTGGCCAACCACAACTCCGACGGCACCGGCGGCTTCCACGGCGACACCTTCCGCAACGCCACCTGCACGCCGGGTCCCTACAACCCGGTGTTCGACGCCTTCCCCACCGAAGTGCAAGCGCCGGTCATCGACGCGCTGCCGGTGGCGACCACCTCGACCAGGGCCACCGCCATCACCTATCCGCTGGTGGCGGTCTACGACGTGACCGGGACCTCGGGGCAGTGCAACGACATCAAGCGGCACGACTCGGTGCCCGGCCTCGACGGCTCGGTGCGGAGCGACAACCCCGTCCAGTTCGAGGTGTGGATGCCGATGGATCCCGCCGCCGGCTACTTCGACCTGACCCTGACCGCGGCGCCGATGCCGCTGGCCTGGTTCAAGGGCCTGCAGCTGGGCATGGTCAGCGGCGCGGGCAACGTCATCCCCCAGAACGCCGACGGCACCTTCAAGATCATGGACGGCGCGCTGGTCAGCGCCGGCTCGGGCTTCTCCAAGCCCACCGACAAGAACGCGGTGGTGCTGCCCTACGCGCCCGGCAGCCCCAGCTACTCGCCCATCGTCTACCTGCACGACTTCAAGGCCGCCACCGGCAAGAAGGTCGGCGACTACAAGGGCATCTGCCAGACCGGCCAGACCTGCCCCGCGAACTACATCAAGGCCAGTGACATCGCCAAGGTTTCGCCCTTCAACACCATCTTCATCGTCGCGAGCGCCCAATGAACAGCAAGCGAATCGTTTCCGTCCTCGCGCTCTTCCTCCTGGCGTCCTTCGCGGCGGGCGCCTCGGAAATCTTCGGCCGCGTCGCCGGCTACGTCTACGACCCGACCGGCGCCGCGCTCAGCGAGGTGCCGCTCACCATCAGCGGCCCCGCCCTGCAGCAGCCGATGAGCCGCACCAGCGGCGACGACGGCCGCTACGAGTTCGGCAACCTGCCTCCGGGCGGCGACTACGTCATCGAGGTCGAGGTGCCCGGCTTCACCCCGGTGCGGGAGACCGGCATCCTGGTGCAGCTCGGGCAGACCACGCCCATCGACATCCGGCTCAGCGTCATCACCGAGACGCAGGCGGTGGCCACCTACGAGATCCACGAGAAGGTGAACCCCATCTTGAACCCCGACTCCGCGCAGGTGGTGAGCGTGATCAGCTCGGAGAAGGCGGCCGAGAGCCCCGTCTTCCACCAGGTGGAGAACATGGTCGACCAGGCGGTGGGCGTGAACGGCTTCGGCTCCACGCCCTCCACCCGCGGCGGCCTGGGCCGCTACACCAAGATCTACGTCGACGGCATGGACACCACCGACATCGCGCGCGGCGGCATCACCGCGCCCATGAACTTCGACGCGGTGGAGAACTTCGAGTTCATCACCGGCAGCATGGACGCGCAGTACAACTCGCTGGGCGCGGTGACCAACGTGGTCACCAAGAACGGCTCCAACAAGTTCACCTACGACGTCAACCTCACCCTCTCGCCCAACTTCGCCACCATCAAGAACAGCTTCCCCGCCAGCAACCCCGGCTTCTTCGGCAACTACGTCAACAGCCCGGTGCCGCTGCCCAACCGCAGCTTCTACAGCCCGGTGGTCAACGTGGGCGGGCCCATCGTCGACGACAAGCTCTGGTTCTTCGCCTCGTACCAGCAGAACTTCTTCGTCGGCGACTCGCCCATCTCCATCTTCGGCGACAAGTACAACCGCCCCAACGCCAGCACCTCGACGCTGGGCCGCTTCAAGCTCACCTGGCAGGCGGCCGAGAACGACCGCGTGTCGGCGGCCTTCAACCTCGACCGCAACGTGGTCAACAACAACATCGGCTTCGGCGGCAACGGCAGCGGCGTGACCGACGACGCCGAGAACAAGATCCACCGCGGCGGCGAGTTCTTCATCGTCAACTACGACCACAACTTCTCCGACAACGTGCTCTACCAGCTGCAGACCGGCACCACCTACGAAGGCAGCAACCTCGATCCCATCCACAACGACTACACCACGCCCGGGCACACCGACTTCAACGCTGGGCTCAGCCAACTCAACATGACCTCGGCGTGGAACCACGAGGACAAGTGGCGCTTCCAGTTCGACAACTCGCTCTCCTGGAAGCTGAAGGGCGCCGGCACGCACCAGATGAAGGCCGGCGTCCAGTACTCGTGGATGGTCGACGACTCCTTGACCGGCGTTCCCGGCAACGTCCGCTACCAGGACCAGAACACCTCGCCGGGCAACTTCTGCGACGAGACCAACCCTGCCACCTTCCAGTACTGCTCGAAGAAGCTCACCTTCGTCGGCAACCAGGCCAACGGCGACCTGCTCACCACCGCGCACGTGAGCAACATCGGCACCTTCATCCAGGACCGCTGGACGGTGAACCGGCAGCTCACGCTGGTGCCCGGCTTCCGCGTCGACATCGGCAAGCTCTACGGCAACGACGGCAATCTATTGACCAACCAGGTCGGCGTGGGGCCGCGTCTCTCGGCCACCTACGACATCTTCGCCGACCGCAAGCACCTCCTGGTGGCGCACTACGGGCGCTCCAACGACGTGGGCAACGTCTTCATCGCCCAGCACCTCAACCCGTCGCTGCAGACCTATACCGCGACCTTCAACAACACCACCAAGGCGTTCCCCGACTGCGTCAACGCCTTCGACCCCAACCTCTGCTTCATCTCTGGCGGCGCCAACGGCCGCACGCTCGCGCCGCACCAGGCGGCCCCGCACATCGACGAGGTGGCGGCGGGCTACCACTTCGAGCCGGCCGAGATGACGGTGCTGGGCATCGACCTCAACTTCCGCCGCTACGCCAATCTCTGGGAGGACCAGGAGATCAACGCCATCTACGACGCCACCGGCACGCGCATCATCGGCGGGCAGAACGGCGTCAAGCAGTCCATCCTGCAGGGCGTGACCCCGGGGGCGGCGTACCGCGACTACAAGTCGATCGACGTCTGGATCCAGGGCCAGCCCGGGCCGTGGGACATCCTGGCTTCGTACACCCTCTCCTTCAACACCGGCACCGTCAGCGACTACTTCGACGGCTATCTCTCCAACCCGCGCTTCGATCCCTTCTACGAGGGCCCGCTGCCCGACGATCGCCGGCACGTGATCAAGGCCACCGTCAGCTACCACACCACCTGGGGCATGACCTTCGGCAGCACCTTCGCCTATCACTCGGGCAACCCGATGTGGGAAAGCTTCACCAACACCGGCGACGCCAACAACCGCTTCCGTTCGCCGCGCGGCACCGGCTTCCCCGTCAGCTCCATCAACCAGCAGCCCGACTTCAACGACCCGACCAGCTGGGCCAACCTCACCAACCCCGAGGAGTTCAACATCGGCCTGCTCGCCCGCTACAACCTGGGGCAGCCGCTGGGGCTCGAGAAGCAGAAGGCGGAGATCACCTTCTACATGGTGAACGTGACCGACACCTCCGAGGCGCAGGGCTACAACACCAGCTGGAGCCCGACCGCGACGCGCAACACCTTCGGCGACAGCGGCTTCCACGCCAGCGCGATGCAGGGCGAGGTGATTTTGCGTTTCAGGAATTAGCCTGATCGGATCCCTCTGCCCCGCCGTAAACGTGGCCGTCCGGCGCCTGCGGCGCCTCCACCAGGCGGGAGCTCGCTCCCCCCTGG
>Ga0307479_10000757_pt1 | contig 29425 bp, 22 predicted proteins | sample atmos_gasesECM4C_FD_203743 | JGI IMG/M metagenome (GOLD analysis project Ga0307479, IMG submission 203743) | Hardwood forest soil microbial communities from Morgan-Monroe State Forest, Indiana, United States - atmos_gasesECM4C_515 | ecosystem: Environmental > Terrestrial > Soil > Temperate...
GCGGGCGTGGTAATCCTAGTCACGCCCCAATTAAAGTCTGATCTCACTGCGTTGTCATACTTGACTCCAGCGGGAGTCTCCGTGAGCGAGACCGTGGCGGTGTGGGTCAAAGTGCCGCTGGCACCGGTGATGGTGAGCGTATAGGTACCGGTCGGCGTGCTCGTGCTCCTCGTCACGGAGAGAGTCGATGACTCGGTCGCCGGGTTCGGAGTGAAGCTGCTGTTGGCGCCGCTGGGCAAGTCCGGTATGTGCTGCATCAGGCGCCCTCCTAGCCCCCGGTACCAACAAATCCGATAGACGTCGATGGTGCAGGTCTGCGCGGGGTTGACGCTCAGGTAAAAAGTGATGTTCTGGTCCTTGTTGACGCTGGTGGCGGACGCATAACCCTTGATCTGGCCCCCTACGTCCGTCGCCGTGAAGTTATGAGAGATCTGCTAATTGCTCGTCCCGGGCTCCTGGTTCTCGAACTCAATAGGATTACTTTGAGTCGCAGCCGTGGCGAGCAGACCGATTCCCCAGACCGCAGACAGGCAGACTCCCTTCAAGATTAACCTGAGAACGCGAATTTGTTTAGAAGCCATCTCATAAATGCTCGGACATCGCGGAAAGGACGGCACTTGCAGAATGAAAGCGTGAAAATTCAGCCAAATCATCACTTTCCGCCTGATTCCATTGTAGCCAGTCTGTGGTTGTCCTGCCACAAAACCATTTATGAGATAACTTCTAGTCTGCCTCATCATTTTTTCTCGCCGCACACTCCAACGGTCCGCTTTGCGTTCACGGACTTCGCGGCAGCCTTACAGACTGTAAACTCATAATCCTTATACTGCATTCAGCTTTTCAGCTATGCACATCGGACTTAACCATTTTCTCTTGGGCACTTCGCTTTCAATCATTCAATCTGCAACTTGCCGAATTAACTTGTTCCGTTACGCTACTTAAGTAACCGACTCGCTTGTTTCAGCGCCACGGGCCGTCGTGACCGCCGGAGACCGCACCGATATTCTGCGCCATGGGACCATCTCCCGCAGAAGCTGCGCAACCTGATATAGCGGTGCGCACCCTTGGTGCAACAGGATAACCACACCCAGATAAAGAGTTCCGAACAACATGGAACTCATTACGATCCGGCAGGCCGCCACAACCCAGACCGGCGCGGCGACAAAAGACGGAAGTTCTGACACGATAAGAGCGGATGCGCTGCCTGCCAGTAGAGATGCGATAATGTATTTCCATACGGCTGCGATCATGGGGCCGACCCGAAAGTGGATTGGGCGCCCTGCATAATAGAATGCTGGGACCGTCAGAATCCAGAATGATGCAGTCCAAGCTAACGCGATTCCCACAGGGCCCCACGGCAGTGCCAGCAGAAAAAGGAGGAAGGTGAAACCGAACTCTAATATCCCCCAACGCAACCAGCGGTCCGCCCTTCCGATGGAAAGGTGAATCCAGCCGTGGGTGTGGTACAGAAGCATGATCCCGATTCCCGGTCCGAAGAACGTGAAGATTCGGCCCGACGCTTCCCACCCCGGTCCTAACAGAAGCCGAATCAGATCCTTACCGACCAGAGTAAGATTCGCACCTAATCCCATGCCCACAAAAGCCAAGACCTCCAGCGCGCGAAGAAGAGACTGTCTGTACTCGATGGAGTCCGGGTTCAACCGGCTCAGGGCCGACACACCGACGTCCGAAAGAGGTGACACAAGATTGCTTGCCGAAAGGGCAAATAGGTCATACGCCTTCTTATAGAACCCGAGAGCCGGCGCGTTAAAGTGCCATCCCACCAGGAGGTTGTCTGCATTCCGGGCAAAGTAGTTAAGGCTGAAGCGCCCATACACGTTCATGGCAAATCGCAGGAGGGAGGACGTTCCCACCACGCGCCGGGGCAAACTTGGGACCCATTGACACAGATACCAACCCCCGATGGTTTGGGAGAGTGACTGCGCCACAACGCCTGCGACCAGTGCCCAGTAACCCCACCCTGCCCAGGCGAGGAGGATTGCCACCGTCACCGAAACAGTACGAGAGAGAATGTCATTGGCGGAGGTTGCAGAGAAACGCATGGCCCGCTTAAGGAGGGCTAAATGAATAACCGACATATTGGAGATGATTATCGTTAACGAAATGCCGATGGCAATGCTAGCCACGAGTGGGTTGCGGTAAAACCGCGCCAGCAGCGACCCAGCTGCGGCGAACCCGACTGTGAGAAGAAGCCCTGCGCCTAGGTTGATCCAGAACAGATTACTGGCCAGAGCTTGATCGATCTCTTTCCACCGGATGATCGCCTCTGTAAATCCGTTCAGCCCGAAATTCATAACAAGTAGGCTGAAGGTAGTAACCATCGTTACCACCCCGAAATTCGCAGGGGTGAGGAGCCGAGCCAAGACCATGGTGCCAATAATCTGGATTGCAAGCGCCAAGCCTTGGGAAAACACCGTAGCCCCGGCGCCCCGGACGGCGAGGCGACGCAAATCGCCCCCTTGAGCGGCGGGCCGGAAAGCTCCACTTACATCGAAGGGCTTCAAACGTCCTCCAGACATAGCGAAGTACACTGCCCTCGGCCACCTGACGTTTGATCAGTGATATTACTTGAGTGATTAATACATGGTAAACGTGGGTCTTCCACATCGGGAGCTTTTGGTACGACGATGACGGCAAATAAGAAAGCGATGAATACGGGGTGGATCACTTTGAACGCTGCTTCCGTAATGTTGTAGATGGCAGAGATTGCCAGAAATGACAGCATGAGGGTAGCCCAAGGTAGGTTTTGCCGGAATGCAGCGACGACGCTCCGGTATCCGAACACAATTACCAGCGCAAGGAGGACAACACCAATCCAGCCCTCGTTCAAAAAGACCTCGAGGTAGCCGTTGTGAGCCTCGTTCGGGTGGAATACGTATTTGCTCCAGAAATACTCAGCCCTGGCGCCGAGCCAGAAACTCTCGAAGCCTGTGCCGATCACTGGATTAACGTGAAGGTTAAGTACGTCGTTCCAAATATCCGTCCGACCTGTCAGGTTGGTTTCCCGGCCCAGGGCATGAACCATGGCCGTCCACGCGTCGTCGAAGATAAAGGAAAGGACACCTACGGTCGCAGTCGCAGCTACAATAGCGTGAATGGTCGCGGGCCGCCTTGCCATTCGTGCCCCGATCAGTACTACTGCGCCGCCCAACGCGAAGCATACAGTGGAGGTGGAGGAGTTGGCCATATATAGCAGCCATAGAGTTATTCCGAGGATAGTCCCGTGAGCCACTATCGATCCGATTCGACCAGGGTTAGTTTTCTCGCGAATTGCTTCGACGAACCGCCACAAGGATGCGAGACCGAAAACTAGACAAACAGCACCAAGGCCGTTCTTGTCTGTGGAAACACCACTGTAAAATGTTCTCCAGACATTCTGGCTATATCCTCTGCCTAATGCGGGGTAGTATTTGATGAGCAGCATCGAGATTGGGATCAACAGAAAACCTGTCCGCGCAAATAGGCGCTTGATTGCCGCCGCGGGGTGCGTGTCCGTTAAGACGATGAGTACCATCGTGACGTTTCCCAAAAACTTACTCCAGCGCTTGAAGGCGACCAAAGGGTAGTCGGACCATAGAACGCTAACTAAACAATAGAATAAAAATAGAATAATCCACCTGTTCGCACTCATAAATCCTACAAATCGTCGTCGTCTCGCAACGAGCACAAGTATCCCGGCCAGCAAGAGCCCGGTCAGGATTGCAGCATCCGTAGGGCTGCCCTCCAGGTACTGTCCAGGTGAATCCATGCCAGGCGCAATTCCGAGCCACTGTGAGAAATTTCGCGACGCGCCGACAAAGATCCATGGGACGGGGATCCAAAGGGCAAGGGATGTCTTTATGCTGCGTTCTCGGTCCAAGTAGAACAATCCCAAGATCCCAAGTCCAAACAGGACTGTTGCAATGAGTGGGTTCATCTGACCGATCGTTAAGCCACGCGCCCGCGAGCCGAGGCTGGAGGAGCATCCAGCAGCAAACGGTGCAGGAGTTCTACGGTTAGCAATTTGTGAATCTCGACTGTGTAGTTTCGGAATCCATTGACATGGCCCTTTACCACAGCTTCGACGGTTCTCCTTTCCACATGTGGCCGCGAAAGAGCTCTACGGTCCAGGAGTATTTCCTTAACATACTTGGAGAGGGCATCTCGGTACCAAACACGATAATGATAGAACTTGTGCCTGCCGAGAAACAGGCGTTCGGGATGAACACTAGATAAAAGGCGATCAATTGGGACGGCCCATTGCGGCATCCCATAATCGTAGGCGTATTCGGCTTTGAATTCGAACTCGAGAAAGGAGCGGCCGACGGCCGCTGATAGCCGTCCTCTGTCTCCGCCAAGGCCCCGGTCTGTGGGGATCTGGCTAAGGGTATCGTTAGCATCGCCGATCAACCGTAGACAAACGTCGTTACTGCTTGCGGCCGATTGTGGCGCGCGGAATACCGTTCGGACAAAGTCATTATCTAGATAAGGTGATCGCAAACACAATTGCGTCTGCTCAAGCGCGAAGAGTCCATAGTGGTGCCAGGGAGCCTGCCGAAACACTGCAAAGGAAAGTGGGTGGACGTGAAGCAGTCCGGCGTAGGTCTTTTCGGCCTGGTCAACGCAGGAGAGAAGTTCAGGTTGGTAAAGGTTTGGCAAGAGTTTCGCCGGCTTGAACGCCCGAACACGACGTAGTACCTCCCCGCCATAGTTTCCAGTCATTCGAACAGGGGCGATCTGTCGCGCGATTTCGTTCACGTAGAGGTCGGCGGAACGGCTGACGTCTGCACATCCGTCCGTGAGATAAACCGTTCGCTCTGCGTAATGGGGAAAACGACCGAGAAATTTCTCGTCTACCGTGATGACCTCGTGCGGCTGCTCGCATAGACGAGCCACTTGTCTCGCGACGAGAACGTCCCTGCAATCGCGGAACATGCCCGCGAAGGTGTAACACGGAAGGGATCCCTTGGGGGCCTTGTGCCACGCCATGATCATCCGCGTGTCCAGTCCCCCGGTCAGCGACATCCCGATCCGCTCCGGCCCCTCGAAATATCGAGGCAGATTCCGTGAGAAGATCTCACGAATTTCTCTGTAATATGCCTGGGGCTCGAGCAAGACCTGGTCCTCCCAGTCCCGGGGGCGGAAATAAGTGGCTTTTCCCGCCAGTGATCCACGATCGAACGTCCAGCTAGCAGCCCCTGGAAGCATATGAATCCCTTCAAACAACGTCCGATTCTCCAGGACACAACCACAGGAAATGAATTCTCCCAATCCTCGAAGATCCAATCTCCTTAGTTCCGGACGGACGGCCAGGATCGCCTTAGCCTCTGCGGCAAAATAAAAGGCTTCGGGCGACTCGTGATAGTAGATGCGGTGCAAGCCATAGCGATCATTAAAAAGCTTGGTCGTTCCGCGCATCCGGTCGACAACAATTCCGTGAAAGCGTCCGTTCAACCCAGCCGGAAAGGAGGGGGCCTCCTCGTAGAGGTGCACGAGATAGGAGGGTCCCTTGGTCGCCAGCCCATGCCCCCTCTCCCGGAGGCGGCGAGCGGTCCCCGGTTCGGGGTACTCCTCGCCTGAAAAGACTAGAACGACATCCCCTTGTTCATTACGAAGCGGCATTCCGTCGGAGAAGGAATTCTCCCGTTCGGCCCACCCGACGTACACCCCCAAGGATTCATCGATCCACGTTCCCGTCCCATAAAACGACTCATGACGAAGAGCCTCGACCATCCGCAGCAGTTGCGGCTCGGCCCATTGGCGCGACATCTTCGTGAGAAGACCTACGATTCCTGGCATACCAGACTAGTCCAGACCGCAAGGACCCCGACCAGCTAGGCCATCGTGCTGCGGGTGAAGCGGTCGCTCCAAAGGTTAGACTGTGGAGCCGGCGGGGGGATTTGAACGCCCCGTCTGCCGATTACATTTCGGCTGCTCTACCATTGAGCTACACCGGCTTACCGACTGCTTCAGATGATACCATTTTGTGCGCGCACTGACGCCGATCGAGATTACGCTCTGAGGAAGGATTCCGAGAAGGCCACGATGGAGCCTTAGTTTTACGGTAAGTGTTCCCCATCTCGTCAAGGGAACGTAGAATCTCGGTACCAAGATTTCTTCGAATCCATTTCGGACCTTGAATTCCCGTAAAGAGCTGTCACGCTTATTGCCGTAATTGAACATGCCATACGTTAAGCACGACATTCCTCTTTCTTCGCAGAGTTCAACTGCCTTTGCGATCAAGGCGTTGGCAGGTCTTTTGTCATGATCGCTCTGCTTTGGAGTGAAACTTACTATTGAAGCGACTTCCCCTCGGCAGACTATCTTCAGGAAGCCGATCAGTTCATTTTCGCTAAACGCGCAGATGAACTTACTCCGATCAAGAAATGACGAATAGTCCTTTTTTACCTGATCAAGACTCTTACCGTAGTGAGCGTTGCGTATCCCCTGTCGCACTGCGGAGTCGTTGTTCACGTCGCGGATTCCTCTAATTAGATTGTCATCGAGCTCTGCAACCCTAACCACTACCCCGCGTTTCTGTGATCTCCTTACGTTTTTGCGAGTTTCTTGTGGCAGCTTCTCCCACCAGTCCTTGAAACTACCGAGGCGAATGGCAGCAATGCTATCCCACTCCACCGGATACTTAAATTGGGGAAGGATTGAGGGTGGTTTCTGCGCAAAAGTGAAGACATCGGCGCGCAGTCCATTTGGTCCTTGCTCCTTTAACTTCTTCACATAAATCTCAGGATTCTCGACTTCTGTTTCCAGCCAAGCCTCGTCATGGATGGCTGCTAACCTAATCCATTTTCCTCTAACGACTACTGTCCTTCCGTTAACGTCCAACGCTGGAACTCTGACCCACTTCCCCTTAACGCTGATCTCTACACCACTGTCTGCCATAACTTGAGCTCCTCGTTGGCGCAACCTTACTGTTGACTATTGATCCGTGAAGGGTCGTTGCGTGATTTACTCTCCACTTCGAGAGAACCCCTGATCATCGACAGAAGCGACAGCTTCAAGACCAAGTTTGTGCGGTTGGGCGACCTAATTGATCGATTGACTCCTGGGCTGCCATTTGATCTGTGAGTAAAGCAAATAATTGCGAGGAACGGGCGTCATTCTTGTCGAATTAACAGGACAAATAAGTTTAACGCTTTTGCCAGACATTCCTAGGTGTGTCTCAATCCGCTAAAACTCGGATGCAACGGCATCTGGCCGTGCGCTTGGACAAGCGACCGCTGCTGATCGAGTTGGGCAAAGATAGTGTCCATGATCTTAGCGGTTAGAAGAATCTCCCGGTACGGAATAGGCACCGGAGTGTCTTCGACGATCGATCGGTAAAAGGTTTCGATGAGGTACTTCATGCCGGCCTTCGGGTGGAAGTCCCTTGCCAGGAACGTCTTCACGTTCTTCAAGGTGTTTGCGAAATATTGTCGTCCTACGGTCGCGGGAGTTACGAATTGCTCGAGATAGTTCGTTAACTTGGAGCCTCGGAGCTTAATTAGCGTCTCCTGGTCCTGGTCAATTATTAGGCCGTTCTTCGGACCGTAGATACGAAACTGATGGAGGGAAGGACGCATCTGCGACGAGAAAGTAAAATACGCTGTGGTGCTTTCCTCTTCACTAATGATAACTCTTAGTTCATCAATGATTTCGCTTTCGCCCATACTCTTAAGTAATGGACTTACGAATCCATGCGCGATTACCTGGGGCGACTCAGTGGTCAGGTGCTCAGCGATCCTGGCAATGCCATGGCTGATGATGTTTTGCAGCAGCTGTCCAGGCAGACGGCGAACCCAGTGTTGTTTGTCGGAAAGAATCGCTCCCGCGTACCCGCCGAGTCCAAGCTCATAGCAGAAATAACTCTCCATGTGTACCGGTCGGCCGCCCAGAAATCCACTCTGGATGAGAGCTCGCATGCGTCGCGCCGCATGTCTGAACTGATCATCATGGCCGGCGGTTAGCTTAAGCCCCCGTTCGTTCGCGAGCGCAATCAGTTTTAGGGCCTCGTCCTCGTGAAGTGAGAAAGGCTTTTCCACATAGACGTGGCAGCCCGATTGCAGGCAAGTGTTCGCAATCTCGAAATGACTCTGACCCGGCGTTGTAATGTGAACCACATCCGGCCTGGCCTCACTCAGGAGTTTTGTCAACTCGCCAAAATACCGTTTGACCGGAAACCTCTCATATAACTGCCGCGCCATCAACAGTTCGCTATCACACACTCCAACAATCTCGCATCCCCTGATCCTTTGGATCTGCGACGCGTGCGCATCTGCGATTCTGCCGCACCCCACAATGGCAACTTTAAGCACTGCGTCCTCCCCGCCTGCAGGCTTCGAAGTAGCGCTTGATTCCCTCTTCGGTGGGTACTTGGGGCGACCACCCAACGCGCACCTTAAGCTTTTCATTGCTGTAGCGCGTCTTTTTCCAAAATGCATGCCACACCCTGCGATTAAAGGCGGGCGGCAGCTGTCGTTCTGACCAGCTGGAATATCGCTCCCACAAATAACAGAGCCCATAGCTTACGAACTTAGGAAGGTAGATTGACTTGAAATGTTTAACATTCCGCTTGTACAGACGCAGAAATTGGCGGCTCGATGGCAGGTCATCGTCCACGATGTTGAACACTTCGCCATCGACTCCCTTCTTCAACCCGGCTAATACAATGGCCTCTGCGCAGTTGTCAACATACGTCAATGGTATGGGGTTTGAACCACCAAGATGCAGAAAGACACCAAACGTTCCGATTCCCACTCTGCCAGTGATGCCCTGATTGCCCGGGCCGTAAACATACCCGGGTCTGACAATGACGTTTGGGATCCCAAACTTCTTACCATATTCGATGACTATTTCGTCTTGTTTGACTTTCGCAAAGCAGTAGGCATCGCCCCGGAGTTCGGGGTACGCTTCCACCGGGCACGACTCGTCCAACATTCTCCACTGACGTTTCTGCGCGTTCGTATAAACCGCAAACGAGCTGACGTTCACAAACCGCATAACGCACTTATGCTGCAGGCATGCTTCGAGAAGATTGCGTGTCGTAACCACCGAGTTGACGAATGCGTCCGGAATGAGCTTCTCACCTCGCCCTGCAGCCAGATGAAAGACGACTGCAGCATCCTTCGCGATGATTCTACAATCATCTCGCGACAGAAGATTACCTTGCACTACTTCGAGCCGTGCCCCGGGATATCCTTGGGCAACGAGTTCGAACCGAGCCACTGCATTCGACGACCTGGAGAAACACCGCAAATTGCGGTATCCACGGTCTAGCAAACTCTTGACGAGTCTGGACCCAATGAAACCATTCGCACCGGTAACTAAGATGAGATCGTCCCTACTAACAATAAAAGCGTCGTGTTCGTTCTGGCTCAAATCTCGCTCCTAATCAGTGACGTATGGCTCTGCGATTGGATTGATGCCCATGAGTGCTAGAAGCTTGCCTAAATGATCAAAGAGTTTAACTAAGCAGATCATGAACCAACGATGGCCCAAAACCAGGGCAATCGGAAGCGCACCCGCGTAAGCAGGAACCGCGACGACCGATATTGCAATGTCTCGCTTTCCGAAAGTCGGATGGACCACGCTGGTTGCCCCGCGGAGCAAAGCTCTTCTTAACATAAACGTGCGTTTCCATCGTATCCGAGGAACAACCTCGTATGCCACGGCCTCATTACACCAGACGAAAACATGCCCCTTTTCGATCATTCTTCTGAAGAAATCCTGGTCCTCTCCCGTCAGAAACTGCGGTCTGAACGGCTGTGCGTCAGAGATGAAAAGGCTTTTCTTCAGCAACACATTGCCGGTCCGTCCCTTCCTCCAGTTGATAACGAAGCCTGTCGGGTAGGAGGGCCGCTCGTAGAACTTGCCCTTAACTACCCACTTTGGCGGCTCTTCGTCAAAGTGCGGTTTCACTGGTCCAAGCACACCGTCCACATCATAGTCCCGGCAGGCTTTGAACAAGACCAGTAGCCAGCGATTGGTCGGAAACTCGTCGTCGTCGATGAAAGCGATAAAGTCGCCGTCGGCGTTCTCGATGGCCTTGTTCCTCGCCAGCGCTATATTCTGTCGCGGCTCCACACAGTACCTGACCGGAATAGTCGATGTAGCTGCAAAGTCCAACACGACGGTCTCCGCAGATCGTAAGTGATCATTGTCAGCGACCACGATCGAATACGTAAACAGGCCGCTCGCATCCTGGCTACCGAGTTCCCGCAACAACCGCTTGAGGAAATGGGCCCGCTTATAAGTGCAAAGACACACGCTAATATGCTTCATTTCTTTGGCCATTGCTTCGCCCTTCAACGTTTAGGAATCTTGCGCGCTCTATCGTTAACGAGTAATTGGTCTTGCGGCGCGGCCCAATATCGGGAGACACGAAGCAACTTTGGCACGCGACCATCCTGTCGACCAAGGCGGGCGTATGCGAGTGCCGTGCCGAGATTACCAGCAGATCCCGTAGTATTCCGCCTTCGGATGACGCTCGGGAGTAAAGAGCCTCACAAGATCAATGATGCTTTTATTACCGTCTATGTTCTGGAGCAGATTGGAATAGGCCTCATCTTTGCTAGCGAGCACCAGGACATCGCTTTGGGTAATAAGCTCTTCCAAAGAGGAACAAAGCAGCTCCGAGATGTGAGGTATCTCCTTTTCTATGTATTCTTTGTTGGCTCCCATGAGTTTTGCCAAGGACACATTATGGTCGTGTATCCGCACTGCGTAGCCCTTGCCGATCATCGTTTCAATGACCTCGACGATTGGACTCTCGCGCAGATCGTCCGTGCCTTCCTTGAAACTCAGTCCCACGAACCCCAAGGAATGCCCTTTGTAGGACATCAGTTTTTTTACCACTTTTCTAATTTGCAATTCATTGCTCTCAAGAATAGCGCTCAGGACCGGCGTAGCAACGTCTCGGGCCTTACCTTGATATGAGATGGACCGTAAATCCTTCGGCAGACAAGATCCTCCAAAGGCGAATCCGGGCTTCAAGTAGTAAGGCGACAAGTTTAGTTTTCTATCCAGGCAAAAGATCTCCATGAGCCTGTGGCTGTCGACACCCATGGCCTGTGCAATATTGCCTATCTCGTTGGCAAAACAAATCTTGAGAGCGTGAAACGCGTTATCGGCGTATTTGACCATTTCCGCCACCCTCAATTGTGTTCGAATCAAAGGTCCAGGCAAGTCCTTATACAGTTGGGCCACCTTTTCCCCAGATTTCTCGTCAAATTCCCCTATGACGGTCTTGGGGGGATTGTGGAAGTCAGAAACAGATGTTCCTTCGCGTAGGAACTCAGGGTTCATGCAAACGCCAAAGTCAACTCCAACCTTCTTCCCAGAACGCTCTTGTAGTGTGGGTATGACGATTTCCTGCGCCGTGCCCGGAACGACGGTGCTTCGTATGACTACTGTGAAATAGTCCTGTTTGGAGGCGAGCGCTTCGCCGATTTGCTCACAGACACGCAAAACGGAGCTGAGGTCGATATTTCCATTGGCCTGACTCGGCGTGCCCACGCACACGATGGCCAGCTCGCTATCTTGTACCGCGCTCGACCAATCCGAACGTGCTCGCAATCGCCCCATTGCGACAGCCGCTGCGATGAGCTGATCCATCTGCGTTTCGATGATGGGGCTTCTGCCTTGGTTGATTATCTCCACCTTAGTGCTGTTGGGCTCAACCGCCACAACGTCATGCCCCATTTCGGCAAGACATGCCGCACTCACGCAGCCCACATAACCCATACCAAAGACGCTGATCCTCACAACACCTCTATGGTTTTTTGGCGGCAGGAAAAAGTCAAAGCCAGGCGCTCACACAGCCAAAAAATGGTCAAATCAATCATCTTACATACCACGGCTAACAACCGAGCATCAAGAAGCGCACCGGCCTGTTAAATAGTCCACGCAATTCTTGAAGCCCGAGAACATCCCTTCAATGGAAGCCTCCTTGACAATGTCTTCGCGAGCATGTCTGGAAAAATCGGCTCTCACACGATCGTTATCCAGCAAGAAAAGGATTCGATCCTGCAGCGAGGACAGGTCATTACGAGGAACAATAAACCCGTTTCGACCAGGCTTCAGATAGGAGATCTCCGGCGGGTGATCGCATTCTTCCGTGACCACCGGCAGCCCCCAGTAAAAGGCCTGGTTCAATCCCAAGCCAACGTGGCCTGGGATGGCACATACGTCCGCCATTTTGCACAGTTTGCTGATTTGCAGGTTTTGGGCATCGTGGACCTCGCCGAGGTAGAGCGTGTTGCGAGGATTCATTCGTGCTTTCAACTCCTCACTCAAACCAGAACCGACAAGCACTAGGCCAACATCTTTACGATCAACACGATTAAAAATATCAATTAAGTGATTAACTCGTTTACGACCTTTCTCCGCCCCCATCCGCCCGATGAAGATCACGACCTTGTGGAACGGAATTCCAAACTGTTTCTTGATCGCTTCCTTGCTCTCGGGTACGGCCGGGAAATCGTCGAAGTTGATGGTGTTGTTGGCCACAAACGTCTTGGAATGAAGGCGGGGCTTGATGAAGTCCAAACAGTCCTTGGAGTACAGAATCAACGCGTCGCTCATTCCATGGGCGTAGTTGAATATTTGATAGCGCAGTTTGCTGTCCTTGGCATCCCAGTTTGCTCCTTTCGTCCAAAGAGCGAAGGGAATCCCACGGACTTTAAGCCAATGTATTAGTGACCATGTCATCAACTCCCTTAGACGAAGGAACAGGATAACGGCAGTCGGGCGGGAATCGGCAATGGCCTGCCTATATCTGAAAAACTCAAACGGCAATTCACGCAACTCAAACTCAAGGGGCCTTTGATTTTGGGGTTGAAGCGAATCGGCTATGACCGAGAAGTCGAAACCACATTCGCGAAATCTTCTGTGGAAGTAATTGTAGATCGAGACCCTGTAGTGCATCACCTCGGTGGAGACGAGCAGAACGCGCGGACGATCTCCATTGTGGCTCGTATTCAAGTTATAGTCTCCAAGTCCGTTTGCCAGCCGTATGATAGTCACACTGACATCAATCTAGTCATCAACTGACGATACGGGATTACGAACCGCATCGATTCTCGACGGTAATTTTGTGACTCGGTTGGCTCAAAGTCCTTGGTCTTTTTCAGCCGCACCGATGTTGCACGATGCTCGAATTTACTCTGTAGAATGTATCTATCGAAGTATCAGCTTACTCTAAAAAAGTTCTGTTTTGAATCATTCCGGCAAGCTATGTGCCTTAAGTTTCGAGTTCACCCAGTGCACCCCAATCTCTAACTATCTTCTATGTTCGTTATTGGTCCGAGGAAAAACGAAATATCCAAGTAGCAAGAATTCTGAGACTATCGTGCCTCTGAACCCGTGCCCATTGGCGCAGGTGAGGTTACCCACGCGTGCCTCACGAAATGGCGGGAACATTTCGGTCGTCACTGCCCAGTTGGCAAGTCTGCTCTCCGTCTTCCGCTGCAAGCAGCAAGTTCGTCAACGCCAGAAATAACTGAGACTGCGGCCACCGTAGGAACGGGACGTTGTGCTGGAACCCGCCAAGATAAACTCGTGTCACCCAGTGTCCCGCTGGAAGACAATAGCAGCGCACCAACCGCGTAGCTAGAGATTGAGCAAGGGCAAGAGCCTGCGGGATATCGTTCCTGAGTAGCACTCCCAGGCTAATCGCCTCGGCCACGTTATACATTTCGAGGCTGACGATTTGGAGACGAGGGGCGATGGCAAAGGACTTTGGGCTGTCGTCTGCGTCAAACAAGGCCCTGCGATACCACTCATAGCCTCGGTGAACCGCCTGCTGGACGGCTGCGCTCTGCAGATGGCGGTTTAACTTGTAAAGGTTTTTCAGTACAAAACATGTATGAAAGTGGTCAATGAAGGCCTCGGCCGGACTGTCGATCGCATACAACCAGGAACCATCAGTGCGCTGGCTCTGCAGGATGAAACGCAGATTCTTCCATGCCTTTGTTCGAAGAATGTCACCTTGAAATCGCTGAGCAGCATCAAAGAGCAAAAAGGCTCGATATGCACTCGCATTGACGACTTTGCTGCGGTCGTGCGGGGTATAGCTGGCCGCCGCTGAATCGGTCCCGGTCGGTGTGTCGTTCAAATCTTCAAGGACAAATGCCGTTATTGAACGAGCCACTTCGAGGTAGCGATCCTCGCCGGTCAGGTCGAACAGTCTGGTAAACGCCTCGTAACAATAGGGAGTCGCAGTGATGTGCGGGGTACCTTTTGGTATCAATCCATTCACATTCTGCCAGTCAAATGGATACCCCCAGCAGAACCCACTGTAACCCGGCACACTCTGAGTTAGGAGTTCGTCCGCAAGCTCTTGGGCCTTCATCAACCACGATCCTGGTGATCGATCGTGACCTGCTTTTGGTGGTCGGTCGCCATTCGTGAACCGTTGCTTCAGGCTCGCCTCATACAAGTTCAGAAATGCTAAGACCAGTTGTGCATCTGCCGTTGGAAACCGCTCCTTCTTAACGAATAATCCCCGTAAACGAGGGTAGATGATTTCCATCCAGACGACTGGGGCCGTCATGATGATGCCGGCTGGGTGCTTCTCGTAATACAGTCGCCGCGCAAGCCGTCCATATCGCGTACCCCAGATATCGTATGGGTCGTAGCTTTTATACCCAGAATGGTCCAGCCAGGCGGCGAATCTGTCGGTCACGGTCCAGAGTTCGCTCGCGGTGCAACCGGCTTCGGCTTGGGGAACTGAACTCATTTTCTTCGTCGGTCGTCCGGGAATGTGTATTCGATGGTTTTCACAGTTAGCGGAGCTGTCTCGCCGCCAATCATCGAGATTGCCCGATGGCCTCGGTTCTCATCCCAACACTCTTTTCTATGAGTTGTAGATATCGTTCTTTCATTACAGACCAGCGTATTGGTGCGTATTCATCTCTTGCCTTGAGAGCCAGCCGTCCTCGCAATTGGGGATTTCGGTAGATGCGCACCATCTGTTCTGACAAATCGACGGGGTTATTGGGGTCAAAATATGCCAATGCTTCCTCACTGAAGTAGTGTCGTATTGCTCTTAGCCGCGAGACGATAACGGTCTTGCCCATAATGATGAATTCCGGCAGCTTGTTCGGAAATGCAAAATCTAGGAAGACGTCTTGCCGGATGGGCAGAATGCCGATGTTGCACTGACTGAGCCATGCCGGAATGTCTGTCGATGCGACTTGTCCAATCATTTTGACCTTTGAAGCCAAGCCGCGCTCCTTTGCTAGGTCGCTCAATGCACTCTTTTCAGGACCTGACCCCAAAATCCACAACTCCGCTCCAGGCATCTCTGTGTGTGCCAGCGCGAACGCTTCAAGGGCGATATCGAGCCCGTAGATCTTGGTGAGCGTTCCGTGGTACATCATTATGAACGTCTCTGAGTCAGTGGGGCCCACATCGGTTTGCGGCGTTGATCTGGCGGCGAAACGAGTCTCATCGGCCGCGTTCATGATGACAGTAGATTTCGAGCGAAGTAGCCCCCGCTGGGCGAGGAGATCCGTGATGGGTTCGTTGATCGTGATCACGTGATTGGCAACATCAAAGCTGATTTTTTCGAGGCGCTGGATGAAGCGAATCCGCCATGAATCTTCCCTAACCCCATACTTAGATATAAAGAACTCGGGCGTGATTTCATGCATATCCAATACCAGCTTGGCTCCCATCCATTTGGCAGGAACTGCGGCGAAGATCAGGAAGTCCGGCAGCGTGTTTACGTCAATTACGGCATATTGTCTCTGCCTCATTAGCAGAGACAGACGGACAAGAGCCCATAAAAAAAATGCTGCGTACTCAAAGACGTACCGGGCCAAAGACCCGCGCTTCTTGCTCAGCGAAAAAGTATAAACGTTCACCCCATTCAAGGTGTAATCCTTCTTCTCAGGATTCATGCGGAGCGACAGGACATCAACGGAATATCCTGCAGAGACCAATGCCTCGGCCTTCCGCCTGACTCGCGGATCAAGCTCGTACTGGCTTTGTGTCAGAAGGCAGACTGACTTCATGAGAACAAACCTCGGTTGCAGAGAGCCTGACTTGGTCTTCAGAGTCATTCCTGAGGGAATCGAATTCCATCATGGTCTTGGCATTCCACGGAATGTCAATGAAAGAATATCCTAGCTCACCGCGCGGGCGCTCATCACGTCTGCCGACAGAGGGACGGTGGATTCTTACGCTTAGCGAGGGCAGAGATACGTCGTCCCTTTGCTCAACGACGCAACATCGCACACCGTTAGCAGACCCAAGGCGTTCGAAGCGCACCTCGCGGCGTTTTCGAAACCAACTAACCACCTGCCTCGCCGTAGCGAACCACGCATCAGAGGATCTCAGAACCTCGATGAGGCGGATGTAAAAATCGCCCCAAAATCGCTCTGGCGCGTGACTTCTATCATGCCACAGAATGGTTAGGACTCCTCCAAACTGCCTGGCGTTTTCAATCAAATCTTTGCAGCGCTTTTCGGCTTCGAGCTCAGACAGATCAAGCTTGGTATTATAGAACAACGCCCCATCCTGGATGTGTAACGGGAGCTCAAGGAGCGTCTTTGCCAGCAGCGGGCGGAACACCTGTGAGGTTCCGCTAAGGTAGCCTATGGTTTCGTTGTACCCTGCAGTGGAATCGTAATCGTATCCAGCGCTTTCAAGGACAGAAGTGGTGTTCGTGTTGCGCAGCAACCAATGCATCCGGATGCCCAGCGCGGATTCACCGTTAATCTCGGCGATTCTTTCCCTCTCGGCCCGGCCTTTCTCGACGCTGTGCCACGCGTCGATGCCGTGGACGCCCAACTCGCATCCTTGGCTTTTTAGAGTCGCGGTCCAGTCCGAAATGTCGCTCACATCGTAGGTGCTCGCTCGCCTGGCAGCATGTTTGCCAGGAACCTGCTCCCCGCTACGTCCCTTGAACGGTATCAAAAAGTACGTCGCGGGTAGGTTGTTCTCAACTCGCAAATACCACTCAAACGGAATCCAGAAATCCTTCGCCCAGCCCAGGTAGACCAGCGGAAGAGATGCAACCGCGCGCCAGGTGCGAAGAAACCGGGCTATCGAAATCCTGCCTCGTAATAGATTTCGGACCGCGCCCACTGTTGAGCGATAGAGAAAACCTCCCATTGTGTGATCGAACTTGTGGTTTCTTATCCCTACGAAATCTATGTCATGCGTTAGGCAAACAATAAAGCTCCTATCGACCGGAATTGGCGGGATTTCCAACAGGGATATCCCTTCGCTCACCACCCAATTCCTAAACATATAAATGTGCAAGTCGAGTGCGGGGACGTGAGCGTGCTCTGCGGGTTGTCCGGCCGAAAGCAACAGCCGGGTCTCTTCGAACAGATCATATCCGAACCGTAGGATGGCAGCGCCGGCGGCCGAAGCCACGCGAAGGCCCGCCAGCTGCCCGGGCACCGTCCTGACACATGGACTACATCTGCCGTTTTCTTCAAATGTGGTTAAATTCCCGTATATCGGCAGAACGACTCCTTGGCAGGAAAGGGCTCCGCTTCTATCCCGCGAGCGGACAGTGATACCGTTTCGGGCATCAACGCTACTGGTTTCCGCGCCGTATACAATGAGCAGGCGAGCGTCAATTTCTGGTACGTCGTCGACGGTAGCAACAACAACGTCATACCTTCGCCCTGGCTCATAGAACTCCCATGGCGTCTTGAAGAGTTCGAAGAACTCCTCAACCACTGCCACCTGGTCGACCTTGGAGATGACCCCTATCACGGCATCAACGGTGCGACTGAGTTTCCTTAGGCTGCATGGCTTGTCCGAGTGGAGCGCCAGCTGAATCGCTCCCCAGAAATAAATTGCGAATAGACTCGACGACGTAGTGAAGTTGCGGCTGGGTGAGCTCCGGGTAGATTGGAAGGGCCACTGTCTCCGTGGCCGCCCGCTCACTCTCGGGGTACGCGCCCACGCCATGGCCAAGGTAGGCGAAGCACTCTTGAAGGTGCATCGGGACGGGATAGTAGACCTCCGTACCTATCCCACGCCTCTGCAGGGCGGCCCGCAATTGATCGCGCCCGGAAACGCGAATCACGTATTGGTTGAAAATATGACGGTCGGTGACGATCTTCGGCAAGCCAACTTGTGGCAACCCACCCCCTTCGTTCGCCAGTCCGATGGAAGAAAAAAGCCGATCGTAGGTTCTGGCGTTTTGCTGACGAGCGGCGGTCCATTTATCCAAGAATGGCAGCTTGGCGTATACAATGGCTGCCTGCAGAGCGTCGAGACGGAAATTGCCTCCAATCATCTTGTGATAGTACTTCGGTTTCGAGCCGTGCGAACGCAAGCACTTCAGCTTTTCTGCACGCTGACCGTCGTTGGTGACAATCATTCCTCCGTCACCTGCTGAGCCGAGGTTTTTTGACGGAAAGAACGAGAAGCATGCATAGTTTCCGACAGAGCCTGCCCGTCTACCCTTGCTCTCCGCTCCGATCGCCTGCGCGGCATCCTCGATGACCACGAGCCCGTATTTCTCGGCCACACTCATAATTGCGTCCATGTCAGCCATCTGGCCGTAGAGGTGCACAGGGATGATTGCGCGTGTCTTGGTGGTCACCTTGGACGGGATCTGAGATGCATCCATGTTATACGTCGTCGGATCGATATCGACAAATACAGGCGTTGCTCCCACCCGAGCAATCGCGCCAACAGTTGCAAAGAACGTGAATGGAGTGGTGATTACCTCGTCACCCGGTCCAATATTTTCCGCCATAAGGCAAGCAAGCAAGGCGTCACTGCCAGAGGAGACTCCGACGCCGTACGAGCATCCGCAGTACCGTGCGATCGCGTCCTCGCACTGTTCCACTTTTGGTCCCAAAATAAAGTGCTGGGACTCCATCACCTCTGCGATTGCGGCTTCGACCTCGGCCTTGACTGTCAAATACTGGGCCTTAAGATCGAGGAGAGGTACTTGCATATTTGGCCTCCTCTTTTAATTGTCTGTAGTATTTCGTGCCCTTGCTTAACTCGGTCGGCAAAGGTGCTTCTTCGTCCAGATCGAGGCACCGCAAAATGCCGGGCTCAAGTTCCTGATAACGATATCCACTCTCCGAACACACCATCACTCCGTTGGAATCGGGCGACTCGAGGCGGTGACCATGGCGACTCATCCATCCGACCTGACGGGCCGGGTTTCCGACGACCAACGCGAAGTCGGGTACGTCCTTGGTTACCACTGAACCAGCTCCCACGAACGCATAGCGTCCGATTTTTACTCCACAGATAATTGTGGCATTTGCACCAATCGTGCAGCCACGTCTTAGCCGAGTGGTCTCATACAGCGAGTGCCTGTTTACTTGAGACCTGGGGTTGGTGACGTTAGTCAGAACGCACGACGGTCCGAGAAACACGTCATCTTCGATCACCACTCCGGTATAGACTGACACGTTGTTTTGAATCTTGACGTTGCTCCCAATTATCACCCCGCCGTCGATATTTACGTTTTGTCCGACTACGCAACGCTCGCCGAGTCTGGATCCTTTCATGATGTGCGAGAAGTGCCAGACCTTCGTGCCGTCACCAATTTCGGCGCCCTCGTCAACGTATGCGGATTCGTGTACGAAGTAGGGGCGTTCTTGTTTTTCGTTCTTGGGGCAGGAGGTTTCCACCGCATTTCCCCCATTGTGCATAGCGCGCTGGCAAGCATCCAACACTCGTAAGACCCTAAGGCCCTCTATGCCATCGCTGACGGGCGAAGTTCTAGATTGAAGACAGCCGAGAAAATGTTCACATTCCGCACGTAGCGGCTCTCGATCTTCCAGATGGATAACCTCGCCGTTCGCTTTAACAGCTGTCGGGATGCGATTGCGCCATTCCACTTTATGAGGGTACAAGACGAGCTTGTGTTCTGCAGTATCGTCAAACACAGCCATTTTGTCCGATCCAACAACCACTAGTCGTTGCTCTTTGATGGGGTGCAACCAGCTGACAAAAATGTGCGCCTGGACGCCACTTGGGAATTCGAAGTGGCTCAGGGTAATGTCGGTGTTATCGCGATTGAGATAGGCACCACCTTGGCAGGTAACGCGAGTAGGCATTTCATTGAGGAGCGACAGCATCACGGAGATGTCGTGGGGAGCGAAACTCCACAGAATATTCTCCTCCGTGCGTATTTTTCCGATATTCAGGCGATTGGAATAGAGATAGTTAATTTTTCCAAGAGTGCCATCTTGGATGAGCTGCTGGAGTTTCAAGATGGCCGGGTGGTATCTGAGAATGTGCCCAACCATGAGAATTCGCTGATTGGCATTGGCCAATCTAACGAGTTCCTCGCCGTGCTTCACGTCAATCGCCAGTGGCTTTTCGACGAAGACATCTTTTCCGGCTTCGAGCACTGCCTTGGCCATTTCATAATGGGTCACAGCCGGCGTGGCCAACACCACGGCGTCGATAGAAGAATCGGAGAGGACCTCCCGGAATTCCGAATAGAATTTAACCCCCTCGAAATGTTGCTTGTAGGCGGCTTCGACGGATCCATCGGCGTCACAAAGTGCCGCCAGGGCTCCAAGTTCATGGAAATTGCGAACTAGGTTTTTGCCCCAGTAGCCGACACCAACAACGGCCACTTTAGTTTTCGTGGTATTGAGTCGATTTTGCATATTCGGCCTTTTCGGCAGGGCCTTTCGCTTCGGGCCTGCCTCCAAATAGATCAACACACTTATCTGCTGCGGCTCCGTCTCCATATAACGCAGGATGCGAATCAGGCGGAGAAAATGAACCCACGGCATCGACAATCTTGTCCGGATCCGACCCTACTAGAACATTCCAACCAACCTCGACCGTCTCAACCCATTCGGTTTCGTTTCGCAGTGTGAGACAGGGAATGCCGAGCCAGTAGGCCTCCTTCTGGAGCCCGCCGGAATCCGTGAGAACCAAACGTGCCCCGCCTATAAGCTCAACCATATCGAGATAACCTACCGGGTCTATCAGGCGAACGTGAGACTTGGGCTGAAAACCCATTTCGACCATCATCTTTCGAGAACGCGGATGTACTGGAAAAACCACTTGCTCGTCAACAGAGTTGAAGGTGCGCAAAATGCGAGAGAGTTGTTCGGGGTTGTCTGTATTCTCACTCCGGTGCACGGTCGCCAGCAAATAACCATGCTTACGTATTCCAAGCCGGTCTATGATCGCTGCCCGCTTTGGGTCCGGACGTTGCTTCGCCCAATTCAGTACGTCAAGCATGACGTCCCCGACCAGATGGACGTTTTGCAAGATGCCCTCATTCGCCAAATTGCTAACCGCCGTGTCACTCGGGCAAAGCAGGAGGTCTGAAACGTGATCGGCAAGCACACGGTTGATCTCCTCGGGCATCCGGCGATTGAAACTGCGTAGCCCAGCTTCTACGTGGGCAATCGGAATAGACAGCTTTGCGGCCGCCAGCACCCCGGCCAGCGTCGAGTTCGTGTCGCCGTAAACAAGGACATAATCCGGACATTCAGTGAGGAGAACTTCCTCGATGGCCTTCAACATCGCGCCGGTTTGTGCACCATGCGAGCCCGACCCGATCTCTAGGCAGGCGTTGGGTTTGGGCAGCTCCAGCCCGTCGAAAAAGATACCGGACATCTCATAGTCATAGTGCTGCCCAGTGTGCACCAGAATCTCTTCGTGCTGCTGTCGCAATTTTCGACTAACCGCAGCCGCCTTGATGAATTGAGGCCGCGCCCCTACGATGGAAACGATTTTCACAGTGTTCTCCACACTTTTCCTGCCTGGTCCATTCTATAGAAGTTCAGACTCATGACCTGCACTTCTCGTGAATACGTCGATTCCCTCGGATACACTCACAGTTCTCCGCTCATCGCTCCAGGGCTTGGCCCTTGCTGCATAAGACTAACATTATGATAAAAGTACTTTTTCATTAGTTGAGGCCAGTGGAGCCAATCGTACCCACCTTCGACCTTTGCCCTGAGCAGCAAGGAATCGTCCCAGTCGTTTACGGGAAGCCGTGGGAGGAAAAACCGGTTGCTTTTTCGGCAGGCGCGACCCAGGATCGTCGAAACGCCACATTCGAAGCCAAGATTCTTCAAGAGATCCTCCAGGAATCTTATGAAGTTTTTGTCTTCCTCCGGAAACGCGAAAGGATAGGAGAACGAATCGACAGGCTCGCCGAGTTCCTGCTCGATCGTTTCTTTCGAGTGTCCTAGCTCGTATTCGAGCTGCTCGGGGGTTAGCGAGCGCAAGTCTGGATGCGTCACCGTGTGCGAACCAAAACGGATCCCCTCGGCTCGTAGTTCCCGCACGTCGCGCCACGTCAAATAATCCGCGCCTTCGATTCGTGCGGACGTTTGCCGAATTCGATCGGTCGCCAAAAAAATCGTCGCGGTAAACCCGCATTGCTTCAAAACGTCCATGCCATCGGTATAGAAGTCACGATAGCCATCGTCGAATGTAATGACGATTTTCTTCGAAAGATCAGCACCCGATTCCAAGTCCTCCCGGGCTTCGTCGAGGCCCAGGGTGCGGTATCCGGCATGCCGAAGCCACCGCATTTGTTGAGAGAACAGTTCCGGAGAGGTGTTGATGTGGAAGTATGGATGAGACATTCCGAAGAGATTGTCGGAAATGCTGTGGTACATCAGGATGGGCACGCGAGTTCCCTGTCTCGGGCCCATAAGGCGAGTCAGAGGGAAAGACAGAAAGAGCGTGGCCAGCCGGTCAAAGCGAGGCATTGTTAGTGGGTCTCGTCTCTTGATTGCAGGAGATGCCCTGGTCGACAAGATTGAGAAATAGGTCAGGGATGCAGAGAAATGACGGTGACAAACCGCCTGAGATACACTAGCGCGTGGCAGCCACTCTTGCACCAACGAACTCTTTTACCTCGCTCACGACTTCGTCCTGCTGGCTGTACGTAAGTTGCGGAAACATCGGCAAGGAGACGATCTCGGCGGCGACGCGTTCCGTGACGGGAAAATCCCCGGTCTTGTATCCGAGATGCTCGTACGCTTTTTGCAGGTGCAACGGAATCGGATAGTGGATGCCGGTTCCGATTCCAGCTTCTGCGAGGTGCGCCTGAAGCGCTTCGCGATCCTGTACGCGTACGACATACAAGTGGTAGACACCCTTGGTCCATGCGGCCTCTCTGGGAATCGTGATTCCTTCCTTCAGTTCTGAGAAAAGCTCATGATAACGTTGCGCCAAAGCGCGGCGAGAGTCATTCCAGTTCGCCAAGCGGCGGAGCTTTACGGTGAGCCAACCTGCCTGAATGGAATCGAGCCGCCCATTGTAGCCCTCCAGGTCGTGGTAATACTTTTTCACCTGACCGTGGTCGCGAATCATCTTCATTTTCCTCGCCAAGGTCTCATCGTTGGTTGTGATCGCGCCGCCTTCACCACAAGCGCCAAGATTCTTTCCAGGATAGAAACTGAAGGCAGCCGCGTGTCCCATGGAGCCGGCCTTCTTCCAGGCGCCGTCTTTCTTCGAGAAATACTGGGCGCCGTGTGCCTGGCATGCATCCTCAATCACGATCAGATTGTATTTCTCGGCAAATTCCAGAATCGGATCCATGTCCGCCATCTGTCCGTAGAGGTGCACGGGAACTACGGCCGTGACAGCGCGTTTCGACGCCTTCTCAACCAATTTCCTGCGCGAGGTGTCAAATTCGCACCTGTTTTCGAGATAGTCTCGGAGTTTCTCCGGATCCATGGTGTAAGTCTCTTCGTCAATGTCCACGAAGGCGATGCGCGCGCCGGCCTGCGAAATCGCTTCGGTAGTGGCGATAAAAGTATGCGGAACTGTGACGACGATATCTCCCGCCCCGACACCTGTGGCCATGAAAGCAAAGCGCAGCGCGTCGGTACCGCTGTTCACACCGATACAGTATTTCGTATCGCAAAACTTCGCGAATTCGCGCTCAAACTCTTCGACCATTGGACCACCGATAAAACCTGCCGTATCGAAGGCCTTTTTCACGACGGCAAGCAATTCACTCCGAAGCTCCTGATGAGGCATCACGAGATCAAGGAAGGGAATATTGGACCTGTTTGTCATGGATATTATCTCTTCTCCTCGGAAATGAAACGTAGAAACCTCGCGGGATTTCCCGCGACAATGGCGTTCGCAGGGACATCTTTCCTCACTACGCTTCCGGCCCCGACGATGGCGTTCTCGCCTATCGTGACCTTCGCCAAAATAGTCGAGCCGGAGCCGATGGAAGCTCCCTTCTTTACGAGCGTCTTTTCGACCTTCCAGTCCTCTTGGGATTGCAGTTCACCACCCGCAGTTGTCGCTCGAGGATAAAGGTCATTGATAAACGTCACCGAATGACCGACAAACACGTTGTCTTCAATGTCTACGCCCTCGCAAATGAATGTGTGGCTTGAAATCTTGCAGCGGCGTCCGACCCGCGCATTCTTCTGGATTTCGACGAAAGCTCCAATCTTGGTTTCGTCTCCAATCTCGCAACCATAGAGGTTAATAAACTTCGAGAGCTTTACGTCCTTTCCCAGCCTGACAGTCGGCGCGATCGAAACGAACTCGCTCACAGGGCAATCGCCTCTCCGCGATTGCGGACGGATTTGTCGGCAGCCTCGAGGATCCGCACGACCCGGAGGCCTGCAACTCCATCATTGAACGGTCTCCTATTTTCATCGATGCATTTCAGAAAATAGCCTGTCTCCGCGCGCAACGCCTCAATCTGCTCCACTTGTGGCGCCCACATGTCTCCCGAGCGGTAGCTCACGAGCAACTGATGCAGATTTGACGGACTCGCCGACATGCTCACACCCTTGTCGTAAACCCTGATCTTTTCATCGGCCTCGAGATCGTTCCAAACCAGCATTTTCTTCTCGCCTCCAATCAGCGTCGTTCGCACCTTGACGGGCGAGAGCCAGTTCACATTGATGTGGGCGATGATTCGCTTGGGGAAATAAACGGTGATGAACGCCACATCCTCGACGCCGTTTAGGTGCTTTTCACCCGTGGCCACCACCACCTCAGGCTTTTCCTCTATGACGTGGTCCATGATGGACAGATCATGCGGAGCCAGGTCCCAGATGACGTTGACATCGTGCTGAAACAATCCGAGGTTCACGCGGAGGGAGTCGTAGTAGTAAAGATCACCGAGCGCTCTGTCATCAACCAACTGCCGAATCTTCTTCACCGCGCCGGTGAAGAGAAAGGTGTGATCCACCATAATCTGCAGATTCTTTCGATCGGCTAACTCGATAAGTGCTTCTGCTTGCGCAACGCTGCAAGTGAACGGTTTTTCGACAAATACATGTTTGCCATTCTCTAACGCAGCCTTTGCCAGTTCGAAATGCGTCCACACGGGCGTCACCACCGCCACAACATCAATGGTCGGCGATTTCACGATTTCCATGGGGTCGGAGGTGAATGGAATTGCGGGATGTGCTTTTTTCAACCGCTCCTCGGCCTTTGGGTTCTTATCACAGACAAGAGCCACCTCCGAACACTCCTGCGTATGGAAGTTACGAACAATGTTCGGGCCCCAATACCCGTAGCCAATAACACCGATCCGTAACATGGGTCTCCTCTTCTCTTCGCAGTGCGGGGAAACTGTAGAACTTCCGGTCTTTATCTGCTAGTTAGCGGTGCCTTGCGGTTATGCTGCCCTTCGCGGCACCGGGGAACAAAGAGCCGCGGGAGAGCAGAGGTATAAGGGCCAACTAGTCTACGAATAATCTGGCAATCTGTTACTTAATGTGCGCCGTCTCCGGAGACGACCGCCCCAGGAGTTCGAAGAAGAATCTTCAAGTCAAGCCAGATCGACCAGATCCGTGCATACTTCAGATCCAGCCGAACCATGTCATCAAATTGAGTTCTGCTGCGCCCTTCGACCTGCCACAGGCCGGTAATCCCCGGCTTGATTTCCATCACGCGGCGGCGATGCCAGACGTTGTAGACTTTGAATTCATACTCCACGGGAGGACGGGGGCCCACAAGCGACATCTCGCCAACAAGTACATTCCAAAACTGCGGCAGTTCATCCAAGCTGGTCTTGCGGAGAATACGTCCAACGGGAGTGATTCGCGGATCCTTTTGAATCTTGAAAACCGGCTTCTCGCCCCCTGCACTGCTATTTGAAACCTGCCCGGCGATGAATCGACTCACGTATTCCTGATGGATCTGGCTATCGCAGTCCGTCCGCATCGAGCGGAACTTGAGGACCTTAAACTTCTTGCCGTATTCACCTAGACGCTCTTGGCCGAAGAGCACCGGGCCCTTCGAAGTCAATTTGATCGCCAAGGCGATCAGCGCAAACAAGGGTGAAAGCAGAAGAAGGGCAGTAGCACTTCCGGCGATATCCATAGCGCGCTTCACACCCAAGGCGAACTTCCGCGAAGTTCTTTTTCTGTGCAAATCAGGGTAGAGTGTGATGTTGGCAGAATCGTCCAATTTTCCGTTTTCCCGTTCTTCAGGGAAAAAATGGAACGAAACAAAGATTTGAGAAGCCTTCTCTGGCCCCAGAGCCTCGAGGAAAGCACAACGAAACTTCTCCGTAATTGTTTCCCGTATGTTTTTTGCGCTTGCTTTCCCGATCTCGGTTCCGATCACTCCGATGAGATGGTCTTCGAGGTACCAGCCGACGATATCGGTTTCGCGCGTAACTTCGCACAGGACGCCCGTAATCTTCTCTAGCGTACGGCTCTTCTGTTTGTCCAGGATGACACCCTTCACATCCACTAGCAGTAGCATGTAGCGCTTCTGTGCTCGCTCTGCACGGCGCCGCTCTAAATAGAGCATCGAGCCAAATTCAGCCTCGCCCAAGATTATGCGTGTCGAGACCTCGTGCCCACTGAAGCCCAGCACTCGCGCCGTAAGATCCGGTCGCTTTGGTTCCCTTTGGACTGCTGCTCGGAATAGACCCATTCTTTCCTTCTCTTTTTGCTAAAGGCGCATCCTGTTTTCGTCGTCTACTGCCCTAAAACAGTTGCTCTGGCCGTTTGGCCCCTGAAGACTCTCGATGTAGCTGCCGCTATTGTCTTGCCCACCGGGGTTACCCACGCAAGGTCAATCTCCATGGCGACAGAACGCTGCAGAAGGGTCACAGACAAGACCACTCGATGACTCCCTTTGAAATGAATCAGGATTCCTTCGAGATTATTGAAGCTCCCGTAATTCACTCGAACTCGCTCGCCGACTTGGAGGTACGGCCACGGTTGGTTAGGCAATCCCGAGCTAAGCGCTTGACGGATTGATTGGAGTTCCCTCTCTTCGACCGGGATCGGACTTCGTCCGTTCCCCAGGACTTGTTGCACGCCAGGAGTCATCAAAAGAGACCGGCAATTCTGATAATCAAAGCGGCTGAACAGATAACCCGGGAACAGCGGTTGCTCAATTTCCTTCATCCGGTCCGACCATCGGCGGACACTTTTGTAGAGGGGGAGGAAGCACTCATAGCCCTGCTCTAACAGTTGAGCCGCAACCGCCGGTTCACGCCTTGACCGCACTTGGAGTGCAAACCAAGACATGCAACCCGCCGAATTCTCTGAGCTAGCAGCCGAAGCGTTCACAACAGGCATCTCCTTAGTATGTCCATGAAGTACAACGAGGTTCCCCAGTGGTTATGTGGGCTCTCGCCACAAAAGTCCCAGTCAAACTGGGACCTGGGAGAGAGAGCGGCAATTCCCCTGCCAATGATGAAACGGCAAAAGGGTCGCCTGGCGGTTTCTGAGTTTGTCTAAGTAATTGAAAACAAAAAAGTTACTGATTGTGAGTTTCTGGCGGACATGTCGAGTGTCGTACATGCTGTGGGCACTGAGAAAACTCGTGCCCCTTTGTTGTAAACTCATTCCAAGGGTAAGCGGTATTTCACTACAGGCTTGCGCCAGAGAAAATATTAAGGGCGAAAGGATCCCGCCGGCCCAGTTCTTGGCAGGGGTCCGGGAGCGTGTTGTCAGCATCTGCCAGACAGGATCTACGCCCGCTGTCCTGCATGGAACAGAGCGGCTCCTAAGATCCTAATTCTATAGAGCCTATGGACTTCTGGATCCGTGAGGATTGGCTACCCCTCCGGCTGGTTGGGACTTGCGGAGCATTCCACGACCCTGTCCTAGAGGTCTTAGCCCTTGCGGGGGGTGCCGGGTCTGATCTCTCGACCAAACCGTGCCGTCTCACGGTCGAACCTTGCTGCTGCAGGGTTGCCTGCCGTGCGCAATAGATTCGCGACCGGGACTCTCTTGAACTATGGATGGAATGATTTTTCCATTCGTCCAGCGCCATCGATCGATTCCGAGAATTACGATTGGATGCTCGCGAATTGATCCATCTACATGAAAGCGCGGATGTTAGCCGAGGACATGGCAGTTTGTTACAGATGGGTAGGAAATTGCAGCTATGCTCTCGAGAAATGGAATCAGTTGGAACTATTGTGCCTTGTATAATCAGCCCAGCTTTCCTGTTCAAGCAGTAGGGTGCGGAAAATGCCAGTGGCAGAACTTCAGGAGAAAATGCAGGACGAGCAGAAGGGCCCGCGTGCGAAGACTCGACAGGGGCGTCGCCAGCTGCGCGTTTGCATGGTCGCCTACACGTTCTATGAAACAGACAGTCGCGTAATGCGATATGCGGAAGCACTCGCCGAACGAGGCGATCACGTGGACGTCTTTGCCTTGCAAAAGCCCGAAACGCCGCGAGTTGAAACCTTAGGCGGCGTGCAGGTCCTACGGCTACAAGGAAGATTGTTCAACGAGAAAAGCCTGTGCTCCTACATTTGGCGCATTCTGCTTTTCCTGATGCGTTCCCTATATCAAGTCTCGATCCACGATCTCCGTAAGAAGTACGACATCGTGCATATTCATTCGGTGCCTGATTTCTTGGTTTTTTCGGCACTTCTGCCCCGCCTTCGAGGAACCCCGATCATTCTTGATATCCGAGATATCCTGCCGGAGTTCTATGCCAGCAAATTCGGCGTCTCAGAAAAATCGCTTGGTTTTCGGTTGCTCTGCGTGGCCGAAAGGTTCTGTGCCAGGTTTGCGAACCACGTGATCATTGCGAATCACACTTGGCAGGAGCGGCTTTTGTCCCGTTCCGTTAGCCCGGGTGGAAGCACTGTGGTTCTCAATGTTCCCGACCGTTCCATCTTCACGCCGAGCAAGCAGCACAAAGAGGTGAGAGATCGGTTTCTGATCCTCTACCATGGAACACTGAACTGGCATCAAGGGTTGGATTTGGCAGTCCGGGCCTTGGCCAAGATCAAGGATCTCGTCCCCGAGGCTGAGTTCCATATCTACGGTGACGGACCCTCGAAGCCTGGGCTTCTTTTGTTGATCGAGCAACTGCAGCTCCAAAACCGCGTTCTGCTGCACGAAAGGATACCACTGCGTGAGATCCCTTCGGTCATTGAGACCGCCAAACTTGGCATCGTACCCAAGCGCAAGGACAGTTTTGGCAACGAGGCCTTTAGCACAAAGATCCTGGAATTCATGGCCATGGGTGTGCCTGTGATCGTATCCGA